>Ga0123519_10006338_pt1 | contig 18639 bp, 20 predicted proteins | sample YelNatPaOPRAMG02_FD_87396 | JGI IMG/M metagenome (GOLD analysis project Ga0123519, IMG submission 87396) | Hot spring microbial communities from Yellowstone National Park - Yellowstone National Park OP-RAMG-02 (version 2) | ecosystem: Environmental > Aquatic > Thermal springs > Hot (42-90C) ... | reverse complement strand
GCAGCTTCTCCGTCAGCATCTCAACCGTCTTGACGGCTTCCCAGTCTCCTCTATGGATGCAGAGGAGCTTCACCAGGCTCTTCCCTATGCGTTCCTTCACGATCTCTACGAGGGATTCGGAGGGGAGGATGGGCCTCAGGAGGTCTCGGGGCATAACCTTGTCCAGTATGGGCGCTGCGAGGGGTGTACAGGTCTCCCCACTGCCCTTAACGGCTATCTCTATTTTACCTTCGGCGAGGGATTCCAGGAGTCTCTCCGCGGCCTTCAGGTCGAGCTGCTCCGTGTATATCTCCTTCTTAGCCTCGGCGTGGACGAGGCTGTCCTTGAAGACTCTGATTAGGCTTCTCGCCCTGGCGAGGCTGTAGTCGGCTTTCCGCTCCACTATCCCGAACCTCTTGGCGATGTGCCAGTATCTCCAGGCGAGCTGCGGGGAATCCTCCAGGGAGCCTTCGACGACCTCCCTGAGGGATTCAGGCTTCAGGGATTTAAGCGTCTCCTTAACGGTTTCCGCCTCTATCCTGTAGGGTGTGGTTAAGGCGATCCGATATGGATCCACCTGGAACCCCACGGATATCCCATACTTGGCTTCGAGGAGGGTGGACAGGGCGAGGGCGAGGGCTTCGTTAGCCCTGTTCCCGAGGCATACGTGGATGACCGTGGCGTTCTCGAAGGATTCTATGAGGATCCTCTGATCCGTGGGGAGCGGAGCCATCTTCACATGTTCCATGAGGGTTTCATAAACTCTCCTGGCCGCTTCATCGGAGAGCTTCGCAGGGGTCAGGAGGTCTAGGGGACCTCCGGGTTGGGGTTCGACGAGCATCCTTCTCAGCCTCCCCACCTCCACGGCGGTCTCATATTCCACGGGGATCATCTCCCCCTCCCATGTAGGGATCGCCTTCAGGCTCGGCTCCGCAGGCTCCACCTCAACTTTGAGCTCTTCATCGTCCACCCTCAGGATCCTCCAGGTGTATCCGTGCATGATTATATCGGTGTCGGGGCTGCACCTCCGGGCTACGAAATCCTGGTCCAAGGTGCCTATCCGCCTCCTCGATGCGAGGTCGTATACCGTGTAGCGTTTAACATCGGGGATAACCGAGAGGTTCTCATAGTAGTATCGGTGGGCTCTAGGCCCCCGAGGCCTTACGACATCCCCGTCAACCCTGATCAGCTTTATCTCCTCTAGGAGACTTAATATGCTGTTGAGCTCCTCCCATGTGAGGGAGGCGTAGGGGTACGCCCTCCTAACGGTCTCATAGACCTGTCTGAGGTTTACGCCTTTAGAGTCGAGGGCTAGCCCCACCATCTGATGGGCTAGGACATCATAGGGTTTAACGTGGATTCCAGGCTTCTCCAGGTCGTCCTTTTCCACCCGCCCCATCAGGGCGGCTGACTCCAATATGTCGTCGGCCCATCCGGCTATCACGACGCCCTGGGACCTCGCCTCGAGGCGGTGGCCGCTCCTCCCCACCCTCTGCACGAGCTTAACGGCCTGTCTAGGGGACATATACTGTACGACGAGGTCCACGGAGCCTATGTCTATGCCCAGTTCGAGGGAGGAGGTGCAGACCACGGCCTTAACCTCTCCCCTCTGGAAGCCAGCCTCCACCTCCTCCCTTATCTCCCTGGAGAGGGATCCATGGTGTACCTTCACGGATAGGTCGGGCTTCAAGGCGTGGAGGAGGGAGCCGAGGGCCTCCGCGTGCTCCCTAGTATTCGTGAATATCAGGGTGGACCTGTTCCTCGACGCCAATTCTATTATCCTACGCGCCCTCGCAATGTTAGATGGGGGGATGCCTAAGGCCTCGGCCTCCGAGGCGTCCCGGGGGGTAGGCTTCGGGGACTCCACCGAAACTGTGATCTCCTTTAACATGGAGGATTTAACCACCTCGAAGGGCCTGCCTACGCCAGCTAGGAAGCATCCCACCTCGTATAGGGATCCGACGGTAGCCGATAATCCTATCCTCTGGAAATCTATATGGGTCAGGTTTCGGAGGCGCTCCAGGGCTAGGGCCAGCTGGGAACCCCTCTTATCGGAGACCAGTTCATGCACCTCATCCACTATGACCCATCGGACGTTCCTCAGGTGGCCCTTCATACGGGCCCCTGGCAGGATGGCTTGAAGCGTCTCAGGCGTGGTTATGAGCATGTCAGGGGGCTTCACGGCCTGGGAATACCTCACGCTGCTAGGAGTGTCCCCATGCCTCACGTCAACCCTTATCCCCAGGGCCTCGCCGAGGGAGATGAGGCGGCGGTAGACGTCCCGGTTCAAAGCCCTCAAAGGCGTAATATAAAGGATAGATATGGGCTTAGCCTCACCCCTAGCCCTCGCGGATAAGAGGAGGTTGAAGACGGGGAGAACCGCCGCATAGGTTTTACCGACCCCTGTAGGAGCGATGACGAGGAGGTTCCTGCCCTGGATTATCCTTGGGATCGCCATCTCCTGGATGTCGCTGGGCTGGACTATCCCCTCATCCCCCAGCAGCTTCACGATCAACCCATCCAGATGCGAGAAAGCGGACCGCATCCCCCAAGCCCCTACCATAAAAGGGGAGATAAGGAATACCGGGAAGACCCTATAACCTTTTCTGTCGAGACATAGGACGGGAGAAGAAAAAGAAGAAAAAGAAGAAGAAGAAGAAAAAGAAAAAGAAAAAGAAATGAAAAAAGGATGCACGGCAGAAGGGCCATCCGAAACCGCTCCGGCCACGCGCATGTATGATAGCTCTGGGCTCGGCTGGAGTGGATTCAAAGCTTCTGAGAAGGATGTGAAAACGGTGGGCTGCCCCCGTTTCTCGCGGTGTTTCCCGCCGATAGAGTTAAAGGGTTCAAGGGGGTAACCGGTGTCTAGGGGATCCTTGGAAGGGGCCTCTATGGATACGGGGAAGGGCTGGCTTAAGGCGTTGAGGCTCTCCATCCTAGTCGTCTTAGCGGCTTCAGCGGTCGCTGTAGGCCTCGCCGAGTCCAGGCTCGCCCATCGGTTGATCGAGGGGCTCGGGTATCCAGCTCTCTGCCAGGAACTCTTCTCGGAGGTCCAGTCGAACTATTACATGGTGAGGGGTCTCCACCCTCCTCAAGGGGTTAGGTTGAACATCGTGAACTTGAGGTGGGTTGAGGAGAACTGGGCTGCAGGGGATGGAGGGGACGGCGAGCTTGAGGTGGAGGAGGCCATCTATAAGGCTTTAATGCTGATCCCCGATGATGTCAGCCTGGCGGCCATCCGGAGGCGGAGGGCCCTCTCCATCATGGCGGCGGCCGCAGCCGGCGAGGTCTACGTTGTAGAGGACTATTTTAACCCTTTGGATCGGGTTGAAGCCTCTAAGACGCTGGCCCACGAGTTAACCCATATAGTTCAGGGATACTATTTCCCGGTTCAAGATCATGTGTCCACCAGCTTCGATGAGTCCCAGGCTTGGAATGCCCTTATAGAGGGGGATGCCTCCTATACGGCCGACATGTACGTGGAGCGCTTAAAGGCTTCGGAGGGTTGCTCCGCCCAGGGGAGGGGTGGGGAGATGCCGCGTTCCATGGTGGAGCTGTGGCTCTTCCCCTACAGGTATGGGGTTGGCTTCGTCTCCCACCTATACGATGTGGGGGGATGGATGCTCGTGGACAAGGCCTATTATAAGCCTCCTAACACGACCGAGCAGATCCTCCATCCTGAAAAATATTTAATGGGCGAGGCCTACCGGGAGGTAGCCTCCCCGAAGCCCGATGGGGAATACCGGATCCTCCGAACCGACAGGCTTGGAGAATACTTCGTAAGGGTCTTCCTCTCAACCCATATAAGCCCTGAGACGGCCGCGAAGGCTTCCATGGGATGGAACGGCGACAACTTCACCTATTACAAGCTGGACGGTGGAGGAGACCTCTTCGCATGGAGCATCGCATGGGATACCCGCGAGGACCAGGAGGAGTTCCATGCCTCCATAAAGGAGTTTATGACGGCCGTGGAGGCCACGCCGCTGGGGGATAACGCGTGGAGGATAGGCTGGAGGCAACTGACAGTCACGGAGGATACCGCGGAAGGGGGCTACGTCACCTACCTGGAGATCTCAGCCGGCCGCGAACCCCGTCATACCTGGGAGGAGAATCCCCCATGGGATACGGGATATGGGGTACCATCCGCCGTGGAGGCCGTGGACGCGGAATCGCCTCCGAGACCCCGCGCGGCATCATCGATAGGGGAGAGGGGAAGGTGTGGAGAAGACCCATCGGTAGGCCTGTGGGAGATTTAACCTTAGAGGGGGTGAACGCCCGATGGAGTTTAAGGGCCGCCGCGGAGGCTTAGGCCTAGACTTACTGAGTTAGGCCTAGGCTGAAGGTCTCCTCAACCTCATTTATTTGATTCATCTATCCATCCATCCATTCATTTGTTTTATGGTATAGTAGGGTTTATCCCTTGGTTTCACCGCCTATTTTATGTGGGGCTGGTCGGCGTTTGAGGAGGGTTGGCTCGGCCGATCTGAGGCTTCACTCCGGGTATGCTCCTTCATGGCTCGTGGGGAGGATGATATGTTTAGCAGGCAGCATATTCGCCGTGATGGTCGATGAGTATGGTCCGAGGAAGGTATTAGCCAGGCTTTCGGATCCCATGTTCTTCCAGGCCCTCTCCAACGTCCTAGGCTTCGACTGGGACAGCAGCGGCTCGACCACGGTGACCTGCCACGCGGTGAAGCAGGCCTTGATGGGGGCCGACCTGGGGATAAGGGCTGCGGGCGGGAAGGGCAGGTACTCCCATATGGCCCCCACGGAGATAGATGGGATAGGGGAGGCCTTCCATTTCTCCCCTGAGGAGAGGGCTCGGCTGCGCTACTCGAGCAGGATGGCGGCTAAAGTGGATAACTCGGCGGTGCAGGATGGATACCAGCTCTACCATCACATGATCTTCATATCGAGGGACGGGGACTGGACGGTCGTCCAGCAGGGCATGAACCCCGACTATAAGGCAGCTCGAAGGTATCATTGGCTCTCCACAGATTTGAGGAGCTTCGCTGAGGAGCCCCATCAAGGCATCATCGGAGAAAGGGTCCACGAGAGGGTATTAGATATGACGGCGGATGGAAGCCGGGAAGCCCGGAAGATCTCCGTGGAACTCGTCAGAGAAGGAGTCCACAGGTTGAAGAGACTCATCGCGGAGGCGGCGGGCCGCCAGAGACTTTTAACCGAATGGCTCCCGGAATCCATGGCTGAGGCCAAGGCCGAGGCTAAGGCTGAGGATGAGGCTGAGGCCTAGACTTGGGGGAGGCCCATATCCTATAGGGTGGGGTTGGAGGGGATCAATTGGAGGGCAGTGGAGAGGGCTTGGAGGCTGGAGCCCCAGGATTATGAGGAGCTCCTCGCCGTGCCAGGGGTGGGCCCTAAGACGGTTAGGGGGTTAGCCCTGATATCCGAGCTCATATACGGTGAACCCCCATCCTGGAGGGACCCGGTGAAGTATACGTTCGCCTTCGGCGGTAAGGATGGGGTCCCGTTCCCGGTGGAGAGGAGGGCCATGGACGAGGCGATAAACCTCCTGGAGGAGGCGGTCTCCAGGGCCAAGCTGGAAGGGAGACAGCGGTACAATCTCCTGCGCAGGCTCGCGGAATGGCGTATAAGACTGGAATCCGAGAGGAGGCCCCGGGGGGCTCAGGATCCATAGCGGCGGATGCGAAACACGCCCGCACCATAGGATGCCCTAACCTAATATTAGGGGATGAGATCAGCCCTATAGGATTTCTCCTACGATCTAGAGATACCCCTTATAGAGGGCGAGCTCCCATAGGTGGGTGTGGGCGCCGGGCGGATGAGGGGAGAATCCCCCTATACCACGGATGGTCCATCCGGCCTCTATGCGGGGGCGGCCCCTATAAGTGGAGGCGTCACCTCCCTCTTTCCTTCACTTTCACCTAAAATAGGCCGCCTTCGCCTTTAGGATCCCTTATTATCTTTAGAAGTATACAATAATGATAACCAGCTGATCTTGGATGATCAATTTCCGGGCGACGTCTGGCCTTGCGACGTCTACATCTACCCTCCGGCTGAAGTAAAGGGATTTGGAGGGTGGGGCATGGAGGAGAAAATAAGACCGAAAATTATTTGTTGAGTCGAGTTGATCGACCCGGGGAGTGGAAGGGTTGTCGAACGTATTCCATGGATGTGGGATACCTAAAATAAAAACAAAATTTAAAGAATAAAGATGGAGATAGGAAGGTGAGATAGGAAATTGACGGTAACCACTATATTGACCAACGTGGGCTAAGCCATCCCAGCCTACCTGCTCGAGGGCGACACGAGAGCGATGGGTTATGTAACGCATATAGCCATCGGAATTGGCACCGGCTCGTTGAGCGAGGCGGACACGGCGTTGGGCAACAAGACCTCGCGGAAATAAGCCACGCCGACTGTCTACATGGGCTCAGCAGATTACGCCAACAAGGTCAGGTTCGAGGCTTTACGGGATACAAACAAGGGCAACGGCAGCATCGCGGAGGCAGGGTTGTTCACGGCCTCCAGCGGCCGCAACATGTTCGCCAAGGCCAGGATAGACCCTGCGATAAATAAGACCAGCGACTACACGCTGAAGATAACATGTGAAATAGTTTTTGAATAACTTTGTAGTCTATTTAAGTTGAGATTTCCTCTACTGTAATTCTTGAATGTATCATGAAATCTCAAGAATAGGGGATAAGATAAAAGATAAATCTAAATTACGCTGTAAAGCATTAATTTGTATCGCTCAGGAAATCTTCTATTAAAGTTTTAAATAATTTTATTGATTTTTCTCTCTTAATCTTTGGTTCTAGCCTCTTCTTTGTTTTAATTAGTAATTCTTCATATTCTCCTCTGTCCAACCCTAGTATGTAAATTGTTTTTTCCACCAGTTCGTTTAAGGAGTTTGCTACTAAGTCTCCTGGTAACAACTCTTTTATACCCGTTTTATTCGATACAACTGGTAAGGTGCCTAGCACAACAGCCTCAGCTACACTTACACCAAAAGGTTCATATCTTGCCGGGTGGATGTATACCTTTGAGGAGGAAACCTCCCTCATAAGGATGTTTAATGGAACGGAACCTAAAGATTTTAATCCGTAACTTTCTTTTAAACCCACTTCGATAGGTTTGCCTATGACCATAAGTTTAAAATCCTTCATTTTACGTCTTATCGTTTCTGTTACTTCCGGAAGCAAATCTGCTCCTTTATGTTTAAGTAGGTTTCCTACAAAAACTGCTTTCTTCTCATCTTTCCTTGCTCGTTCCTTATAGTCAAAAAACTTCTCACGTACAAATGGGTAAACAACATCATGTTCTCTTAATAAACATAGGCGAGATGTATCTTCGAGTACCATTTTCGAGATGGCTACAGTTAAATTAGAAAATTCTATTAACTCCTTCAATAGCTCATCGCGTCCCTCTAGTATCCTATAAGGTGTTATATCTGATGCAAGATAAATTATTGGCGTCTCTTTAGTTACTTTTAGTAATGCCGCTTCTATTAGAGGAGCTCCCCCTTCAGCTATCACGAATGTGGGCTTCCTAAACCATAAGAGATGTGTCCTCATAATTACTTTAGAAAGCTTAGATCTAACCAATTGTTTATGAAATCGAAAATGGATAAATTTACAGCCTACTGATCTGGCCCAGTCAGCATGAACATAATGCGGTCCCTGGTAGATAAAGTAGCTCTTCATTTATTTATCACTCTTACTTTAATCGATTTCTCGCCCTCTATATCATAGAGATAGTCAAGAAGGCGTATATCCCTAACGCAGACTAATCTACTTATCCTTTTGAAGAATATGTATTTTAAACCTTCATCTCTGTCATTTACCTCTTCAATTCTTTCTTTGATGGTGGGCCATCTACCGTGTTCCCATACTATGAATAACCAGTTCTTAGGTAAACCTATATCTTCAGGAAATATTAGATGCTCATTTTTATAAATAAATTCATTATTAGATAGTTTATTATCGTATTTAAAGGAGAAAGGCTTAGTAAGAGGAAAAAGACCCAGGGCTATTAAGGAGGAAAGCCTAATTGGGTTGTTGGTGATCATGTCTCTCATAAAAAGTTCGAATGGGAGATTGAAGCCTCGGATAATATCTATAATATTCTTAAACTTTCTAATTCGATAGCGAATATACCCCTTAGCATATCTCGCTTCTCTTATTCTAACTCTCTCCGGTGATAAGAACATTGGGACGCAAAGTCTCTTAATGTTAAGTCCCTTAGCAACAGCACGCGCACAAAATTCTACATCCTCAGCATAGTTTAAATTCCTCCATCCTCCAATCGTCTCAATAGCTGCAGTTCTAGTTGTGAACGCGAATGGTAACCAAAATGTTCCTCCGTTGCATAATCTTCTAATTCTTTCTATGGTAATTCCATAACGTCTCTCAAAGATGTTATCGAAGTCTATGAAAAATACATAATCTCCGGACGTGTTCCTAAGCGCTAAGTCTCTCCCCTTTCCCCTAGTGCATTTGTCTCTGAAAAGCTTCACATTAGGGTGTTCCTTAGCAAAAATCTTTAATATTTTAAACGTTCCATCCGATGAATAGTTATCCACAACAACTAATTCGTATTCGTCATCAAAATTTGGAAACGCATTAACCAAACTTGATAAACATCTCTTAATAATTCTAGCATTATTATACGAAGTACCATAAATTGAAGTGAGCATTGCCTACACCAATCCTTTGGGAATACTTTAACGTTTATTACTCATAAAACTTAAATTTCACGATCTCTTTTCTTTAACAGTTACAATAAACTCTCCTAATTCTGGGATTACATAAGATAATGGATGTAGGATGAAATGCTTAACTAGCGATGCCACCCTCCCTTTGTAACCGAATTTTGAGCCCACACCACGGACCTTAAAACCTATTTTCTTAAATTCTTTAGGTCTCCACCGAGTAATGTGACCGCCTTCCTTAACAGCCTTACCGCAATACCACCAGTCGGCACATGGAGTCGTAAGAAGAACCTTTGTCCTAGTTACTCTCTCCAGCTCAGCGATCATTTCATATCCATCATCCTTGCTCAAATGCTCTATAACTTCACATGCCAGAGAGCAATCTACTACCATGTCCCTAAAAGGTAAACGTCGAACATCGGCCAATACTAAATCATCGTAGCTATCGCTCTTTTTGGCTATAAACAAATTATCAATTGATTTATCTACTCCAACTACATATATATCGCTAAAATGCGCTTTAATGAGAAAACCCCACTTTCCCATCCCGCAAGCCGCGTCTAAAACTTTCCATCCTTTATGGAGGGGTAGGAGGTTAAGAACTGTCTCGATCAGGGCAAAACTTGAACTCATATTCCTTTAAACCTCTTAACTCATCTCTATCGGCCTTGTACCTCCCTTATCTGGATGCTCAATAAACCTGTTTTGGGATGCATTACCTTGGCTTCGACTCCTCCCTTCCTTGAGAGCTGTAAAGCGGTTTGAATTGTCCATTCATCCAAACCTTCCGTGTGATGTATTGTATTGATCACGTAGAGGCTCAATTCCCTCGATCATCCTTCGATTCCGCTCCCTGATTAATCTTTCCCGGTATCCTCGGGGATCGGAGACGCGGCAGTGAGGGGAATTGAGAAGCTGAAAATCGTGGCTTCACGGGGTCAAATCTGTAATGCATAGGTGGGGATTCGGAAACCGCCTCTCCTCGAGGCTGCTTCGATATCTCATCCTCTCCGATGGGGGTTTTTAACCAACTTTAAGTATGAGTCTGCGAAGCCTATAACAGGAGGTTACGGATTTGGGGCTGCATCTCTCCTTTAGGTTTCTAACCCGCCTTTGGTATTACTTCCGTATAGGCTACGCGACCTACCTGACATTCCTAATCGGGGCGTTGAATACTTTAACTGTCCTGTATTACCTTCTCATCCGGAACGTCCCCGCCCTGCAGACAGTGTTCCCTAGATTCATATTCTTCGCCGTTATAGCGGTTGGATTAGGCATGCCCCTAGCAGTGTTGACCGGTTGGCTCCACATCAAGGCTACACCCGCTTGGGTGAGCGAGGTGGATATAGGCGTTGAGGCGAACCCCTACTATTATAAGCTGGCGCCCGGCCATCAACGGGAAGTCTTCACACCCGCCTCCCTGGAGGTGCTCCGCCTCGTGAAAAGGTTGGCCGAGCGGGAGGGCCTATTAAGGCCTGAGGAGGAGGCTAGGATAAACGAATTGGAGGAGAAGATGGAGCATCTACTAAAGGGCGGCTACATAGGAAGGCCTAAACTCAGGGCTGCAATATAACCGTCGGCACCTCGAGGATTCCATAAGCCGCCTATAGAAATCGCGTCTAGCCATCGTCCACCCCAACTACATCTCTAACGCCTCTCTGATGGAGGATCATGGTCTAATCGGGGTCATCCATACCTCTCTATTAGCTTGTGCACCGCCTCCCTGAACCTATCGGTTCTGAACTGTTCAGCTCTCCCTACTATCTTAGGCTTCATACTCTTCCTGAAGCTCTCCGATCCTAATACCTTTACGATCTGCTCGGAGAGCTCCTCCACCTCTTCATAGGAGAGCCCTGCCCTACCATGGGCTGTTACATCCATGTATTGGCCTCCGCTCCTATGGACTATGGGGATGCATCCTGAGGCCATCCCTTGGAGGATGGCCGTCCCGAAGGGTTCGTTGGGCTTAGTCGATACTATGGCTTTAGCCCTGCCCAGTATGGCTTTGACGGTTTGGAGGGGGGCATCCAGGATCAATTGGACGTTCTCCTCAAGCTTAAGGGCCGATACTAGAGAGTTTAACTCTCTTATGGTCGATGTGGAGGATGGTTCGCCGGTCGATCCTATCATGATTAGCCTAGCCTCAGGGTAATCCCTTACCACGGCCGAGAAGGCCCTCAACGCCGTATCCAGCCTCTTATCGGGGGCAAACCTGGATAACGTGACCACCAGCGGATCCCTCGGCTCCGAGGAGGCTAAGGGTAGGAACTCCTCCACCTGGGCGGGTGGATAGACGATGGAGCCTTCAACCCTATAGGTCTCCCTGAGCAGCTCGAGGGTATAGCTGCTATTACATATCAGGGTTGATCCCCGTAGGATGTCCGTGAACTTCCTCCACCAGGCTTTAGGCGCGGCGTAGTAGGGGCGCCTCCACCCTTCATCGGCTTCGAAGATGTACCTGGGGACCTCATGGAAGTATATTATCCGGTCTTCCCCTGAAGCCTTGACCAGGTAGCCCTCGCCATTATAGGTGTCGAATACGAGGTCGGCTGGCCTCGGCCTCGGGGTACGCATACTCCTGATCAGATCCATTATCAGGGCCTGGTAGAGGCTGAGGAATGGGAGGTGTGGGGATCCACGTCTACCATAGGGGAGCCAGGCGACATCTCCATCGAACCTTAAGCCGAAGCGCCTATACGCCTCCTCCGGGTTCCAGCCGTCCGATAGGAGGGTTACGCTCCAACCCTTATCCAATAGGATCTTCAGGATGTATACAGCCACAAGCTCAGCCCCGCCGAACACCGTGAGGCATGGATGGATTAAGGCTGCCCTCTTCACCCTCTCCCCGCCCTCTACCGGTTTCTTAAGCCTCCCCTAGAGCCTCCTCCCATGACTAGGCCTAGCTTCGCCTTCATACATCCGAGTAGGAAAGCGGCTCTGAGCATCGGATAATAAGCTAGGTGGATTGGATGGCATCTCAACGCTAAGCGGACGGCGGCTGCAGGGCTCCTTAGGAACGTCATGAAGGGACCTTTTAAGGGCTTGATCAGGCCGTAGCCCAACCCCCACCAATAGTAATGCCTGAGGTCACCTAATAGGCTTCTGGGATGATATGTCTCGACCCCATACTCGAAGACCCATCTATAGCCTCCAGCCGTGACGCGCTCATATAATTCGAAGTCCTCACAGGCGGGCATCGGCCTCACGCCGCCCACCTCCATCACTTTCCCCCTCCTGAGCAGGGTGCTTATGAAGCCTATGGGCTTAGCCGCGTCCACCGCATATAGATACCTGTAAAGCCTCTCCAATGGGGGATTACCGTAGCCATAGATCACGGGGTTCGAGGCTAAGGCCACGTCGGGATCCCTGAAATGCCGGATCAACCTGGGAAACCACGCTTCAGCTATGTAGGCGTCGGAGTCTATGAAGGCCATCACCTCCGTCTCCGCAACCCTAAGCCCCATATTCCTTGCAGCACCCAGCCCCGCACCCCCATCAAAGTATACTTCGCAGCCCATCTCCTCCGCGATACCCACGGTACCGTCCGTGGATCCCCCATCTACGACTATGAGCCGGTTAACTGGAACATACGATCTAATCCTCTTTAGGACGGCAACGATCGTCGCAGCGCTATTCCTCGTACAAACCACGACATCAATATTATCCATCAATAATCTCCGAGGGCTGAAACCCTCCCTTCACATCCCCTCATGCACGGCATCTATCACGGCTATACCAAGGTTAAGCCATGTTCCCGAATATGAGTTTATGTACCTGACTCCTAAAAGTCCATCCGGCGAACTCGTAGCGTTCCACCCTCCTCAGCATACATATAAAGTATCCTAGGACCATGAAGAGGCTTCTAATATCGTGAAGTAAAGTCCTTAGGACGTGAAAGGGCTCGTAACCGAGCTTGTACATTTCTACCCCTCTAACGAAGTAGTACCTCCATGGGTGATGGACGCCGCTCATCCTCTTCAGTCTCGGTGGCAGCATCCAGGATATTACGTCCCGTCCCTGACTGAGGAGCTTCAACACTATGTATGAATCCTCGGATCCCACCTCTACGAAACGTCCATTAAAATATTTGATGAATGAATCCATTTTAATTAACATGGCATAGCCGGCCCTGCCGACGCAATCCACATCCGCTTTTAAATTCTCCTCTAAGAAGCGGCATGGAAGCGTGGTGTCCGCGTCTACCCTTAAAAGGTAGTCGTAGTCTCCTAAGCGTACCTTAGACAGGGCAACGTTGAGCGCGGCGGCAACCCTCTTCCCAACGGGATCCCGGAAATTCGGCCTAACATAGACGTATTCTACATTATCGAGGTTGGCTTCAGCCAACCTTCGATATAGAAGCTTTGAACCAACCGCGACGAGGATTTTTGAAACTTCAACGGTTTGCCCCACCACGCTCTCTATAGTTTCCATGGGGTCATCCGTCAAAGTCGGTATGACAACTAAGATTTTTACAGGCATAACCATCAGCCTCCAATGAACCGCATCATCATGGCCGTCTAATAGTCTAATAGATAACTGGCTGATAATAGCTTTTGATTTCCAGGTTGAGGATCCCGACTATGCGCCCCTCTAAAGGCGTATTCCCCCTGTCACACCCTAATATCGGCATCATCCACGCGTTCATAATCTCTTCTTCCGAGATCATACCTCTTAATCGAAACCATATCTTGCACGATCCAAGGGAACGCACTTCACCCCACCTATATCTCGCATGACGTCGCCCTAAAGATAATTAAATATCCCCATCGATACCTAGACGAGAGGAAGGTTCGCTCCTCAGCCCTCCTCCATCGCCCCATAAGCCAACTTCTCCAGGATAAGCTCCACTGTAAGCCTCGTCCCCTTAATCACCGGCTTACCTAACATAACCTTGGGATCGACCTCTATCCGCTCAAGAAGCTCCCTCATTCTTCATCCCCCGATAGGCGTGAACCTGAACCTATCCCTAGTTACTACGACGAGGCGCTCCTTAAGTTTATCATCCTTATATTATTTTAAAAGCTTCTTTATACATTATTGCATTATAAGTATGTAAGTATGGCTTATCGATCCCGTAGGGTGAGCCTGCAGCAGCCGGGTATCCTAAGCTGACGCCTCTTATCTCTCCTTTAGCGATGCCATCCATCCCGATCCTTATGGAGTTTACGATAATTAATAGGTTCGCTGATGATGATGATGCTTCCCTCAGGATGCTTAGCCGCTTACATCGTTCATAGGCTGTCTTAGTTTTAGCCGGTAAGTTTTAAACCAGGTGGGCCGCAGCCCTAAAACTTCGTGGGTTTCCCGAAACGATGTTAGGATCGGTCGGATACTTTGGCGGAGAAGGATTTAGCCTTGGTTAGGAGTCGTCTCGAGGCCACCGTTGAGGCTTGGCTTCGGAAAGACCTTGCCCGCAAGTTTAAGGTCGTCCCTGAGGATCCTCCCCGAGGCCGCGGCCTCGACGGCCATAGGGTTCCCCCGGGCTGAGAGCCTCCTAAATTCCCCTGGAGTTAAGGGTATGACCTGGAACCCTGGGGGGACGTCCAGGGCTTTAAGCCTCTCCAAGGGATTCCCCTTAAAATCCTCCGATAGGAGTAGCAGGTCCACGTCGCTCCAGAGGTTAAAGTCCCCCCTAGCATAGGATCCGATGAGTATCGCGGTGGCCTTGAAGGGAAGCCCCATAACCCATCTGGACGCAGCCTCGAAGACTTCCTCCGCTATCCTCCTCCTCTCCCTAAGGACCTCCAAGAATCCTCCACCCCGCCGATGATCCTCCCCGCGTAATCCACGGCCTCCTCCGCATCCTTCCTCGTATAATAATCTTCGGGATTCCCCTCACTCCAGGCGTTGGGATACCTCGTCGGAACATAATATTTATCTAGGGCCTTCGCCTCCTGGAGCATCCCCCGGACCGCCAAACCTTCCGGCAGCTTCGCTATGAGCCCGGATACGCTATGCCCATGGGCGGGAAGACCTAATCCATGGAGTAAGGCTTTAACGGCGAACTCCGCAGCCTGATGGGCTTTAAAACAAGCCCAGTTGTAATCGCCCCTCCCGAGGTCGCCCCTCGCCGACTCCAAGGTCGTCATGGAAGACCTTATCCACCTACGATACTCCCCCTCATCGAGCATAAAACAACCCTCCTATAGACGAATTCAGATCCCCATCCACTACTCGAACCCACCTAAACTAATCAGTATAATCAGTACGATAAATTGATTAATATGTTAAGTGGAGCCAATTCATAATCTGGGATCGCGGATTTGAAGGCGACCGAGATGGCAGGCCTATCTGTCCCCCGGCGCCTCCGCCGACAGCTCATCTATCCCCTTATCCACTTCATTTATTTACTCGGCTTCGACAGCCTTATTAGCTGTTTCAGCTTTATGGATTGGATGGATGGGGGTTTCCTGTATGGGGGATGAGGAGTTTCGCGGAGTCTACGGTGCTTTAGGCGGCCTCTTCAAGGCCCTCATAGGGATCCTAATAGCCTTCTTCGCCGTGTTCCTCTTCGCCTATCTCCTCCCGATAGTCTTAGGGGTGGTTGGTGCCCCCGAGTTTAGGCCGCTTTCGGAATCCCTGACCGGCTTCGCAAGGGTATTCGGGGCGGTCATGGGAGGCCTCCTATGGGCGGTGTTCGGCCTGATCATAGCGGTGTTCGTGATATGGGCTCTATCCGCCTTCATCCCCGCAGCCCTTAAAGCTAAACCTTGGAGGCACGTCAAGGTGAGGGATGAAGCCTTGGAGGCGCTGAGGCTCCGATACGCAAAAGGGGAGATCTCTAAAGAGGAATACCTTGAAAGGAAGAAGCTGCTCGAGGAGGAATGAGGCGGCTCCGCCGTTTAAACCGTTCCTAGAACAGTCGTTAAACCCATCGTCCTCGACCCAGATTCTCCAGCCCCCTTCGGATCCGGTTGACGCCGGGACAGGGTTCCCCGCCCCTCTTCCACCTTTACAACGGCTCTCCTTAAGGGATCCAAGGGAAAACATTTTAGGATTAGAGGGATTGGACTAGATTAGGGTAGATAGATTAATAAGCTTCGATCTGAAGGTTCCCTCCTGTACGACGGGCCTCCTCCTCTCATCGGGGGGTTGATGGTCAGCCATGCCGGCCGCCTTAAAAGTTGAGGACTTGACCGTTGAAGTGGATGGGAGAACTGTCTTAAGGGATGCAAGCCTTGAGGTTCCTGAGGGTGAGGTCCACGTCCTCCTAGGTCCTAACGGCTCGGGGAAGTCCTCCCTCCTCATGACGATCGTAGGCTTCTCCAGGTACAAGGTTAGGTCCGGACGGATAATATTCGACGGCAGGGACATCACGGGTTTACCGATACATGAGAGGGTGAGGCTGGGCCTCAGCATAGCCTTTCAGAATCCCCCCGTGATAAGAGGTGTTAAACTCTCGGATCTCCTCCGCCTGAGGGGAGGCGACGCATATAACGGCGCGTTAACCCTCGCCGGGGAGTTAAAGATCACGGACTTCCTGGAGAGGGACCTCAACCTAGGCTTCTCCGGTGGAGAGGTTAAACGCTCCGAGATACTCCAGGCCCTCGCCTCGAACCCCCGCTTCATCCTCCTCGACGAGCCGGATTCAGGCGTGGACGTGGAGAACCTGAACGTGATAGGACGCCTCCTCGAGAGGGAGTTGAAGGATAGGTCGGGTCTACTCGTAACCCATCTAGGATACATATCGAAGTATTTGAAGCCCGACCTCGCCTACGTCCTCATAGACGGGAGGATCGTATGCTCCGGGGATCCCGGGGAGATCATGGAGACCATCATGGAGGGCGGATACGAGAAATGTCTGAAATGCTGGAAATTAGAGAGAAAGCTAGGCTAGCTTTGGCTAAGCCCTCCCCTTACGGCCCCGACCTGGGCCTCTCCAGCTACTCGAGGGTCAGCGGGGGAAACGTGGACGGTGAGGAGTTGGCCGGACAGGCGGCCAGGGTAGGCGTAGACCTGGAGGGCTCCGCCAAAGCGGGGATATACCTCCAATCGGATAGGAGCATCGTGATGCGGGCCGTCGAGGAATCCTACAGGGACAGCGTGGAAGTCATGGGCACGATGGAGGCCCTCTCGAAGTATCCGTGGCTTAAAGACTACTGGTGGAGGATCGTCCCCGTAGACCTGGATAAGTATACGGCCCTGGCGGAGCTGGAGTGGGATCAGGGCTACTTCATAAGGGTCCTCCCGGGGAGCAAGGTAACCCTCCCCATCCACTCCTGCTTCCTCATATCAAGGGATAACCTGGATCAGAACGTGCACAACCTGGTGATCCTTGAACCCGGCTCCGAGGCGCAGCTTATAACCGGATGCACCGTCCACCCCAACGTGAGGAAGGGCCTCCACGTAGGGGTCTCCGAGTTCATCCTCAGGAAAGGCTCGAAACTAGTATTCACGATGATCCACGGCTGGGCTGAAGGGATGGATGTGAGGCCTAGGACGGGGATAATCCTCGAGGACGACGCCACCTTCATAAGCAACTACGTCTGCACATCCCCCGTTAGAAGCCTCCAAACCTATCCCGTGGCCCACTGCATAGGAGAAGGCTCCAGGGCGAGCTTCAACACCCTCATATACGGGAGCAGAAACTCCATAATGGACGTGGGCTCCATGATCCACCTGGAAGGAAGAGGGAGCAGGGGTGAAATGGTCACGAGGGCCATCGCAGCCGACGAATCAAAGATCTACACCCGAGGCTTATTAAGGGGATGCAACCCCGAAAGCCGAGGCCACCTCGAATGCAGAGGCCTCATCCTATCAGATAAAGCAATGCTAAACGCGATACCCGAACTCATCGGGGAGACCCAGGGAACCGAGCTCTCCCACGAAGCAGCTGTAGGAAAAATCTCCGAGGATCAGATCGAATACCTCATGGCGAGAGGCCTCTCCGAAGACGAAGCGACATCCCTAATAGTGAAGGGATTCCTAGACGTAGGGATCCTCGGCCTATCAGGAACCCTAAAAGAGGAGATCCAGAGGATAATCAACGCCACAACAGGCAGAACCATCTAAAAATAAAATAAATAAAAAATAAATAAAATAATTAATTAATAGAGCGGTTAAATCAAATAAAGTAAGTATGTGGATGCCCGGTGTCGGAGACGGTGGGCTTCGGCGGCGGCTCTTATCCGAACCTAGGGGACTCGGAATCTAACCCGTTAAACGCAGTCGAATCGTTAAGGGCCATTGGAGGAGACGCAGCCTATGGGATCCGCCGATACCCACTTATAAGTAGGCCTGGATAACCTGATTGTGGTCGGGTTGACGGTGATGCGGAGGCGTATAGAGGATTTCAGGAGGGCCTTCAAGGCGTTGTCCAGGGTTAGCCCTGGGGCCGCCGAAGGCTTCTCAGGGTTCATGGACGCCATCTTGGCGGGTGGAGCCTTAGACGTGAAGACTAAGGAGCTTATAGCCCTTGCAACGGCTGTAGCCGTTGGATGCAAACCCTGTATAGCGGTATGGGTTCAGAGGAGCCTGGCGGCTGGAGCCACTAGGGATGAGATCCTTGAGGCGGCTTGCGTAGCCGTCCTCATGGGCGGGGTTCCCGCCCTAACCCGTATGGTGGAGGTTGAGGAGGCGCTGGACGAGTTCGCGTGGAAGCCATCCATCTAACTAATCGTATCCCCCTGGGGATATGGATTGGGCTGGGGATACCTCCTGTCCGGGTCGAGGCCTCGTTAAGGGTCGCTCCGATAGGGAGGTTCGCCGGGTTAAACTTGTACGGGTAAAAGACGGGCCGGGCTTTAACTTTAAATCACATTTATACTTGTTAAATGCTTAAAGCTTTAAATTGAATCTTTACTCTATTATATTAAAAATGATACTAATTCAAATCGGATAAACGTTAAAGTGGAGAGGATGGTCAGCGTTGAGGAAGATAATGCTCCCACTGTTTCTCCTCCTCATAATAGCCTTCTCCTTCACGGCTACCATGATGTTCCAGGTGAACGCCGAGGAGGCCGAGT
>Ga0123519_10006335_pt1 | contig 18643 bp, 17 predicted proteins | sample YelNatPaOPRAMG02_FD_87396 | JGI IMG/M metagenome (GOLD analysis project Ga0123519, IMG submission 87396) | Hot spring microbial communities from Yellowstone National Park - Yellowstone National Park OP-RAMG-02 (version 2) | ecosystem: Environmental > Aquatic > Thermal springs > Hot (42-90C) ... | reverse complement strand
TGGCCGCCGCGGTGGGGATCGATTACGCCCTCCTGCGCCGCCGCGGTTTGTCCCCCGTCACAGTGACTCGCGAGTGCCACGACGTCCTCTCGCTGGGCACCGGTAACGTCGTCTCCGTAAGCGTGCACAACACCGCCAGCGCTCGGGTTCGCATCGCGGTGAAAGACCTGCCCCCGCCGGGGCTGCCGCACGACTCTCGGCCATTCTCGGTCACCCTGGAGCCCGGGCGGGGGGCCGTCTCCCGGTATTCCGTCATCCCGACCGGCAAGGGCGACTACGAGTTCGGCGACATCGCCGTCCGGACTTGGTCTCCTCTGGGGCTGTTGATGTCGCAGCACCTGGCGCCCGCCTCCCGGCGCGTGCGCGTCTACCCGGATGTGAAGGCGGTCAGCCGGTATGACCTGCTTGCGCGAAGAGGACGCCTCGCCGAGGCCGGCATCCGCGCCGCCCGCTACCGCGGCCGGGGCACGGAGTTCGAGAGCCTGCGCGCATACATGCCCGACGACGACTCCCGCCAGATCGACTGGAAAGCCACCGCGCGCCGCCACCAGCTCATCAGTGCCCAGTTCCAGGCGGAGCGGAGCCAGAATGTCTTTCTGGTGCTCGACGCGGGCCGCATGATGGCCGGCCGTGTCGGACCAATGACCAAGCTCGATCATGCCATCAACGCGGCCCTCATGTGTGCCTACGTCGCCGCGGAGATGGGCGACCGGGTGGGGCTGCTCGCCTTTGCCGCTCGCGTGCGCGCATACATCCCGGCGCGCCGCGGCCGGCGTCAGGTCTTCCACCTCCTGGAGGACCTCTACCGGCTCGAGCCAGAGCTGGTCGAGCCCGACTACGACGCCGCCTTCCACTACCTTGCCCTGCGGCAGCGGCGGCGATCGCTGGTGATCGTTTTCACCGACCTGGTGGATCGCGATTCCTCCGCGACGCTGCTGGAGCATATCGGCGCGCTCCACCCGCACCACCTCGTCCTGTGCGTGACCCTGGCCGATGCCGAGGTGCTCGCGCTGGCCCGCGCCGTCCCCAACCAGGCCGAGGATGTCTATCAGAAGGCCGTCGCGCTTCAGGTCCTCGCCGACCGCGAGGCGGCGTTGACGTACCTGCGGCGCCGGGGTGTCCACGTCGTCGACGCTCCGGCCGATGGTCTCACGGCCGCCGCCATCAACCGCTACCTCGAACTGAAGTCGAGGAGCCTGGTGTAATGTCCGGGATCGCCGGCCAGCTGCCCGACCGCGCGAGCAGCCTCTATCGATTCTCGACGGTTGTCCTTCGGATCTTCTTCCGACTGTTCAACCGATGGGAGGTGGCCGGTCGCGGGCATGTGCCGCCGGCCGGCGGTGTGTTGTTGGTCGCGAACCACACCAGCTATTCGGACCCGCCGGTCGTGGGAACGGCCTGCCCCCGCCCTGTGCACTTCATGGCGAAGGCCGATCTGTTCGGTTTCCCCGTGCTGCGCTGGTTCATCCGCAAGACCCACGCCTTCCCGGTCCGGCGCGGCGCCGCCGACCGGGGCGCGCTGCGCCACGCGGTGCGCCTCCTGCGGGAGGGGAAGGTGGTCCTCATCTTCCCGGAGGGGACGCGCAGCCCGACCGGCCGCCTGATGCCATTCGAGCGCGGCGCGGCCTTCATCGCCCTGGCCTCTGGAGCCGCGGTCGTCCCCGTGGCCGTGGACGGCGCAGACCGTCTCCTTCCCCGGGGAAGCCCGCTGCTGCGGCCCGCGAAGCTGCGGGTCAGCTTCGGCCCTCCGGTCGACCTCGCCGATCTCCAGCGGGCGAGAACGACGCAGGACGCGCTGGAGGAGGCCTCGCGGCGCATGGAGGCGGCGATGCGGGCGCTCCTGCCACCCCATCGCGTGTAATGCCGCGCGACGCGCGGGTTCCGCAGGTGTCGATTACTAGACAGGAGCTTTGGGGTAGATTTCGAACGTCTGACCGCATTGCCCGGGGCGTCTGGCCTTCCGGGTGGAGGTGATCGACCATGCAGGACCCTGTATCCTGGCTCTCGCAATCGAGCTCGCGCTGCGGCGAGCCCACGCGCGGGGGTCTGTCCAGAATGTCGCTGGCTGCCCTGATGCTCGTCGCCGCGATCCTTGGCGGGGTGTTCGCAGTGGGCCTGTTCAGCGCTTTTCACCCGCCGACGGAGGCAGCGGCCGCGCTCTCGCCGGCATCTGTCGCGGCGGGCCCGCGAGACCTGCAGTCCTCCTTTGTCGCGATCGCGGACCGCGTCCGCCCGGCCGTCGTCAACATCAACACCGAGCAGGAGATCCGCCGCCAGTTCTACGCCTTCGACCCGGAGAGCTTCTGGCTCGACCCCGGTGGATCGCCCTTCCGGCCCTACACGCAGGTGGAGAAGAGAAGCAACCTCGGTTCGGGATTCATCGTCAGCCGCGACGGCTACATCCTCACGAATGCCCACGTGATCGCTGGTGCCGACAGGATCCGGGTGACCCTCGCGGATGACCGTTCGTTTCCCGCGCGGCTGGTGCGGGCTGACATGGACAACGACCTCGCGATCATCAAGATCAACGCGGGCAACGACCTGCCGACCGCCAAGCTCGGCAACAGCGACGAGGTCAAGGTTGGCTCCTGGGCCATCGCCATCGGCAGCCCGTTCGGGTTCTCCGAGACCGTCACCGTGGGCGTCATCAGCGCCAAGGGGCGGGTGGTGCGGCAGGAGGGCGGCGAGCGCGTCATGCGCGACCTGCTCCAGACCGACGCCGCCATCAACTTCGGCAACTCCGGCGGCCCACTCGTTAACATCGACGGCGAGGTCATTGGCATCAACCAGGCCATCTTCTCTCCCAGCGGGACCGGGAATATCGGCATCGGTTTCGCGATCCCGATGGATGCCCGGACGAGGCGCGCCGTCCAAGACATCATCTCGGGCAGGAGCAGGGCGGTCTAGGGCACGCGCGGCTGCCTCACGGCCCCCATGTCCTCAGCAGGAGGATGCCCACCAGAGCGGCGAGCGCGGCCCAGGTCCTGTGCTCCTTGTTGAGCCAGACGCGGTCCCACTCGAACCGGCTGTGGCGCACGCCTTCGGCGTTGACCTTCGCGGGCAGCAAGCGGGGCACGAGCGCCGGCACCGCCCGGCAGTAGGCGTCGAAGGCCTGCGCATGCATGCGCTTCAGGTAGTCCTCCTCCTGGCGCACGGAGGGAACATACACGGCCAGCGCGATGACCGCGAACACCCCGGCCAGAAGCCAGTCGCCCAGGAGAGCCAGGAAACCCACCCCTGAGATCATGCTGCCCAGATACAGAGGATTCCGCGTGTACGCGTACGGGCCGCCCACGGTCAGCTGCTCGTCCTTCAGCAGGTGGCCCGCCGCCCATGTCCTCAGCGACTCACCCACGAGCACAAGCGGCGCTCCCCACCAGTGCCACATCGGCCGCTTCAGCACGACCGCGCAGACCACGAACGCCGGCGGCAGCCAGACACGCACGCGGTTGAGCCAGATCTCCTTCGGCGTCCTGGGGATCAGCACGCGAACTCCTTCGCCCGCCCGGGTCATCCGACCTCCCGCGGGCGCCGCCCCCCGGCGGCCGTACGTGAAGGAGACGCAGGCGCGCTGCCGAAACAAGCGGCGCTCGACGCTCCGTGCCCAGCCCCCTGGGCGCCCCTCTCCGCGGGCCCGGCCTACTTTCCAGAGCCCGGCACCGGCGCGCTCGCGCGAGGCAACCTTTCCGGGCGTCAGCGGTCCCCGCGATCGCCTTCCCTCAATGGCTGTGCCCGGCAGCGTCCGGGCAGGACACCGGGGGTAGGCCGCCGAATCGCGCGGTATCCCGGAACACGAGCATGGCAGCCAAGTACAAGGCTCCTCGCGGCACCCAGGACGTTCTGCCTGACGAGTGCTGGCGCGCTCGGCGCGTCGAGCGTGCCTTTCGCCGCGTCTGCCGGCGCTTCGGCTACGGCGAAATCAGAACCCCCCTCTTCGAAGACACTGACCTGTTCGTGCACGGCACGGGGGCCGGCACCGAGATCGTCACCAAGCAGATGTACACGTTCGAGGACCGCGGCGGCCGCAGCCTTACCCTGCGCGCCGAGGGGACCCCGCCCGTGGTGCGGGCCTACCTCGAGCACCACCTGTTCGCCAGCGGCGGGACCGCGAAGTTCTACTACATCGCCCCGATCTTCCGCTACGAGCGGCCCCAGGCCGGCCGCTACCGGCAGCACACGCAGCTCGGAGTCGAGGCCATCGGCGCACCGGGTCCTGACGTCGACGCCGAGGTCATCGCACTCTTCCAGGACCTGCTGGCCGACCTCGGGCTAGAGGGAGGTGTGACGCACCTGAGCAGCATCGGCTGTCCCGTCTGCCGGCCCGCGCTGTCCGCGGCGCTGCGGGAGTTCTTCGCCCCCCACCTGGCGGAGCTCTGTGATTTCTGCCAGGCGCGATATGAGACCAACCCTCTGCGCATTCTGGACTGCAAAGTGCCCCGCGACGTGGAGCTGCGCAAGGACGCGCCGAGCGCGCTCGACCACCTGTGCGACGACTGCCGCGCTCACTTCGCCGGCGTGCGTGAGATTCTGGACTCTCTGGGAGTAGCATACGAGGTGGACCCCACCATCGTCCGCGGGCTGGATTACTACACGCGCACGACCTTCGAGGTTAGCCATCCGCGGCTGGGCGCCAAGGATGTCATTATGGGGGGCGGACGCTATGACGGGCTCGTCGAAGCCCTCGGCGGGCCGCCGACGCCGGGCATCGGGTTCGGGTCGGGCCTGGAGCGCATGCTGCTGGTCCTGGGCGATGAGGGAAAGCCGCCGGGCCCTGATGTGTACGTCGCCGCGGTGTCGGGGGAAGCGCGCCGACCGGCCTTCGAGCTGACTATGTCCTTGCGGCGCGCGGGCTGGGCCGTGGAGATGGACTACCTGGGACGGGGCCTCAGCGCCCAGATGCGGGAGGCGGCGCGGCTGCGGGCCCGGTGCGCGGCCCTGCTGGGCGAGGAGGAGCTGAAGGCCGGCCAGGTCACCCTGCGCGATATGCAGACCGGCGAACAGCGGCGCTTCCCGCGGCGAGACGCGGATTCGGGGCTGCGCGAGTTGTGCGGCCGATGCGAGGGCCAGCCATGATGCGGACACACGCCTGCGGAGAGCTCCGGGCGCGACACGTGGGCCAGACGGTCACGCTCGCCGGCTGGGTCCACTCCACGCGCGATCACGGAGGGCTCATCTTCGTCGACCTGCGGGATCGCGAGGGCCTGGTGCAGGTGGTGTTCGACCCCGTGGCTGCGCCCGAGGCGCACCGCGCGGCCCGGCGTCTGCGCGCGGAGTTCGTCGCCCGGGTGACGGGCACCGTGGCCGCCCGCCCGGAGGGCACGGTGAACCCGGACCTTCCGACTGGCGAGGTCGAGGTGCGGGCGACCACGCTCGAGGTGCTGAACCCCGCGCAGACCCCGCCCTTCGCCGTCGGCAGCGACACGCGCGTCGACGAGTCGCTGCGGCTGCGCTACCGCTACCTCGACCTGCGCAGCCCGAGGATGCTGCGGAACCTGCGCGTGCGCCACCGCATGGCGCGCGCCACCCGCGAGTACCTGGACGCGCAGGGCTTCATCGAGGTCGAGACGCCGCTGCTGGTGCGCTCCACCCCTGAGGGGGCCCGCGACTACATCGTGCCGGCGCGGACCAGGCCGGGGATGTTCTACGCGCTGCCGCAGTCTCCCCAGCTCCTCAAGCAACTACTGATGGTCGGGGGCATCGAGCGCTACTACCAGCTTGCCCGCTGCCTACGAGACGAGGACCTGCGGGCCGACCGCCAGCCCGAGTTCACGCAGATCGACATCGAGATGTCCTTCGTCGAGCAGTCCGACGTGCTCGACCTCAGCGAGGCGCTGACGCGCCACGTCTTTCGCGCCGGCGGGATCGAGGTGCCCGGGCCGTTCACACAGCTCACCTATCAGGAGGCGATGGAGAACTACGGGTCCGACAAGCCGGACACCCGGTTCGAGCTGCGGCTAATCGCCCTGGATTCGGTGTTCTCGCAGACCCAGTTCCGCGGCTTCGCGAGCGTGCTCGCTTCCGGCGGCGTGATACGCGGGCTGCGCCTCCCTGGCGGGGCAGCCCTCTCCCGGCGCGAGCTCGACAACCTGGAGTCAGAGGCCAGGCAGGCCGGGGCGAAGGGCCTTGCCTGGGTGCAGGTCGCCGCCGACCAGCTCCGCTCCCCCATCGCGAAGTTCCTGTCCGCAGATGAGCAGGCCGAACTGCGCCGCGCAACCGCGGCCCAGGCCGGCGACCTGCTGCTCATCGTCGCCGACCGCTTCCCGCTCGCCTGTGAGGTGCTGGGGCGTCTTCGCCTCCAGCTCGCTCGGCGATTTGGCCTCATCGACGCGTCCGCCTGGCGCGGTCTGCGGATCACGGACTTCCCCCTGTTCGCCTACAATGAGCAGGAGGGGCGCATCGAACCAATGCACCACCCCTTCAGCGCGCCGCGGCCGGAGGATGTTGCGCTGATCGAGTCCGACCCCCTGCGCGTTCGCGGCCAGGTCTACGATCTGGTGCTCAACGGCCAGGAGATCGCCTCCGGCAGCATCCGCATTCACCGCCGCGACGTTCAGGAGAAGGTCTTGGCTGCCATCTCGATGCCGCCGGAGGAGGCGGACCGGCGGTTCGGCTTCCTGTTGGAGGCGTTCCAGTATGGCGCTCCCCCGCATGGAGGCATCGCCTTCGGATTCGACCGCATGGTCGCCATGGCGTGCGGCGAGGAGAGCATTCGCGATGTCATCGCCTTCCCCAAGACGGCGGCCGCCGTAGACCCCCTCATGGGGTCTCCCTCGGAGGTCGCGCCCGAGCTGCTCGAAGAGTTGTGCCTCGCCGTCCGCGTCCCGCCCGGCCAGGAGGCCTCCCGTGGCCAATAGGAAGGCCGCGGGCGTGGACCGCTCCGCCGGCGCCGCTGCGGCGCGACGACCGGCCGTGCCGAAGGCGCCGCTCCGCCGCCCCTGGGATGCCGAGCGGCTGGCCGAGAAGATAGGCTACCAGCCTCGCCGCATAGCCTTTCTGCGCCAGGCCCTCACCCACCGCTCGGCCGAGCACGAGTTCGGCCTTCCCTCCAACGAGCGGCTCGAGTTCCTGGGGGACGCGGTCCTCGGCCTTGTGATCGCCAGCCATCTCTACCGCTCCCATCCCGACCTCGAGGAGGGGGACCTCACGAAGCTGAAGGCCGTCGTCGTCTCGGAGACGGTTCTCGCCAAGGTCGCCCGCCAGCTCGACCTCGGTCGCTACCTTGTGCTGGCCAAGGGCGAGGAGCAGAGCGGCGGCCGGTCGAGGCCCTCGATCCTGGCCGACACCATGGAGGCGATCTTCGCCGCCATCTACCTCGACCGCGGCCTGACTGCGGCGCGCGAAACGATTCTGCGCCTGCTGGACGCCCAACTTAGGGCCATCGAGCGCAACGAGCACGAGCGCGACTACAAGACGCTGCTTCAGGAGCGAGTGCAGGAGCTTCACCGCACGCCGCCGGCCTATCGCGTCGTGCACGAGTCCGGGCCGGACCACGACCGCACCTTTGTCGCCGAGGTGCGAGTTGGCGAGCGGGTCCTCGGCCGCGGCTCGGGGAAGAGCAAGAAGCAGGCCGAGCAGGCGGCCGCGCGCGCGGCGCTGGAGAGCAAGTGATCACCGCCCCCGGCAGCGTCGCCGCGTTGGATCATCCGGGGACGCGCACTAGCAGCAGGAGGTGCTGTATGTCTCGAAATGCCGTAGCATTGACTCTGGCCGGCCTCGCGCTGATCGCGCTGGGGGCCGGCGCGCTCGCCGCGACGGCCGGCGACAGCGCCGCCGATCCGTCCGCCGCGGCGGTCGCCTACGCCAACGCGCTCGCAGAAGGGAAGACCGCGGCCGCGTGGGACCTTCTCTCCTCGGAATCGCGAGGCAAGATCTCGGCCGCGGACTGGCAGCAGGCCTTCAGCAAGGCCTCGTCGGTGCGCCGGCCGCCCACGAACTCGCTCATCCAGGCCCTGGCGTCGGAGCAGGCGCATCCGCTTGTCTCCGACGTGCTCGTCCGGCCCGGCCAGGCGCTCATTCGTGTGTCCGGCTCGCTTCCCGTCACCCAGGAGATTGTGCTCGTGCGCGAGTCGGTGGGCTGGCGCGTCGACCTGGCCGCCACCGATGAGATCAACAGCCGCGCTGCCGCGGCCAGCTTCATGGAAGCGCTGAACGCGCAGGCCCAGCTCCGGGGGCCGCAAAGCGCGCTGAGCGTCATCCAGCCCTCGAACCTGCCGCTGCTGCGCATCCTCCTGGGCCCTGACGCGCGCAACTACCGCGCGGTCAGCGCGGATGTTCAGGGCGATCGCGCCACCGTGCACCTCCAGGCGGATGTGCCGGTCAACTTCGTGCTGCGCGCCATGCGCCAGGGGCCGGGCTGGGCGATCGACCTGTCCCGACCGGTGCTTCCGCTGGAGGTCGGCGCGGCAGACTCCCTCGAGACCGCCGCCGCGATCGCCGACCAGGTGACCTGTCAGGAGCAGCTTCAGCAGCTCGGCCGCGCCATGCAGATGTACACGGCCGCCTCCGGCGGTCTGCTGCCAGACGCCGCGGGGTGGCTCGACAAGTTGAGGGAGTTCATGCCTGAGGCGCCCTCGCTTCACTGCCCCAGCGACCCGAAGGCCGGCATCAGCTACGCCTACAACGCAAACCTGGAGGGGAAGCGCCAGGCCGAGATCGCCAGCCCAGCGACGACGCCCATGGTCTTCGCCTCGACGCTTCACGGAACCAACCCCGCCGACACGGGTGAGAGCTGGCCGGACACGGTGCGCCACCCGGACGGCAACATGGTTCTCTTCGTGGACGGGACCGTGCGGCCTGTTCTCCGGAAGCCGCGCTTCGACGTCACCCTGCGGCCTCCGCAGCCACCCTCCGCACGCGCGCCCCGTGCTCCCAGCCTGAGGGTGCCGCGGCAGTAGCGGCCGCGATGCCGCAGATGAAAGAAAGAGCGGGGGACCCGGATGTCGGGTCCCCCGCCTGGCTCTCGGTGCTCTCAGAACTCCTGGCGGATGCCGAAGGCGAAGAACCTCGGCGGCGTCCGGGAGAACGGGACGTAGTAGACGGCCCCGTCCACGATGTTGCCGATGATGCCGCCGGTCCTCGGGTGGTAGACGACATAGCTGGTCACGTCGTCGCTGTCGAGGATGTTGTAGATGTGCAGGTACGCGGTTCGGCCCTCGCTCACCTCATAATCGAAGTTCAGGCTCACTGTGAAGTTGCGCCCGGTCCGGAACGCGTTGGGTGATACGAAGCCCTTTGCAGGATCGCTGGGGTCGAGGTAGTTCTGGGGGACCACCAGCTCCTCGGGGCTCGTCGGATCCTCGGGATCGTAGTTCGGGTTTGGCACGTGGGCCGGGTCGCTGCCGCCGACGTCGAGCCCGCTCTGGCCGTAGGGGAAACCGCTCCCGTAGGTAACCCACGGGTTAAGCGTTAGCTTGCCCAGTTTGTGCTGGAGGGCGAGGGCGGCCGTGTGCTTCTGGCTCCACTCCAGGGGATATTCCTGCGCGAGCGCCCCTGCGCTCGTCTGGTCGAGGAAGCCGTAGCCGAAGGGATATGAGTTGTCCGCCGGGCTCGTCGCCTTCGCGTTCAGGTAGGTGTAGGAGAGCCAACCTCGCGTCCGGTCGCCCATCCTCCGGCTCAGCTTCAGCTCCAGACCCCGCGCGGTCCCGGTGCCATTCGCGGCGAACCACACCGGCGCGTCCGGGTCGAAGTCCGAGAGCGAATACGAGGGGATGGGGTTGCCCTGCGCGTCGAGCACCCACTCACCGTCAGGTTGATGCAGCACCCCCTGCCAGCGCTGCATCATCTGGGCGCTGCTGCGATGAAACCAGGTCGCGCTGAGCAGGGTGTTTCGATCGATCTTCCAGTCGGCCCCCACGCTGTGCATGCGGTCCACCTGCGGCCGCACGGGGAAGTAGGGGAAGAACGCGTAGTCCCAGGTCAGGCCCCACTCCGCGAAAAACGGGTCTTCGGTCGGGTGGGGGACATACCTGGCGGCGATGAGGTTCGCGCGGGGGAACTCCACGTAACGTCCCGTCGTGCCGCGCAGAAGCAGGTTCTGCGACGCCGCGTACGTCAGTCCCGCCCTCAGGCTCGTCTCATCCAGCGGCAGGTCTCCTCCCACCTCGCGCGCGTACGTCATCTTGTCATAGCGGCCGCCCAGGCTCAGCGTGAGCCGCTCGCCAACCTCCCACGTATCCTGGAGATAGGCCTGCGTGTTCCGGGTGTCGTTGTTGGCGATCGCGTCGAGCAGCCCAAAGGGGCTGTACTGGGTGCCGAACACGCTGTACCGAGACCGGTTGTCGCTGTTGAGCCGCCAAAGGCCGGCCTGCAGGTGGTGCGCGCCCACCTGGTGGTTGTAGTCGAACTGCGCCATCAGCATGCGCTCGTTGCGGTGCTGCCAGAACGCGTTATATGGGTCGCCCAGTTCCAGGTGCAGGAAGTGCCGCAGCCGCGTCAACCGCAGGTTCCAGAACGCCGCCTCGCTTACCGTGTGGTTAAGCGCGATCGAGTCGATGTCGTGGCCCTGCCGCGCGAAATCGTCCTCGGGCACGACCGTCTCCCACTCTGCGAGGTCGGGGTCAAAGGTCCACAACCGCTCCCAGGGCAGGATATAGCGGGCGTACCCGTGCAGGAGCAGGGCGGTCGCCTTGTCCCGCTCATTGACGTCGTAGATCACCTTCGCGACATGGTCGGAGGAAACCGGCAGCGACTTCGTGAACAGGTTGTCGTTGAAGTTGCTGTGCCAGGTGTACAGGCCATAGTACCAGTTCGCCGGCCCATCCACATCGCCGCGCTCGAACCGCAGCCCTCCGTAGTCATAGGGGCTCCCGGCCCCGACGTCGACCTCCCCCCCGCGGACCTGACGCCCCGTCTTCACGACCTCGTTGATCACCCCGCCGACGAAGCCTCCATATTCGGCCGGGTACCCCCCGGTGAACAGCTCCAGCCGGTCCAGGCCGATGGAGACCGCGTTGGTCGCGAAGACGTTCGCGTTCGGCTCGGAGATCGGCACCCCGTCGATGTAGTAGCCGACCTGATTCGCCCGGGCTCCCCGGATGTGCGGGTAGAAGGTGTTGTCCGGCGTGACGCCAGGCTGTGGGAGCACCAGGCCGGGGAACTGGTACAGGTCGTTCGGCTGCGACCGCGTCATGGCCTCGTCCGCCGATGTCACGACGTACTCGGTCGCGGTTACCTCCCGGTGGAGCGAGACCCGCGGCGCGGTCACCGTTGCATGCGCGCCCGCCACCGGCACCACCGCGCTGTCGAGCGCGGCTCGCAGCCACGTGTCCTGTCCCTGGACCACCACCACATCGGTGATCCGCAGATCGGTGTAGCCGATGATGTTCACCAACACCGTGTACGTCCCGGGCGGTACGTTTGTGAATCGGAAACGCCCGCCCGCATCGGCGACCGTCTTGAAATCGGTGCCCTCCAGCGATACATTCGCGCTTGCCAGCGGCGCCCCGGTCTCGCGGTCGACCACGATGCCGGAGACCTCGCCGGTCACCGCGCCCCACGCCACCGGCGCGGCGACCGCAACTGCAAGCGCAGCCACAGCCACCAATCTGATAGCTTGCTCCCTGATTGCCCTCACTCTACTCACCTCTTCGCGGTTCTCAGAATGAAGCCTGCGCAAGCACAGCTCGTGTCACCAGCCAGGCGAGATACGCACGTTCGGGCGCGGCCTAGACGCCCGCGGCACCGCCGTACTTCACTTCAGAACGAACCTCACCGTCGCGTACGTCCACACCGCCCGCGGCTTCCCATCCCACATCGCCGGGCGGTATCTCCACGTCTTCACCCACCTCTTCGCCGCTGCGTCGAGCCGCCGGTCCCCGCTCGACTCCGCGATCTGGACGTCGCTAACCTTGCCGGCCTCGGTCACGAGGACCTTCAGGACCACCACCCCTTCGACTCCCTCATCGGCAGCCGCGGATGGGTACTCCAGTTCTCCCTTCCAGATCACCGCCGGCTCGGCACCGCCGGCCTCCTCCGGCGTGAAGGCCGCTGCCGGCCCCGTCTGCGTCGCCTCCCCTCCGCGGCCCCCTCCGTCGCCCCCTCTCTCACCCGCACCGTTGCCAGCGCCGCGGCCGCCGCCGCTCCCCTCCCCTGTCCCTGGTCCCGACCCGGACCCAGATCCGCCCCCCTCTCCGGGGAGTGCTCCCGGTTGGGTCGGGCCTGAAGCAAGGCCGCCCAGATCGCCGTTGGGGCTGGGCGACCCAAGGGCGACAGGTCCTCCACCCCCGCCTCCCGCGTCGGGCGTTCCCCGAGGCGACGCAGGGCGGGCTGCGGCGCTTCGTGCGGGCGCCCCGCTCAGCGGCTGCGAAGGCGCGAACCCGGGGCGGGCCGGCACGCGCGCCGGGCGCTCGGGCACCTCCTGGACCACTCGCGGCGCGGAAGTGGGCCGCGGGGCCGCCGCAGGCTGCGGCTGGGGGGTCACCTCGATGCCCTGCTCGGCCTCTGTGATCCTGGGCAATGTCACGAGTTCGACGGGTGAGACTATGGTTGGGGCCCTGGTGTCGAAGACACGGATGCGGTCGAAGCTTTCCCCACCGCGGTCCGCGTGAGAGGGCAGTCGCGGGCCGATCGCCAGCGCCGCTGCATGCAGCGCCAGCGCCAGGAGGAAAGCCCACCGCAGCCGCGCATCTGCGCCGCGCGCCCTCATCGAAGCTCGTCCGGCCGCTCCCCCTCCGCCTGTGTCGCAATCGCCATCTTCGCCGCGCCCGCCCGCTTGATCGCGTCCATCGCGGCGATCACCCTGCGGTGGCGCAGGTTCTGGTCTGCATTGATCACCACGATGAGGTCCGGCCGGGAGGCCAGCCGCGCCCGCACCTTTTGCTCGAGCGCGCCCCAGCGCACCGGCTCCTTGTTCAGAAACACCCTTCCCTCCGCATCGAGCGTCACCACCAGGGCCCGGTCGCCCCATGTCTGCGGCGCGGCCGAGCTGGCCCGCGGCAGGCTGACCGGAAGCCCGGCCTGTCGGCTCATCGCGAGAGACGCGATCATGAAGAACACCAGCAGAAACGCCATCGTGTCGATCATCGGGATCAACTCGATGCGCGCCTTCTGAATCTCGCGCCGCCTAATGCGCAACCGGCTGCTCCTCTCGCGCGAGCGCGGTCGCCAAGAGGTTCTCGAGCTGGGTGGCCCGCAGCTCGATCTCCTCCAGGATCTGCCGCACCCGATCTCGACACCAGTTGTAGCCCACCAGGCAGACGATCGCGATCGCCAGGCCGCTGGCGGTGGCGATCAGCGCCTGGGCCACCCCGCCCGTGATCCCGGCCGGATGGCTGGTGCCCTGGACCGAGATGATGCTGAACGCCGAAATCATGCCAAGCACCGTGCCCAGCAGCCCCAGCAGCGGGGCGAGCGTGACGATCGTGTCGAGGACCGCGAGCCGCCGATTCAGGTTCGGCTGCTCCGCCAGCGCCTGCTCCTCCATGGCGGCCTGAACCGGCGCGCCGATCAGGTGTGCACGCAAGCCCGCTGCAAGGACGTTCGCTACCGGCCCGCCCGTCTGCTCGCAGCGGGCGAGCGCCTCCGCGCCATCGCCCGCGCGGTAGGCCCTGCGAATCGCCGCCAGGAGTTCTGCGCCGCCGCGGTCCGCCTTCCGTAGCGCAAGGTAGCGCTCAATGATCACCGTCACTCCCAACAGCGAGCAGAGCGCAAGCGGCACCATCACCGGCCCGCCCTTCGCCAGCGTCCTCACGGCCTCAACCACTGCTTGCCCTCCCACAGGCTGCGCCACCTCTCCCCAGACGCGCGCCCAGGGGCCCCGAAGTCCCTCGGCGCCTCCCAGAGATGGCTGTCGCCTTGCTCATCGCGTTATTCCACACTTCTCCCCCGCCCCGTCCACCAGCCCCTCTGCCGCAGTGCTCAGGGACCGCTGGCGAGGGCGCGGCCCACGATGTCAGGATGGCGGCGAGCCACCGCAAAGATGTAGATAATCTCCAAGATGCCCGCTGTGTTGAGGACCACGAGCACCACATACCAGACGGTGTGGTCGCGGCGGGCCGCCATCCACAGCGCCACGGCCTTCCACGCATATCCCCAGAGCGCGACCAGCACGAGCGCCGTCGTGAATCCCGCCGAAACCGTCGGCAGCGCGGCCTGCATGGAACCCTCCTCGCTGTCACGCACACCCCCGTAGATTTGCCGCATCTGGCGGCGACATTGCGAAACCTGCCGCCCTTGGCGATGTTCCCGCGCATCGCCGCCGCCCTCCCGGGCAGGCAAGCGGGCCTGCCTGTCGAAGCACACGCCAGAGGGCTATTCCGACAGGAGGTGCGCGGATGAGCGAGCATCCAGAAGCGCCCGAGGAGAGGCCCATCGGCCAGGTGACGCACTACTTCAGCAAGATCGGCGTCATGGCCGTCGATCTGACCGATCGTCTGACCGTGGGCGAGAAGATCCACGTCAAGGGCGCCACCACCGACACGATCGTGACCGTCGACTCCATGCAGATCGAACACCGGCCTGTCTCGGAGGCGGGCCCGGGCGACTCCGTGGGAATCAAGGTCAGCGAGAAGGTCCGGCCCGGCGACGCCGTCTTCCGCGCGGCCTGACCCGGGCTTCCCGGCCCGGTGTGGGGGTTGGCACGCCCGCGTCTGCGCGCTGGCGGTGAGGTAGACCCGCGTCGGCGGCGCACCTGCCTCCGTGTGACCTGGCCGGTGCGAGTCTGGTCAGGGACAGCGGGAAAGGGGGGATGCGCCTGGGACCTGTGCCGCGATGGCCAACCGGCACGCGGCCCGTTTGCCGTCGCGGGGAAACAGCGCGGCCGCGGGTCAGGATTCGGCAGCTAGATAGGCGCCGCCGGCTGAGCGGTGTCGCAACTCCCCGCATCTCCCCTTCTGCCCAATCGGTGCTGCAAGAGGCCTGTGTCGATCGGCCGTCACGCCTCAACGACGATCATGTTCACGACCTCTCTCACCCCGGGCGCGGCGGCCGCGGCTTGGGCGGCGGCCAGGCGGGCAAATGTGTCGTTCTGATGGCCCTCCAGCAGCACGGTGCCATCCCTGACTGTCACCTCGATGAGGCGGTGAGACACGCCAGACGGCTCGGCTTCCTCCAGCCGCCGTCTCACCAACTCCGCAATCTCGTCGTCGGGAAGGTCCACTCCGGCCCGGCTACCGGCCCGCTTCCTGTGCTCACAAACTCCGCTTCACTCTGGTTGGAGTTGCGAGCCCCCAGCCGCTTCCAGAAGTGCAGGTACGACTCCAGGGGCACGTTGGGCGAGTACGGGGGCGCCTCTCGAATAGAGAGGTTGCCGTATGGCGCAACGACTACCTCGCCGCGGTCTTCCAGCTCCCTCTCCGGCAGCACGATAGTCCCGCCGCCCAGATGCTCGGCGCGATGCACGAGCACCACCGCCCCGTCGTGCGTTCTCAACTGCTCCCCGACCGTCCCCAGCGGATTGCCGGAAAACCCGATCAGCCGCTTCCCGCTGCTTGGCTCTCTCATCACCGCCCCCCGTGGAATGTCATCCCGTGCCCCGGCCCCTGAATCCCTCACAGGAGGTGCATCGAGTATAGGCAGTCTGGTCAAGTTTGCGGACGACAAGAACCCGCCCTTGGGCCGCCAAACCGACAGCGATTGTGCGAGTTACCCCCAGGCCCATAGCACTGGAACATGAACCGGACACGGAGCCGAGCACTTGCGACGAAGCGCAGTAGGGCTTCGCAGATTGGCGAGACACATCGCCATCGTGTGGAGCGCGCCTACGTCACTTCCGAGGCGTGTCCCGCGCACGCGATCCCCTCGTCATGGGCAGCGTCCAGCCAGTGCTGCTCGGGGGCGCCGCACTCGGGGCAGGCGCTGACCGCGCCGAGCAGGACCCGCGCGATGGTTCGCTCGGCGGGCAGTCCGGCGCAGTCGTCGGCAGCGTAGCATCGGTCGACTGTGCCGAAGGGGTCTGTGATGACCACGCCAGCGCGCGGGGCGCCGTGCTCGTCGCTGAACCCGAACCGCGTGAACAGCTCCCGGCCCCGCGCGATGACCGGGAACGGGCAGTCGCCGCCCGGTCGGCAGGCAAGCACATCGCTGACCACCACGATTGCTGCCCCGAGATGTCTGTAGTCGCCCTCGTGCGAGGCGAAGGCGTCGAGGTAGCGCGCACAGGGGGGCTCGAGCGGCTCCGGCAGGAACAGCAAGACCAGCGCGCGCCGGCCGCGCAGCTCTCCGGAGTCGACCAGCCCCTGGTCGGATATGCCGACGAATGGCGGCAGTTGCTCACCCGAACGCAGGCCACAGACGGGGCCGTGCTCATCGGTCATGACGTTTCTCTCCTCGCTGACGGCCCAGGGCCGCGTGCGCGGCCCATCTGGTCTTCTGCCGTTCGACCCGCCCCGCGTCCAGGCCTACACGCGTGTCTGGCTCTTCCACGCCAAGCCACGGGTCTTGTACGAGCGGGGAGACAGACTGCGCCTCCCACTTCTCTGCGAGTAGGTCAGTCGCACGGCCGAGCGAATCATAAGAGGCCAGGGGCGCGGTGCGGGGCAAACGGGGGTTATGCAGATCGCTTTCAGGAGACGCGCACAATGACAGCGTCGTCGGAGAAGCCATCCGCGCGGCGGACGTTCAAGGCGGAGGAGATGACACCCGGGGAGTTCCGGGCGGCCGTAGCGCGGCGGCCGGTCTTCATCCTGACCACCGGCATTCTCGAATGGCACGCTGACCATCTTCCGCTGGGCACGGACGCGCTCAAGATGCGCGGCATCGCCGAGCACCTGGCCGAGGCGGCGGAGGCGATCCTGCTGCCGCAGAACTGGTTCGGAGTGGTCGGCTATGACGAGATGCTGGGGACCATCACGTTCAGCAAGGACCTCGTGAAGCGCATCCTCACCGAGTACTACGAGAACCTCGAGAAGATGGGCGCCAAGCTCGTGGTCATGCTCACCGGTCATTACGGCCCGTACCAGGTGGAAACAATCAGGGAGGCCGCAGCGGAATGCCGCTCGCGCAGCGGGATGCGCATCATCGCCCAGCCAGAATACGAGGGCGTGGACTTCAGCGGATTCCCGTGCGAGCCCGACCACGCGGACAAGTACGAGACGTCGCTGATGATGGCCCTCTACCCGCACCTGGTGCAGATGGACCAGTGGAGGCCGACGCTTCAGATCCCCTATGACTACCAGCCACGCGACAATGCCTGGGGGTATCGCTCGCCGCGGGGGACCTGGGAGTTCTCGCAGGACTTCGCGCAGCACGCCTCACCCGAGCTGGGCCGGCGCCTGCTGCGCGCGATCGTCGACCACCTCAAACGGCGGATCGAGGAAGAGCTCGCCCAGGTCGCCTGACCCACCTTGCCAGAAAGCCTGGGGACTTGCGGCCTCTCTGCCGGCCGCTGCTTCCGCGCGTCCTGGCGAGAACGGCGCGAGAGGGTGCCATCACCTTCATCAGAGGGTCGGCGCGGCCGGATGCGACCTCGCCTGCTTGAGCCTTTTCGTCAGCGCGGGCACGATCTCGAAGAGGTCGCCGACGATCCCGTAGGTCGCGACTCCGAAGATCGGCGCGCTCGGGTCCTTGTTGATGGCGATGATCACGTCAGAGCTGCTCATGCCCGCGAGGTGCTGCACCGCGCCGGAAATCCCGCAGGCGATGTACAGCTTCGGCTGCACCGTCCGCCCGGTCTGCCCAACCTGATGGTAAGCCGGAATCCATCCCGCGTCGACCGCCGCGCGGGAGGCGCCCACCGCGGCCCCGAGCACCTCCGCCAGCTCCCGGATCAGGGAGAAGTTCTCCGCCTTCCCGAGCCCGCGCCCGCCGGCGACGATGACCTCGGCGTCCTGCAGGTTCACGCGTCCGTCGGTCCCCTGCTGCACCACCTCGACGACCTTCGCAACCACAGACATCTCGTCCAGCCGCACGGGAATCTCCACAACCTCGCCCGTGCGAGACGGGTCCGGCGCCAGCGGCTTCATCACGCCCGGCCGGACGGTCGCCATCTGGGGCCGCGCGTGCCGGCAGACGATGGTCGCCATCAGGTTGCCCCCAAAGGCGGGCCGCGTCTGCACGAGCAGCCGCTCGGCCTGGTCGATGTCGAGCCCGGTGCAGTCGGCCGTCAGGCCGGTAGAAAGCCGCGCCGCGACGCGGGGTGCGAGGTCGCGGCCCTGAGGGGTCGCGGAGATGAGCACGATCTCGGGCTTGTACCGGTTGATCATCCCGGCGAGCACATCCGTGTGCGGCCCGGTTCGGAAGTGCGCGAGGACAGGGTCCTGGGCGATGAAGACGCGATCGGCCCCGTGCGCGATCAGCGGGGCGGTCAGCCCGCCGATCCCGTCCCCGAGCAGGGCGGCGCCAAGCTCCACGCCCAGCTTGTCCGCAAGCCGGCGGCCCTCTCCCAGCAGCTCAAACGTCCCCCGCCGAAGCTCCCCGTGCAGGTGTTCCGCAACCACCCACACGCCGCGGTACTCGCTTACGTCCACGTCCCGCCTGAACGCGGCCTCCAGCACGATGGCGCCGAACTTGCAGGCCGACGCACAGGCGCCGCACTGTGTGCACTTCTCGTTGAACCGCGCGACCGCATCCACGATGTCGATCGCCCCGTAGGGGCACGCGCGCAGGCACAGGCGGCATCCCGTGCAGTTGTCAGCGATGATGGTGACAGGCATTCCGCGATCTCCGCGCGATGGCGGGCCTAGCCCGCCCCCAGGTTCATGTCTTCGAT
>Ga0123519_10006330_pt1 | contig 18656 bp, 16 predicted proteins | sample YelNatPaOPRAMG02_FD_87396 | JGI IMG/M metagenome (GOLD analysis project Ga0123519, IMG submission 87396) | Hot spring microbial communities from Yellowstone National Park - Yellowstone National Park OP-RAMG-02 (version 2) | ecosystem: Environmental > Aquatic > Thermal springs > Hot (42-90C) ... | reverse complement strand
GATTAACCTTTGTAGATAATACGTAGGCATGGGTAACCTCCTTTCAAATTAAGATTTTTTTATGCTTTTTATTATAACAAATAAAAAGCAAAAGTGTTACCCATGTCTATGAACTCTTCATTTAGAACATCTAATTTTTCTTGACACCATAACTTTTTGATGTTAAATTAACTACAAAACAATAAGAGGGAGGTGTATTAATGACCAAAAAAGATTTAATTTTAAAAATTGCTGATGAGACCCAAATTAAACAGATAGATGTAAAAAAAGTAGTGCAAAAAACTTTTGATTATATAATTTCTGCTTTAGAAAAAGGAGAAAAGATAGAATTAAGGAACTTTGGTATATTTAAAATAAAACAGAGAAAAAGTCGTACCGGAAGAAATCCCAGGACCGGCCAAGTGGTTCCTGTCCCGCCGCATCGCGTAGTGGTTTTCAAGCCCGGCTTAGAGATGAAAAAAAGAATAAAATAATTTGCCAGATTTAAATAAAATAATAATTACAGCAGCTTATTTTATGTATTTACCCTAAAAATTCTAAAAAAAATTCTAAATAATTCTTTATCTTTGGAGAAAACAGAAGAAAATATATTGCTAATCTTTTTATTCTTATCTTTAATTAATTGAGTCCTTATGTTTCAATCCGTTCGGGGAACAAAAGATATTTTGCCACCGGAAATTCTTTTCTGGCAAAAGATAGAAGAAACCGGCCGTAAGATTATCGAAAATTATGGATATAAAGAACTGCGTACGCCCATTATTGAAGAAGAAAAACTTTTTATCCGTTCTTTGGGGGATACCACTGAGGTAGTGAATAAGCAGATGTTTTTGGTAAAAAGATTGGGTTGCGGAGAAAAAGAAGACCAAGACGAAGGCTCGCTGGTCTTACGGCCAGAAGGCACGGCAGCAGTGGCACGCGCATATATTGAAAATAATCTTGATAAAAAGTATGATTTTGTAAAATTTTATTATTTTGGCGCGATGTTTCGCGCTGAACGGCCGCAGAAAGGAAGATTAAGGCAATTTCATCATTTAGGCGTAGAGGCAATCGGCTCTGATTCTCCTTATTTAGATGTAGAGTTAATAAGTTTAGCCAAAAGACTTTTGGAGGCATTTGGGGTAGATGATTTTCAGATAAATTTAAATAGCTTAGGCTGCCAGAACGACAAAAATAAATTTATTCTATTTATAAAAGACGCCCTTAAGGGAAAAATAGATAATTTTTGCCCGGATTGCCAAAGGAGATATCAATCCAATGTTTTAAGGATACTTGATTGCAAGAATAAAACCTGCAGGCAGATATTAAAAGATATTGTTTTTTCCGAAGGTTTCCTTTGCCCGCAATGCAAGCAGCACTTTCAACAGGTAGAAGAAGGACTTAAAATTTTGGGCATACCATACAATTTAGTTCCTTTTTTGGTAAGAGGGCTCGATTATTATACCCGTACGGTTTTTGAAATTACCCATCAAGGTTTGGGGACTCAGGATGCTTTAGGCGCTGGAGGAAGGTACGATGATTTGTTAAAACAGCTGGGTGGTCCCTCTAAACCAGCAGCGGGTTTTGCCTTAGGCATAGAAAGGGTATTGTTGGCAATAAAAGAAGAAGAGATTTCTAAAGACAGTAAACTTGTTTATATAATCGGTTTAGATGCGCAGGCAAAAAAAGAGGCTTTAAAGATGCTTAGGGATTTGCGGGAAAGTGGTTTATGCGCGGATATGGATTATCAGGATAAATCTTTGCGCGCTGCCCTGCGTAAAGCCAACAGCCTTAATGCCCGTTTTGTGATAATTTTGGGAGAGGCGGAATTAAAAAACAAAAAGGTAAAACTGAAGGATATGCGTAATTCAACCGAGATAGAATTGGGTTTTTCTGAATTGGCTGGAGAGATTAAAAAAAGGATATGTTAAGGACACATACTTGCGGACAATTAAATATTAATGATGTAGAAAAAGAAGTGATCCTTTGCGGTTGGGTAAAGACCCGCCGGGATCACGGAAAGATTATTTTTATAGATTTAAGGGATAGATACGGCATTACCCAGGTAATTTTTCATCCGGCGATTTCCGAATCCACTTATAAAATAGCGCAGGAATTGCGCAACGAATTTACAGTAAAGATTAAAGGCAAAGTAAAACCTCGTCCTAAAGGCACAGAGAATCCCAAAATCCCTACCGGACAGATTGAGGTGGAGGCACAGGAGTTAGAGATTCTTAACCCTTCGCAGGAACTACCCTTTGAGATAGAAGAAGAGATAGATGCAGGCGAGGATTTAAGATTTCAATACCGTTATTTAGACCTAAGAAGGTACAAGGTTTTAAACAATTTTTTACTTCGGCATAGTGTCTATAAAATAATCAGGGAATTTTTAGATAAAGAGGGTTTTTTAGAGTGCCAAACTCCTATGCTTACCAAATCTACGCCTGAAGGGGCGCGCGATTTTTTAGTTCCCTCGCGTCTTAAGGCAGGATATTTTTATGCCCTTCCTCAGTCGCCCCAGCTTTTTAAGCAGATTTTAATGGTGGCAGGCATTGATCGTTATTATCAGATAGCCACCTGTTTTCGCGATGAGGATTTAAGGCAGGACCGCCAACCTGAATTTACCCAACTTGATTTAGAGATGTCTTTTGCCGAAGAAGAAGACATATTTGCTCTTTGCGAAAGATTAATGCAGGAGGTCTTTAGGCGTACCAAAAATATAGAACTCAAAATTCCCTTTAAGCGCCTTACCTATAAAGAGGCGATGGAAAGATACAATACGGATAAACCTGACTTGCGCCAAGAGAACAAAGAAGAATTTGCCTTTGTTTGGGTTGTGGATTTTCCTCTTTTTAAATATAACGAAGAAGAGAAACGCTGGGAGAGCGAACACCACCCTTTTACCGCGCCTAAAAAGGAAGATTTAGATATTTTGGATAAGAACCTGGCAAAAGTCAGGGCGCGCGCTTATGATTTAGTGTTAAATGGGAGGGAACTTTCTTCCGGTTCTATCCGTATCCATTCATCATTACTGCAAGAAAAAATATTTAAAATTATCGGATTGGACAAAAAAGATGCGCAGAGGCGTTTTGGTTTCCTTCTGGAGGCATTTAAATTTGGCGCACCTCCGCATGCAGGAATCGCTTTTGGATTGGATAGGTTTATAAGCATATTGGCTGGGCAGGAAAGCATCCGAGAGGTAATTTTGTTTCCTAAGACGCAAAAGGGGATTTGTCCTTTGACTTTTGCTCCCAGCGAAGTGGAAAAGAAACAGTTAGATGAGTTAAGTTTAAAGGTAAAATTAACCCCAAATAAAAAGGAGTGAGAAATGAAGAATTTGAAGTTTTTAGTTTTTTCTCTTTTTATTTTTTCTATTTTTGGTTGCACGGTAAGAACCTATAGCATCACCCGTGAAAGGGTAGACCAAGAGCTCTACGGCAATCAGGGGTATATTAAAGGTAAACCTTGCACTACTGTTTCGCCTAAAAGAAACAATCGCACTATTCAGCAGGTAGAGATAGAATTGCGTTCGCCTATTAAATTTGAGAATCTGGGCCAAAGAAAAAATATCTCCGCTAAAACCTCTGATAAAGACCTGTGGGGTAATCAGGGATATTTGGAAAGAAAAACAGAAAAAGCAGAAAATGTAAATGCGCTGCCTTCCAAAAATATCCGTTTGGAAAAATATACTGTGCGGGAAAACGATACTTTACAAAAAATCTCGCAGAAGTTTTATGGCACAAGCAAGAATTGGCATAAAATTTATGAGGCAAATCGCAATCTTCTTAGCAGCCCCAACAAAATATATCCGGGCCAGACACTCGATATACCCATCGAAGAAGTTAACCAGCCCGCTCAAAATCTTAAGTAGTTTATGCAAAGGACAGTCGGCATAGGTAACCCTAAAGAACTGCAGTTACTTTTTGGTCCCCATGACCAGTATATAAAAATATTGGAAAATGAGTTTCGGGTAGAGATAATTATCGAACCCCGCTATTTAAGGATTAAAGGCAAAAGTTTAAAGGAGATAGAAAAAGTTGTAGAAATTTTGGAGTATCTCCTTGAGTCTATACGGAATGGCCAAAAAGAGTTTCATCACAAAGATATTTATTATCTTATCAGGACTTTCAAGGAAGAAAAAGTTAAATATAAAGATATGCAACAGGAAGGTTTGATTTTTAGTTTTTTAAATAAGCAGATTGGGCCGCGCACAAAAGGGCAGAGAGAATACGTGGAGGCAATAAAAAAATATGATATTGTTTTTGCCGTTGGACCGGCTGGCACAGGTAAGACTTATTTAGCAATGGCTTGCGCAGTGGAGGCGCTAAAGAAGACGCAGGCAAGAAGGATTATCCTTACCCGTCCTGCCATAGAAGCAGGCGAATCTTTAGGATATCTGCCGGGAGATATGTACGAGAAGATTTCCCCTTATCTGCGTCCGCTCTACGATGCCCTCTATGATATGATGCCGGCTGAACAGATTGAGCATTATTTAGAGACAGGGGTAATTGAGGTTGCGCCACTTGCTTATATGCGAGGTAGAACCCTAAACGATGCTTTTATTATCCTTGATGAAGCGCAGAATTGCACTGCTGAGCAGATGAAGATGTTCTTGACGCGTTTAGGGTTTGATTCCAAAGCGGTAATTACCGGCGATATTACCCAGAGCGATTTACCACAAGGCAACCCCGTAGGGCTACGGGAAGCCCAAGAATTTTTGCAAGATATTGAAGGGATAAAATTTATTTACTTAAGCGGCAAAGATGTGGTAAGGCATCCACTTGTGCAGAAGATTATCGAGGCGTATGAAAACAAAAACATTCATAAATAATTTATTTATTTTTTTAGCGTTTATTTTAGTTTTTATTTTAGAAGTAAATATTTTAGGGCTCAATCCTCTTTTGGTAATTTTTATTTTTTCTGTTTTTATTTATTTCTTATTTAAGCAGAAAAAAAACGCCAATTTATTTTCTCTTTTAGCACAGCTCATCTTGATTTATCTGCTATTTTTATCAATCACCGACATATTAATAAAAAATAATTTTAAAATATATTTTGTCCCTTTTGCTCTATTTCCGATGTTGGTGACGGTTATCTTTTCAGAGCTTGAACTCTCTTTAATTATGTCATTGGCATTAAGCATTACTTTCGGTTTTCAGATGAGAAGTTTGGAATGGGCGGTGTTAATGCTTAATAGCACAATTATCTCTTCATTGATGGTATGGAGGGTAAGGCGCAGGTCTAAGCTTATCCATACGGGCTTTGTGGCGGGGTTAGTTCAGGTTTTAGCGTGTTTATTTATGAATAATTTTCAGATAAAGAATCTATCCTTATATTTAGGCATGTTTATTAACGGAGGCGCCTGCGGCATACTTATTTCAGGTATTCTTCCTTTTTTTGAATATTTATTCGGCAGGATTACCAATATCAGCCTTTTAGAGTTGTCGGATATAAATAACCCCCTTTTAAAAGAGATGATTTTAAAGGCGCCGGGCACATACCACCATAGTTTAATTGTGGGTAATCTTTCCGAAGCTGCCTGCGAAGCGATTGGAGCGGATGCTTTACTCAGCCGCATAGGCGCTTATTATCATGATATCGGTAAGATAAACAAACCTCAATATTTTATTGAAAATCAGGTGGATTCTAATGTCTTACATCAGGAGTTGTCTCCTTCGATGAGCAAGTTGGTAATTATAAATCATGTGCGGGAAGGTATAGAGCTGGCAAAAAAACACCGTTTAAACCCGCGCATTATCGACTTTATTGAACAACACCATGGAACGAGCTTGGTTTACTATTTTTATTTAAGGGCATTAGAGAATATGGCACAGGATAGCGATGTCGATGAAGAAGGTTTTCGTTATCCCGGGCCTAAACCCAAAACAAAGGAAACCGCAGTGGTGCTTTTAGCGGATTCTGTAGAGGCGGCAGCGCGGACTATAAAGGAACACACGCCTGCTAAAATAACGGAGTTAGTGCACCGCATTATTAATAATAAATTTATTGACGGCCAGCTTGATGAGTGCGACCTTACTCTGAAGGATTTAGAAAAGATAGCCAAGGTTTTTGTAAAAATACTCACCTCTATGTATCATGCGAGGATTAATTACCCAGAAAAGAAACCCTCAACATCATAAGGGGTCTTTAAGCAATATTTGTATAGAGATAATTAATTTAGACAGAAGAGGTCTTCCTTTTGCTGAAAAAGAATTAAAGGAAGCGATTTTATATATCTTGCATATTTTTAAAATAAAAAAGGCACAGATTGACCTATGTTTTGTGGATAATAAACTTATGCGCAAACTAAATTATGCCTATCTTAAAAAAAATTGCCCCACTGATGTGCTTGCTTTTGATTTGAGCAATTTTCCCGACGATTTCACCGCGGAAGTATTTGTTAGCCAAGCAGTGGCAAAAAAACATGCACGGTTATACAATAACTCTTTAAAAGCAGAAGTTCTTCTTTATGTTATTCACGGGATTTTACATCTTTTAGGTTTTAAACACTATAGCAAAAAAGACAAAACAGTAATGCTTAAAAGACAGAAGAAAATTTTTGACGCAATATCAAGCCGTTTTTTCTTTCATAAAAAATTAAAAATTAACGATTATGGCATTAAGTAGGACTGAAGGACTAGTGATTAGGAAAATTGATTACGGCGAAACCAGCCTTATTGCGCATTTTTATACAAAGGACTTTGGAAAAGCGCATTTTATTTTTAAAGGGATAAAGGAGCAACCCGATAAATTTTCTACGCACCTTGAGCCGTTTTCTTTCAACGAGATAATATTTTATAGGAAGAAAAATAGCAGCTTACATTTAGCAAGTCAATGCGATTTAAAAGAAAATTTCGACGCTTTAAGGACAAACCTCGATAAGTTTTCTTGCGCTAATACAATAATGGAGTTGCTTGATTCTGTTATGCCGCTTGAAGACCCGCAACCGGAGATATTTAGTCTTAGTTTAGAAGTGCTTAAATCTTTGTGTGAATACCCATACCCTGATAAGATATTAACCATTTTTAAAATAAAGTTGCTTAATCTCTGCGGATTTAAACCCCATTTTAATTCCTGTATCATCTGCCAAGAGAAGATTACGCATCAGGCAAAATTCAGTATAACTTTGGGAGGGTTAATTTGCCTCCTTTGTCAGAAAAAAGACCTCAGGGCAAGGCCGGTATACCGCGGGACTACCGCTACTATTTTGCATATAGAAAAAAATGATTTGGCTAATAATTTAAGGTTAGGGATAAATCCTCAGATTAAAAGAGAACTGGATTATATTTTGCAGGCATTCATTGAATTTCATCTGGAGAAAAGATTAAAATCTCAGAAGATAACCAAAGATTTGGCTTTAGCAAAGAAATCTTCAGGCTTGTAAAAATTTTTTAATCAGGAGGATAAGATGGTTATTGTAATAGTTGGGCCCGGGGCAATGGGTTGCTTATTCGGTGCTTTTTTGTCTCGCAAAGAAGAATCAGTATGGCTTCTGGATAAAAACAAAGAGCGCGCGCATAAAATAAATGAACAGGGCATAATTGTGGAAGGTGTTTCGGGAAATTGGCATGCATATCCAAAGGTAAGCGCGGAAGCCGAACAGATTAAAGAGAAAGTGGATTTGATAATTATTGCTGTAAAATCTTACGATACGCATAGCGCTTGCGCTTCTATAAAGCCCTTATTGAGCGAAGGAACAGTAGTGCTTACCCTGCAAAACGGAATGGGTAATATCGAGACAATCGGTGAATTGATTGGGCAGGAAAGAGTGATAGCAGGGGTAACCAATCACGGCGTAACTTTGCTGGGACCAGGGCATATTCGGCATGCAGGAAAAGGAGAAACGGTTATTGGCAGGATTGATAGCCGCATGCCTGTAGAATTAAGACAGATAAGGGATGTTTTTAACCAGGCAGGTATCCTTACCAAAATATCGCGAGATATAAAGGGGCTTTTGTGGTCAAAGTTAATTATAAATGTAGGGATAAATGCCTTAAGCGCAATCACCCGTCTTCCCAACGGAAAACTTATAGAGTTTGAGGGAACGCGCCGCATCTTAAGAGAGGCGGTAACCGAGGCAATTAGGATTGCCAAAAGAAAAAAAATTAAACTTATTTATGATGATCCTTTAGCAAAAGTAGAGGCGGTTTGTGAGGCAACCGCTAACAATATCTCTTCTATGCTGCAAGATGTGCTTAATAAAAAACGCACGGAGATAGATGCGATAAACGGAGTGATTGTGCGTTTGGGCCAGGAATTAGGCATAGAAACGAGGGTTAATTCCGTGCTTTTAGACCTGATAAAAACAATTGAGGCAAGCTATAATTTAGAGATTAATGAAAAATATAAATGAAAAATTCGGCTGTTGCTGAGATATTTCGCCATATCGCTAAAATTTTGAAGATAAAGGGCGATAATCCTTTTCGGATCCGCGCGTATGAAAAAGCAGCTCAGAATATAGAGAGTTTAAAAGATGATATAGCAAATCTGGCAAAAGAAAGGCGCCTTTTGGATGTCCCCGGTATAGGAGAGGATTTAGCCAATAAAATCCAAGAGATTGTTTCTACCGGCACCCTTAAATTATACGAAGAATTAAAAAAATCTGTTCCTGAGGGTCTGCTGGAGCTGCTTAATATCCCTTCCATTGGTCCTAAAACCGCGCGACTCCTTTATGAAAAATTGCATGTTAAAAGTATCGCTGATCTTAAAGAGGCAATAGAGAAAGACCGGCTTAAAGGGATATTCGGGATTAAGGAAAAGACAATAGAGAATATCAAGCGGGGGATTGAGATTTTAGAAAAAGGCAAGGAGCGTCTTCCTTTGGCAATGGCTTTAAAAATAGCGGATGAATTTATCAACCCGCTTAAAAAATTGCCGCAAACAAAACTGATTTCTCCTGCAGGAAGCCTGCGCCGGCAAAAAGAAACTGTGCGGGATATCGATATTTTGGCAGTTTCTGATAAACCTGGTAGGATAATGGATGTTTTTGTAAGTCTGCCGGCAGTAAAAGAGATATTGGCGCAGGGCACTACCAAAGCTTCGGTGCGCACCTGGCAGGATATTCAGGTGGATTGTCGGGTGGTAGAGGAAAAATCTTTTGGCGCGGCATTAATGTATTTTACCGGTTCAAAAAATTTTAATATCAAGATAAGACAGCTGGCAATAAAAAAGGGATTGAAGATAAATGAATACGGGGTATTTAAAAATACGCGTTTTTTGGCAGGGTGCACAGAGGAGGAGATATTTAAACTTCTGGGTATGGATTATATCCCGCCAGAATTAAGGGAGGACACCGGAGAGATTGAATTGGCTTTAAAATTTGCTCTTCCTAAATTGGTTACAATACCGGATATAAAGGCGGATCTGCATGTGCATTCCAAATGGTCAGATGGGGCTAATACAATTCGAGAGATTGTAGATTGCTGTCGCAAGAAAAACTATCGTTATGTGGCAATCACTGACCATTCCGAAGGCCTTAAGGTAGCGCATGGTTTGGATGTTGCGCAATTAAGAAGAAAAAAGAAAGAGATCGAAGAGATAAATAAAAAATTAAAGGATTTTCTGGTTTTGTATGGAACAGAGGTAGATATTGATACAGAAGGAAATTTGGATTATAAAGATGAAATTTTGAAAGAATTCGATATCGTTGTTGCTGCTATTCATTCGGGTTTTAAGCAGTCAAAGGAAAAATTAACCCAGCGGATTGTGCGCGCTTGCCAGAGCCGATACGTGCATATTGTCGCTCATCCTACCTGTAGATTATGGGGCGTGCGAGAGGCTTGCGAGTTGGATTGGAAAAAAATTTTAAAAGTTTGTTATGAGACCAATACCGCTTTGGAAATCAATGCTTTTTTTCAGCGGTTGGATTTAAATGGTCTATATAGCCGCATGGCAAAAGAAGCAGGCGTAAAATTAACTATCGGCACCGATGCGCATAATTTGGAACAGTTGGATGCGATGGCGTTAGGCGTGTCCGTGGCGCGTCGAGGTTGGTTAGAGCCAAATAATTTATTGAATACTCTGGATGCGGATGCGTTGTTAAAAAGTATAAAAAAATGAAAAGGCTAAAATTTATTTTTTTTCTTTTTTTAATAGAATGCTTATTAGGTTGCCAAAATCAAACTTTTTATAAAGAAGAACGGGTCCTGTTAGGCACTTATGTAGAAATAATCGCGCCTAAAAAAGAGGCAATAGAAAATGCCTTTAGCGAAATAAAAAGGATAGAGGTCCTTTTGAATAAATATGACCCCAATAGCGAGGTTTCCCGTTTAAATAGAGAAGGAAAATTGAAATTAAGCAAAGAAACCTTTTATGTAATTAGAAAAGCAAAAGAATTTTGGCAGAAGACAGAAGGGGCATTTGATATTACTGTGGAGCCGCTTTTAGAGATCTGGGGTTTTTTAGATAAAAATTACCGTATCCCCACGCCTGAGGAGATAAAAGGTACTTTGGAACTTGTGGGTGCGGATAAGATTCTGCTTAATGAAGTTAATCAAACCGCAGAATTTCAAAAAAAAGGTATGCGGATAGATTTAGGGGGGATTGCCAAGGGTTATGCAGTGGATATGGCAGTAAGAAAATTAAAGGAGATGGGAATTGAGAATGCCTTAATTAATGCCGGCGGAGATATTTATTGTTTAGGAGATAAAGCCAAAAAATTATGGAAAGTGGGGATAAAGGAGCCCCAAAACAAAGGATTAAGAAAAATTATTTATCTTAAAGATAAAGCAATAGCCACCTCTGGTGATTATGAGCAATATTTTAAAAACCAGCAAAAGAAATACTGCCATATATTTGATCCTAAAAAGGGTTATCCCATAGATTCAGGCATGGTTTCGGTTACGGTAAGCGCCAACGATTGTTTAACCGCAGATGCTTTAGCCACAGCTATAATGGTGTTGGGAGTAGATAAAGGTAAAGAGTTGGTTAAAAATTGGGAGGCAAAAATAGAAGATTTTGTGTTGGCGCATTAGCATAACAATCAAAGTAAAAAGGAGTATTAGATGGAGGAGAAAATAAAAATAGAGGATATTATCGCTTTAAAAAATAAGCGAAAGATTACCATGCTTACTGCCTACGATTATCCTTTGGCTTTATTAATTGATAAGGCAGGAATTGATATGATTTTGGTAGGCGATTCTGTGGCAAATGTCGTTTTAGGTTTAGAATCGACAACCCAAGTCGGCATGAATGAGATGTTGCACCATGCCAAGGCAGTAAGCAGAGCGGTAAAACATGCTTTAGTAATCGGAGATATGCCTTATGAAGCATATCAATTAGACATTAAAAATTCAGTAAAAAATGCCAAAAGATTTATCGAGGAGGCAAATTGTGATGCGGTAAAATTAGAATGGTTTGATAAATGTTTAGAAGTTACGGAGGCAATTATCAAAGAAGGTATTCCTGTAATGGGGCATATTGGACTTACTCCCCAGACCGCAGATAAATTAGGCGGGTTTAAAGTTCAGGGTAAAGATGCCGAAACAGCCAAGAGATTAATTGCACAGGCAATAGCTTTAGAAAAATTGGGTTGTTTTTCCCTTGTTTTAGAATGCGTACCGGATAGAATTGCGCAGATAATTACGCAAAAGATAAAAATTCCTACCATTGGAATCGGCGCTGGCAGTTTTTGCGATGGTCAGGTTTTAGTTACCCATGACCTTTTGGGGTTATTTGAAAGATTTAAACCAAAATTTGTGAAAAGATATGTAAATCTTTCAGAGATTATTTTAAAGGCAATAGTAGAATATAAAGAAGAAGTCCGGCAGGGAAAATTTCCTACGCCAGAACATAGTTTCACTATAAAAGAAGAAGAATTAAAGAAAATAGCAGAGGATAATGAGTAGTTAGAAAATTGCATTGTTGCGTAAAAACAAACTAAACGAAATTAACGAACTAAACGAAAATAACGAAAATATAGATAGAAAAATTTAAGAATTGTGGTAAAATCTCTTTTAAAAATTGGAGAGTAAAACAATGGCAGATTTGATAGATAAAATCATTGCTTTATGTAAACGTCGGGGATTTATTTTTCAATCCTCTGAGATTTATGGGGGGTTGGCTAATGCTTGGGATTATGGCCCTTATGGGGTGGAGTTAAAAAATAATATAAAAAGAGCCTGGTGGCAGGCAAATGTTTATAGGCATACGGATATTTTTGGTATGGATGCCAGTATCTTTATGCATCCTAAAGTTTGGGAAGCCTCCGGGCATATCCAGAATTTTTTTGATTTAAAAAGCGACTGCAAATCATGTAAGAAACGTTTTAAAATAGCCGACCTTAAAGACAAGCAGAGATGCCCTGAATGCGGAGGCGAACTTACCGAAGCAAGACCGTTTAATCTGATGTTTAAGACTTATTTGGGGGTTATTGAGGATGTTGCTTCAACTATTTACCTGCGGCCGGAAACTGCACAGGGCATGTTTGTAAACTTTTTAAATATATTAGACACAAAACATCCAAAGCTTCCCTTTGGTTTAGCACAGATTGGTAAAGCCTTTAGAAATGAGATTACACCGGGAAACTTTATTTTTAGAACAAGAGAATTTGAGCAGATGGAGATTGAGTATTTTGTCCATCCCAAAGAAGCAGAGGAGAAATTTCAGGAGTGGGTGCAAGAGCGTTACAATTGGTATATAAATTTAGGGATAAAAAAAGAAAATTTAAGAAAAAGGCCGCATAGTAAGGAAGAGCTTGCCCACTATGCAGTTGCCTGCACGGATATTGAATATAATTTTCCTTTTGGTTGGTCAGAATTGGAAGGGATTGCCAATCGCACTGATTTTGATTTAAAAAGGCATTCAGAAGTAAGTGGAAAAGATTTAAGGTATTTTGATGATGTTACCAAAGAGAAATTTTACCCCTACATTATTGAACCATCAGGAGGGGTGGATAGAAGTGTTTTGGCTTTTTTAGTAGATGCCTATAGCGAAGAAAAGATTAAAGATGAGACAAGGGTGGTTTTAAAATTACACAAGGAGTTGTCGCCGGTAAAAGTAGCAATTTTCCCGCTTTTAAAAAATAGGCCGGAATTAGTGGGATTAGCAAAAAAAATATACCAAGATTTAAATAAAAGTTTTTATGTGGTTTATGATGATACGGCAGCAATTGGGAAACTTTACCGCAGGCAAGATGAAGTAGGAACTCCTTATTGTGTAACAGTAGATGTAGAATCTTTAAATGATAATAAGGTGACAGTAAGGGATAGGGATACGATGTTGCAGGAAAGAATCGGAATTGATAATTTAAAAAATTATTTAAGAGAAAAATTAAATTTAGTTTGATAGCGTTATTGCGTTATAGCGTAAAAAAACGGAATTAAAACGAACTAAACGCGCTCAACGAAATTAACCAATTAACCAAAAAAGGAGGGATTTAAAAATGGCAAAGAAGTATGTTTATTCCTTTGGCGCAGGCAAAGCAGAGGGAAACGAAAAGATGAAGGAACTTTTAGGCGGAAAAGGCGCAAATTTAGCAGAGATGGCAGGGCATAAAGATTTAAGACTTCCTGTTCCACCAGGATTTACGATTACTACAGAAGTCTGTACTTATTATTATAAGCATAATAAAAAGTATCCTGCGGAATTAAAAGAACAGGTAGAAAAAGCAATGGAAAAAGTAGAAAAAATTATGGGGAGAAAATTTGGCGATCCCCAAGATCCTCTTTTGGTTTCAGTGCGTTCAGGCGCGCGCAGGTCAATGCCGGGGATGATGGAGACGGTCTTAAATATCGGATTAACCACCAGAACAATTCCGGGTTTAATCAAACAGAGCGGTAATGAGAGGTTTGTTTATGATGCTTACCGCAGACTTTTGATGATGTATTCAGATGTGGTGATGGAGAAGGCAGCGGGGATTGAACCCAAAGATGATGAATCAGGGATTCGTAGGCAGTTAGAGAAGATAATGGATGGGATGAAAAAACAGAAGGGATACAAAACCGATACAGATTTAACGGTTGATGATTTAAAACAATTATGCGATTTATTTAAAAAGAAAATAAAGGAAGTTTTAGGAAAAGAATTTCCAGATGACCATAACCAACAACTCTGGGAAGGGATTGGTGCGGTATTTGCTTCCTGGCAGGGGAAACGCGCGGTAAGTTACCGCCGGATAGAAGGCATCCCGGATGACTGGGGGACTGCTTGTAATGTGCAAACAATGGTTTTTGGCAATATGGGTAATGATTCTGCCACGGGCGTTGCCTTTACCCGCAATCCAGGAACCGGTGAGAAAAAATTCTACGGAGAATACCTTATTAACGCGCAAGGAGAAGACGTGGTAGCAGGTATCCGTACCCCTGCGCCTATAAATGAATATTCCAAATCAGAATACAACAAGGATTTACTTACTTTGGAGAAGACAATGCCTAACGTTTATAAAGAACTCTTTGAGTATCAGAGGCGTTTAGAAAAACATTATCGGGATATGATGGATATTGAGTTTACTATTGAAAAAGGAAGGCTTTTTATGCTCCAATGCCGGGTGGGAAAACGCAATGGTCCTGCTGCGGTAAGGATGGCTTTGGATATGTATAAAGAAAAACTTATCGCCAAAGAAGAGGCGATTATGCGGCTGACCCCTTCTCAATTAGATGAATTGCTCCATCCTATTATTAACCCGAAAGTAGAAGCAGGATATAAACCTATTGCCAAAGGTCTGCCTGCAGGCCCAGGCGGCGCTTGCGGACAGATTGTTTTTACTGCGCAGGATGCAGTGGAATGGGTAAAACAGGGTAAGACGGTAATATTGGTAAGAGAAGAGACCAATCCTGAGGATGTGGAAGGTATGCGCGCTGCTGAGGCAATTCTTACTTCCCGCGGCGGGATGACCTCTCATGCGGCGTTGGTTGCGCGGGGATGGGGCAAATGCTGTATTGTAGGGGCAAACAGTTTAAATATCGATTTAGAGAAGAAACAGCTTTTTGTTGATGGCAAAGTTTTTAAAGAAGGGGATTGGCTTACCTTAAATGGCAGCAAAGGCAACGTTTACGAAGGAAAACTTCCGATGATGGATGCCACCGAAGAAAACAAACTGCTTTTAGAGTTTTTAAAATTATGCAATTCCGTTAAAAGATTAGGCATCCGCACCAATGCGGATACGCCTTCAGATGCTTTAAAAGCAAGGCAATTTGGCGCAGAGGGTATTGGTCTGTTCCGCACCGAACATATGTTTTATGGCAAAGGTTCAGAGCAACCGCTTTATATATTGCGCAAAATGATTTGTTCTTCTACCAAAGAAGAAAGAAATAAAGCCCTGCAGGAGCTTTTCCCTTATATGAAAGATGATATCAAGCAAACGCTTAAGGCAATGGATGGTTTACCTGTAGTAATCAGACTTTTGGATCCGCCTTTGCATGAATTTGTTCCCAAGGATAAAGAGAAGCTTAATAGTCTGGCGCAGGATTTAAAAATCAGTCTGGAAGAATTATTAAAGAGAACGGAGATTTTGCACGAGGCAAATCCGATGATGGGGCATCGCGGCGTACGTTTAGGAATCACCTATCCGGAAATAACCCTTACGCAGGTAAAGGCAATTTTTGAAGCCTCGGCAGAGTTGATTAAAGAGGGCCTGCATCCTTATCCGGAGATAATGATTCCTGTGGTATGCGATGCAAAAGAACTAAAAATACAAAAGGAGCTTATCGATAGAGTATATCAGGAGGTAATAAAGAAATATAATCTTAAGAAGATAAATTATATGTTTGGCACAATGATAGAAGTCCCCAGAGCCTGTTTTGTGGCAGAGGCATTGGCAGAGTATGCTCAATTTTTTTCTTTTGGCACCAATGATCTTACCCAGATGGGATTTGGTTTTTCGCGCGATGATATCGGTAGTTTCTTACCTGCTTACTTAAACCAAGGGATACTTTCAGATGACCCTTTCCAGACCATTAGCCCTGAAGGCATTGGGGAGTTGATGAAAATTGGCGTGGAGCGGGGTAGGAGAAAAAGAGCGGGTTTAGAGATTGGGATATGCGGAGAGCATGGGGGGGAACCGCGTTCAATAGAGTTATGCCATAGTTTAGGGTTGGATTATGTAAGTTGTTCTCCTTTTCGTGTGCCTATTGCCCGGCTTGCTGCAGCACAAGCCGCAATAAAAGATAAGGGCAACAAAAAGGAAAAACAAAGATAATGGATTCCCTGCGGGCATATTTAAAAGAGATAAAGAATATCCCTTTATTGACCGCCGCACAGGAAATAGAATTAAGCAAGCGTGTGCGAGAAGGAGACCTAAAAGCGCGCGATCAGCTTATTCGCGCTAATCTGCGTTTGGTAATCAATATCGCCAAAAAATACAGTCATTTAGGAATCCCCATTTTGGATTTAATTGAAGATGGCAATATCGGACTGATGCGCGCGGTGGATAAATTTAACCCCAATAAAGGATTCCGTTTTTCTACTTATGCGGCATGGTGGATAAGGCAGAATATCGTCCGTGCCATTACTCAACAACAGAAAACCATACGCCTTCCGGTATATATAAATGAGTTAATAAACAAATGGAAAAAAACTCAGCAGGAGCTTATCCATCAGTTTAAACGTCCTGTTACCGACGAAGAAATTGCTAAAAAGATGAGATTGTCTAAAGAGAAATACCAAGAGTTATCTTCATGGCTTTCTACTAGCACTTTATCATTGGAGGAACCTGTTGGCGAAGATGAGGAAAGCCAGGTAAAGGATATATTGGAAAACAATAAGGCGACTTCGCCGGATAAGGATATTTTGCATTTTATAGATAAAGAAAGATTGGAAGGACTTTTAACCCATATGAGCCCGCGAGAAAAAGAGATTTTGAGTCTGCGTTTTGGTATAAAAGACGGCATACCGCATACTTTAGCTCAGATTGCTAAAAAATTTAAAATTTCCCGCGAGAGAGTGCGGCAAATTGAAGAACGGGCTTTAAAGAAATTAAGAAAAGTTGCCAATGAACAAAAAGAATTTGCTTAAGGCAGTAAAGAAGGAGGGTTAGCGATGAAAAAGATAGAGCTTGCTGATTATATTCGCAGTATTGCGGATTTTCCCAAAAAGGGTATCCTTTTTAGGGATATCACCACATTGCTTAAAGATAAGAAGGCATTTAAAAAAGCGATTGATTTGTTAGCGGATAACTTTAAAAATAAAAAAATTGATTATGTGGTGGCAGTGGAGTCAAGGGGATTCATTTTAGGCGGAGCGATTGCCTACCGGTTGGGTGCAGGTTTTGTCCCGGTAAGAAAAAAGGGCAAACTGCCTTATAAGACTATTTCTGTAACTTACGAGTTAGAGTATGGCACTGATGTATTGGAGATGCATGTAGATGCACTTTGCAAAGGAGCAAAGGTTTTAATTATTGATGACCTTTTAGCTACCGGCGGAACGGCAAAAGCAGTGGCGCAACTGGTAGAAAAATTAGAGGCAAAGATTATCGGAATTGCCTTCTTAATTGAACTAACTGCCCTAAAAGGAAGAGATAATTTAAAAAGTTATAATGTTTATTCGCTGATTAAGTTTTAAAACTGTCCCTGTAGCTCAGTGCCGAATCAGAGACAGAATAGCAAAAACTTCGGCATCCTTAAGTATCACTACTTTGAATCACTACATTCGGGATAGGTGAGATTAATACACTTCTTAACTGCCCCTGTAGCTCAATAGGATAGAGCAGGGGCTTCCTAAGCCCTGTGTTGGGGGTTCGATTCCTCCCAGGGGCAATGAATAAAAACTCTCTCCTAAGCCAAAGAGAGGGGCAATAGCTATGATTGCTAATGGTGATCATAGCTATTTTTATGTCCTAGGGGGTTAAAGAGTTAGGCGATGGATCTTATTACCACTGCGACATTATGCTGTCGTAACTATTGTGTATACTTTAAATTATGATACAATATGGAAGTATGAAACCTAAAGAAGCTTCCGCTTCAAAAAATTCCCGGATCAACTCGTCTAATCCTCGCCAGAATACTATTGCCCTTATCTACGATTTTGATGGAACACTGACTCCTGCCTCTATGCAGGAGTATACTTTATTTCCTGCTTTGGGTATTTCCAAAAGCAGCAAATTTTGGCTAGAAGTAGATAGGCAGAGCCGTGAGAATGGCGAAGAATGGAATATCGCCTGGATGCGAATGTTAAAAGAGCTGGCAGAGAAGAAGAATTATCGCATTGACCCTAAAAGCCTTACCTCGAACGCGCGTAAAATAAGATATTTCCCGGGTGTCCAAAGTTTCTTTAAGCGCATTAATGTATATGTTAGAAATCATTCGAAGCATATGTTGAATGTGCGCCATTATATTGTTTCATCCGGGCTGAAGGAGATATTAGACGGAATAAGTATTAGGAATGAGTTTACTAATATTTTTGGCTCTGAATATCACTACAATAAGGTTACTGGCATTCCGGATTTTCCTAAAGTGGTGATCAGCGACACTATGAAGACGCAGTATATCTTCAGGATTAACAAAGGTAAGGAAGCGTTATGGGAAAACATTAATAATTATATGCCTGAAGAGAACAGACCAATACCCTTTAAGAATATAGTTTATATTGGCGATGGTTTAAGCGATGTACCAGCTATGAATGTAACCAAAAAGAATGGCGGGTATGCGGTTGCCGTTTATCGGCCTAACAGCATAAAGGGGAAAGAAAACTGCGAAAGATTGCAGAAAGCAGGCAGAGTAGATTTTATTGCCCCAGCTGATTACCGG
>Ga0123519_10006326_pt1 | contig 18664 bp, 17 predicted proteins | sample YelNatPaOPRAMG02_FD_87396 | JGI IMG/M metagenome (GOLD analysis project Ga0123519, IMG submission 87396) | Hot spring microbial communities from Yellowstone National Park - Yellowstone National Park OP-RAMG-02 (version 2) | ecosystem: Environmental > Aquatic > Thermal springs > Hot (42-90C) ... | reverse complement strand
GGGGAAATATTTATAAATAATCTTTCATTAATATAAATTGAAAAATTAAAAAAATAATAAAAATTTAGAAATTGTTTCCCTCTCCGTACTGAGGGTATTTTTGTCCATATTTATAAGTACGGTTCTGATATAGTTAAATCTTTAATATATACAATTCCAGAATTTATGTTAGTTTCTATGGATTTAATCTCAGCAGATGAAGAAGTTGACATAGGCGATGATGCAGATTTTAATTTTGTTTTATCAAATATGGGCAATATAAATGGTAATGTAAATGTTTCAATTATAGGAATTGATGGAGCTGAAATAAATGGATTAGAAGGAAATAGAACAATTAATCTTTTATCAGGATCAACCAATGTTGCATGTTTAGTCTCATTTGGATCAGAGGATCTCAAACCAGGATTAAATGAGTTTACAATATTAATTGAAAGAAACGATAATATCTTGGTATCTCAAAATTTCAGTATTCAAGTTAAACAAGTAACTTGCTCAATTAGTTCGGATGGTTACGAGTATACAGGAACACCGTTAAACTATAAAATAACATTGAGTAATTTAGCATCTGAAATGGATATTTTTGCAGTCGAGATTGTTGGACTTGATCAATCCTCATATATTCTGGATCCAAGAGCATCTGCTGTTGCTATTGCGGGATATGGAAACTCAATCACTCTTAATTTAACAATAAAGCCAAATGATATCACTAAAGTTTATGGAGGAACTAATGGTTTTGGAATTAAAATAAAATCTCAAGTTTATTCATATGATGATATAATTGGAGCAAGTGGAGTTATCATGCCTAAAGTATATAAGATTGAATTTTCCAAAAAACCGGTTATATATCAAAATGACACTACTTATGATTTAAAATTCGTAATAAAAAATAACGGAAATCTAGGTGACATATTTACAATCAAAATAGAGAACATAAACGTAGATGTGAAATATGAAATATTATCTATTGGCTTAGCAGAAGGATCTGAGAATGAAATTCAAGTAAGGCGTGGTGAATCAATCGAGGTTATAGTCAGATTTCATAAAAATATCGAAGGAAAATTCAATCCTACAATAAAAGTAATAAATAGCAATGACCAACAAGCTGCAATATATAATGGAAATTTCTGGGTAGGATTTCAAAATTCTCCAATGTTTCTCGTTGCAATAATTATATCAATTGCTGCTGCTATGGCAAGTATTATTTATGTAACTTTATATCACCGAGGAATTATAGCTCCAGGAGTATCTGGTCGATTTTCAAATAAGCTTATATTTTTAGGTTCAAAAATAAAATCTAAGATATTATATGTTAAAGACACAATTAAACACAAATTTAATAGATTATCCGAAGAGATAAATGTAGGTAAAATTGAAAAAGATTTTGTGAAACGAGAACGTAAAACTAAGAAATATATCGAAAGTGGAGAATACCTAGAACCCAAACGAACTCCAGATTTAGATTTAGTAAAATCTAATAAATTGAAGATAGATAAAACTAAAAATAAAATTGATGAAAATAAAAAAGCTCAGAAATATTGGAACTTAGATGATGAAGAAGACGTTCGTGATTTAGATGAATTTAATGCATTCTAATTAAATTAAATTTTAAGTATTTAATTATAAAATATCTTTTTTATTTCTAATTTTTAATATTAATTTTTAATTTAAATTAATTTAAAAATAATTTCAATTTTGTTATTATATAAAATATTTAGAGGAAAAGAAATGAATGAATATTCTACAAATTTTGAAGAAAGAATTTTAAAATCAGCTAATTTAATTATAAATTCAAAATATTTAGTAGTTTTCACAGGAGCTGGAATTTCAACAGAGTCTGGAATACCTGATTATAGGGGTCCAGATGGAGTTTGGACAAGAAGAGATAAAGGATTACCTCCTCCTAAATCAAAAGTTCCATGGAATGAAAGAAAACCAAATAGAGCGCACTATGCTTTAGTTGAGCTTCAGAATATGAATTTACTTAAATTTTTAATTTCTCAAAATGTTGATAATTTGCATTTAATGTCTGGAATTCGTGAAGAATTAATAGCTGAGTTCCATGGAAATGTAGAAATTATGCGATGTTTAAATTGCGATTCAAAGTTTAAAAAGTCAGAAATTTGGGACGAAAAAAAATTTGGAAGTGGATATAGAACAGATCCTGTCGTTGAAGGACAACCAAACTGCTTGAAGTGTGGAGGCCGAATCATTTCTAGTGTTGTTAATTTCGGTGATCCAATTTGGGAAAAAGAATTAAGACAATCAATTGATCATTCAAAAAAATCAGATGTATTTATAGTAATTGGAAGTTCATTATTAGTTACGCCTGCAGCTTATATGCCGAAGTATGCTTTAAATAATGGAGCGAAATTAATAATCATAAATAATCAAGAAACTCCACTTGATAAATTTGCAACTATTAGATTTTTTGAACCATGCGGAGAAGTTTTAACAAAAATTATTGAAAAAATAAAGCAGATAATATAATTTCAAAATAATATATTAATATTTATTCTTACTTTTGCATATTTAATATTTAACATTTAATTATGTGTAAATAATTAGTCGATAAACAATTATCTTTAAATACATTCTTCTATAATTTTTTAATATCGATAAAAATAATTTAATTAAATATTTATAAATTAATATTGAATAAATCAATTGTATTTCATTATTCTACAAAAATTATTAGGGAAGATTTTAAAATTAGTTAAAAATATGGAGTTTGATAGTGTATGACATTAATGAAATTCAACATCGAACAATATTTTGAAAATTTAATAAATTATAATATTATATTTAAAAATAGAGATGCACTAAATACTTCATACATCCCCGATAGTTTACCTCATAGAGATACCCAAATTAAACTATTGGCTCAGATATTTGGAGTTTCTTTAAAGAATGCACAACCATCTAATGTCTTTATATATGGAAAAACCGGAACTGGAAAAACAGCGGTTGTGAAATTCGTTACAAAAAAATTAATAAATAAATTCATAGATCAGAAAATAGAATCTGTTCCCAAATGGATATATATCAATTGTAACGAAGTGAGAACTAGTTATCGGATATTGGCAACGATATTAAACAGATTAGAACCAAGAGAAAAAATACCTCCTACGGGTTTTCCAAGAGATATTTTAATTGAAAAATTATATAATATAATGGAAAATCAGATTAAAAATAGTATATGTTTTATTATATTGGACGAAATAGATTGCTTAACAGACATTAATTCAAAAAATAATATTTTATATATTCTTTCTAGACTAAATGAAACTATTCCATCAGCGAAAGTTTGCATAATAGGAATTTCAAATTTATTAGATTTTAAAAAAGACTTAGATCCTAGAATATTATCAAGTTTATCAGAGGAGGAAATTGTTTTTCCAAGTTATAACGCTAAAGAGATATATGATATTTTAATAGAACGTGTATCAGTAGCTTTTATACCGAATATTGTGGATGATGGAGCTTTAAAATTATGTTCAGCTCTTGCAGCAGAAGAAAATGGCGATGCTAGAAGAGCTTTATCAATACTTAGAAAAGCAGCAGAATTAGTTGAAAGAAGAAATTTAAATAAATTAAATGTTGAACATATATATGAAGCAAAAGAGATACTTGATTTGGATACAACTGTAGAATTTTTAAAGGAACTTCCAGTTCAGCAAAAATATATTTTATTTTCAATTTATTTAAATCATAAATATAATCCAGATGTTCCAATTACTACTGGATTATTGTACAATACATATTGTGAATTAATTAATAAAGGTTTAGGTATGAATGTTCTAACACCTCGAAGAGTTACCAGTTTAGTGAAAGATTTAGAATTGGCAGGTATTATCAGATCTGATTTAATATCAAAAGGAAAACCTAATGGCCGAACACGATATATATACTTTTTATTATCTGATAAACAAATCAAAAAGGCATTTGAAAAAGATCCTGAATTTGAGGATTTCTTAAATTACATTCCAGATACAACAAAAAACAAAAATTATAATTATAGAGATGGTATGAAATTTCAAACTTTAATCTAAATATTGATAAATAAAAACTTCATTAATTTTTATTATAAAAGATAGTAGTTGAAATTATTAGAAATTTACCAAATTCTAACTTTACCTTCAATTATTCGTTTTCTTAAATCCATCCAGTTATTAAGAACACTATTTGCAATTTCTAATGCCAATTTTTGAAGATTCTCTTTGTTTGTATTAGGCGCTGGAATAATTTCGATATCACCTAACCAAGGATTATTTATTGGATGTCCAATTTGGCTCAATAATCTAACATAAACTTCCAATGCATCCCCACCAGATTCCTCAACGATCTTTTTAGCTATTTCATTACTCATTAAAGAATATATTTTACCAACATGATTTATTGGATTTTTACCTGCAGCAGCTTCTAAGGTTTGCGGTCGTCCATTGGTGGGAGTGATTAATCCACTTGCACGATTACCTCTTCCAACAACGCCATCATCCCCATTTTCTGCAGAAGTTCCTGTAATTGTTAAATAATAAACCCCTTTTGATGGAATATCTCCTGTATTTACATGAATCATAACATTTTTATCTGGAATAATTTTTGAAGCTAAATCTTCTACAGAATTTTTAATTAAATCTATAGCGTTAATATAACTAGAAGTATCTGGTAAATATTTAGAAACCATAGCGTTGCAGATTGTTACATCAATATTTTTTCCTATTCGTTGTGTCATTACTTTGATATCCTCTCCAGAAGCGGGACATTTATTTTTGAATTCATCACTATTGAGCAACAATTCTGTTTCTAATGTTATTTTTTCAGCATCACTTAGTGGTGCAAAACCTACACCAAAACTAGTATCATTAGCAAGCGGTACTTCTTCTGCTGCATTGAATACTCCGACTAAATCTAATGAACCCGGTCTTAATTCTGATTCGTAAATACAATGTAAATCAGGATCTAAATTTCTAAAAGTTCTTTTTATTACTTCTCTAGCGGTTTTAATAGCGATTGGTGTTACTGGGATATAATAAAGTTTTCCATCATACATTACTTGATCTAATGCTCGACCAATTGCAATTAATTTTTGAGGTTCAATAATTTCACCTCCACCGAATTCTGGTTTTGCAATACCACCAACTAACGCAAATTTATCTACATTATGGTGTAAAACCCTTCCAAATTTTTTTAAATAATACTTTGATAATTCTCGACTTATAGCCTCTGCACATTCATCACAAACGCTATCTGGATGTCCCTTTCCTTTTCTTTCAACCATTTCGGGTAAATCCGATTGTTCTATTGGTTTTCTTGAAGAAAAAGTTACTTTTAATACCATTTAAATCACTATTTATATAAATTTTTTAATTAAATATTTATTTATATAAATTAAAGAATTTTAAATAAAATTTAAAGATTATTTTGTTTAAATCTAAAACAAAAATAAATTTTTTTGAAAGTACGATTATAAAATTAAAAATAATTTAATATATTTAAAGTATTAATCTGGCCATAGCTTCAGATCGTTCTCTATATTCTTTAGCTTGTTCTGGTTCTCCTAATTCTGCAGATATTTTTGCCGCGATATCAAATAATTCAGCGGCTTTTTTATAGTTTCCAGAAATCATTGCTTTTTCCGCTTGTCCAATTATTTTTGATCTATCCATTGTTAACTCTCTACGACCTCTACCGGCAAAATCTAACAATATTTTAGTAGCTTTTCTAATTTGATCACTAAAATCCCTTGTTCTAACAGCTTGAACTTCCGCTATTTCTTCTGTGAATTCTGAACGTTTAACGTCATAACTTGCATTTAGTATAGTACCAATAGTTGTGTCAAATAATGCATCTAAGGATTGTATATCGTTTCTACCTTGAACTATTTCATCAACAGCTGAAGTACCTAACAATTTAGCTGAATTAATTACAGGTTCCATACCTTTTATTATAGCTTGATTTTTAATACCATAGTCATGAATTAATTTATGGATTGCTAATCTAACCAATCTATCAAATCGTCTTCTTTGTTCAGCTTGAGTAAGAGAAATCTTTTCCGTGAATTCTTCTCTACGGACATTATAGGATAAATCAATTATTTCTGCAATAGCGAATCCTAATGAATCAAGATCCTTTCTTCCTTCTTGAAACTGTTGAGCAATTCCACTATCCAATTTTGCAGTAGCAATCATCGCATTAAGAGCACCTGATATATCTGCAGCAGAAGCCGCATAATCACTAATTAAAGTAATAATTGCAGTACGAATTGATTTATCAAATGTATTATGACTTTCATCCAAGAAAGGTTTAATTTCTTTAATAAATTCATCCTTTTTAATAGGATTATAAGCAAGACTTAAAATAGTAGATAATGTAGGTTCAAGTGTTCGTTCTAATAAATCAAGTTCATTTCTCTGTTCTTTAATTTCTTCTTTAGTAGTCTCTCCAGGTAATTTGGCAGCTTGCGCAATTAATTCCATTTTTCTAAATACTTCTCTACATCTGAATTTATAATCTCTTATAAGATTTTTTATAGTACCCTCTAAAATTTTATCATAATTTACTTTCACTTCTTCAAATAATTGCGCAAAAGTTTGTTTGTATCTAGTAACATATTCTAATTCTAATCCAAAATTTAGTTTTTTAAAGAATCCGATAATTCCATCAAATCTTTCTTTTGTTTTTGCTATATTTTCTCTGGAATTTTTTAATGTATCTATAATCTGCTCGGAGGAGTCAATTGGGAGAGATCTAACCTTTATTGATTCTTGTAATATAGTTCCATCTTTTAATTCTTTGAATATAGTTTCAATACTGGGATTTAAAGCAACTAACATTCCCACTTGGGTATAATCCAATTTAGCTCTAGGATCCGTTCCAGCATTAATTATTTCTTGTAGCAATGACCTTACACGACTTAGCTGCCGAGTAGCCCATTCGGGATTTCCCTTACTTATGAATGATAATCCTAAAGCATAATTAGTATAAGCTTCTCCTAAAGTATAAAATGTCTTAAAACGATCGTCTCTAATATCCTCCGCAGAGGATTCTTTTGCCATATCGGCCATTTTTGTAAAATTCCGAGAAGCTAAAGTGTATAAATTCCAAGCATTTTCATTTGTATTTGCTGTTGCCGCTAAACAAGTATGATATGACCCAATTAATCCCATAGATCTGCATATACAAAAATAATACATTTGTAATCCAGTCTTTTGTTCTTCAGATGTCAATGCTAAAGGCATAACATAATTTTTTAAAAGTATAGAAATAGAATTATATTTTCGAGCTAAATCTAAAATTTCTTGCTCTGTATGTGGATATTTTTCCAAAGGAGTACTCACTAAAGGTGATCTACCCATCTTTTCTATATGTTCAGATTCTGTTTTAGAAAACAATTCTCCTAATTTAATTTCACGAGATATTCGAGTTTGAGAACGAATCTGAGGATCTTCAATAAATGTAATAGATGGCATTGTGCCAAAAACTTCTATTGCCCATTTTTCTAATAATTCTTTAGATTCAAAAAAACTATTTTGAGTGTTACATACAAAACATTTTATTGTGGTTCCTTCTATTAATTCTGGAATTTCAGATCCACATTTTATACATGGAAGTTTTAACCATAAAAGTTTTTCCTCAGCCATGTTTCATTTCGACCTATAATATAAATCAACAATATAAAACAATAATTTCTTTTATACTTGATATTAATTTTATTTTTAACTTTATAAAATTTTATTTTTTTATAATTTAAATTATTTTCAAATTAAATTAAGTTTTTATTTTTAGATCAAAGAATTTGTTACACTATTTTATTTTTAAACATTTATTTATCTATTAATATTTGAATATTATTAAATTAATATCTTTATTGAGCTAATTTAAAAATTTTGGTGATAAATTAATTGAAATCAATTTTAGATTGGGAGCGGGATTTTAAAAAGAATTCCGAAAAGAACAAGAGCGGAATAAAAAATATTGTCTCATTAAATAGGAAGAATATTGAAACAATTGATGATTTTTTAAAGAAATTAATGATTTATGATGAAAAGACTTCATTAGGAATTTCACAAAAAGAGATTATTAAAATCATAGACGAGTGGAAAATATTAAATTCAATTTACTGCTCTTAAAAAATTAATAATTTTTAAATAAATTTACTTTTATCTTATAGATTTTTTATCCCATGGGCAGTAATTGCTATGCGGTAATAACATTCTATTACAAAATGGACAATATGTAGCCTCACATTCTAGTGTGGTACATTGAATTCCTTCTCCTGGAATTCTCTTTTCGCAAATTAGGCAAATTCTATAATTAAAATTCAGATCCTTAATTCTCACTTGAGCTTTATAGGTGCCATCTCCTTTATTAACAAGTATTGTTTTATAATAATCCCCATCTTTTTTTGCTGCCATAACTCTCCCATCTTTTAAAAATACTTCTATATAAAAATAGAATGGATTATTTTCTGGAAGATCATATATTACAATTTTATATGAATTTTTACTTATTAAATTTGCATAATAATCATCCCAATTTTTTCCTTCATCTAAAGAATATAGAAAACGAACTTCTTTAATTTCTAAATCCAATTCGGGATGAATTAGAATCTCAAAATCTGCATTTATTTTGTTTTGTTTAACCATATAAAACACCTTTAAATAACTTTTTAAATTATTGATTTGAAGTCATTTTAAATTTTAATTTTTTTCTTAAAAAATTTATACTTTTAAAATATAATATTATATATGCCTAATTGTTATTTTTGTGGAATGGAGTTTGAAAATTTAAAAGTATGTCCATTTTGTAATCAATCATATTGTGAAGCTCATTTCGCTACAAATACACATGATTGCCCGTTAATACCAATTAAAAATCCTTATGAAGACCAATTAAGCTCTGGAAATGTTTTAGTTACACCAGAAGAATTAGCAGCTCAACCATTGATAAGACCTCAAGGTTTCCAATATTCTTATTCTGATCTCTCTACACAAAATGCGGTTATTCATCCTTCAATAAATCAAAATTTACAGACTTCTCATCAAGTCATTAATAATGAGAGTAATTATGTTTATACAGATGGTACTTATTTTTGGCATAGAAAAGATCAAATTGAAAATTTGGATGAAATGGATGCATTTGATCCATCATCGGGTATAATCATTCCTGGAATATTATGGCCTAAAAAATCTGAATTATTTCATGTTCTATTCGCATCTTTCTTACTAATATTATTAGTATCTTCCGGAATTATAATGAATACATTCATTCAATTATATATTTTATCTAAAAACTATCATCTACCTCTTTCGGAGCTACTTGATATTATTGAAATAAAACAATATTTAATTCAAATTATCCTTTTAAGTATTTTATATTTATCAGCATTTTTAGTACATGAATTTTCTCATAGGCAAACAGCTAAACATTTTAAATTGCAAACAAAATTTAGATTATTTAAAGTAGGAGTTATAATGACATTTATTTGTTTAGTACTTCCAATAAAATTCGCCCTTCCAGGTGCAGTGGTAGTTATTGGATTAGAAGAAATATCTAGAAGAACTGGATTATGCAAGCTAGCCGGCCCATTATCAAATTTAATAATGGGTTCTGGATTATTATTAGTCTCTATTTTACCAATTATTCAATCACCTTTGAATTATTGGCTTTTATTTGGAGCAACTTTTAATTTTTCATTAGGAGCATTCAATATGATTCCTTTTGGTATTTTAGATGGAGATAATATAAGAAAATGGCAACCTAAAATTTGGTTGGTGATGATGATTGCATTGATTTCCTTATTTTTATTGAGTTTCTATCTTCAAAATCAATTCACACCAATATAAAGTTATTTTATATTTTTAAAAAATTTTTATAAAAATACTTTTTTGATTTAAATCATTAAAAAAATAAGGAGGAGAATTTTTTTGGTAAATTGCAAATTCTGTGGAACATCATTAGAATATTTACCTTTTAGATGTAAATATTGTGGAGGTGACTTCTGTAAAGAACATAGACTACCTGAAAAGCATAATTGTTCTTTTGAACGTAAGAATGATATAAGTTCAGTAAAACCTATAAAGGCGACAGTGATTAAAATTAATGAAGAAAATGAACAAGAAAAAGAATTTTATACAAAAGATAAAATATATTCATCATCATATGATACTAAAGATAATGTATCACCTTGGGAAGCAAATATAATTAGACCTCGATTAACATCCATCAAATTAAAAGCTACTTACTTAATTATGATCCTTCAGTTGGTTGGATTAATTCTTTCAAAAATTAAAATAATTGAACCACACTTTTATTTATCTGCAGCCCAAATATTAAATTGGTATTTTCATACAATTTTCACTCCCATGATAAATCCATCTGATTTTTTTTCATTTATATTTAATTTGTTAGTAATTTATTTTATAGGAAGACTTATTGAAGGAAAATTTGGTCCTAAATTACTTTTACAAATCTATATATTAAGTGCGATTATATCGGCGGGAGCAATTTTATTAATTCAATTATTCTTGTCATTTATTCCTTTTTTTGGAACTAATATTTTATATTTTGGCTATACTACCACATCTGGAGCAATAATGGGATTGATTTGTTTTATAACATTAATGCTACCTAACATTGAAATAAATGCATTTATATTTTTAATTCCTGTTAGAATTAAACCTAAATATTTTTTATGGTTAGCAATAGGAATATATTTATTCTTTGGATTAATAGATTTATTATATTTTTTTAGTAATCCTCTTTTTCCAGGTTTTATTAGTGAATTTGGAAATGTTTTTGGAGTTTTAGGAGGACTAATAATGATAAATAAATTCAGATTTTCAAATTCATTTCCTAATCGGAGCAATATTTTTTAATTTTTAATTTTTTAGGTTTTGAATTGAAAAATTATAAAATATCTAAACACTTTTTAAATAAACAATATAAAATATTTTACACCATATTTATATGGAAGGTGAATATAATTTCAGAAGGAAATATTAGTCGAATTATTGAAATGAATGAAGATTTAACTAAAAGAAACCAGGAATTAGCAAAAAAGAATAATGAATTATTAAAAAAATATAATATAAAAAGTTATGATGTTGTTGGTGCTATTGGTTCTGGTAAAACTGCAATTTTAGAAAAATTGGCTGAATATTTTAAAAATAAGAAAAAATTGCATGTTATTTGTGGCGATATTACTCTCAGATTAGATGCCGATCGAATCCAAAAGCATGGAGCTAATACTACCCAAATAAATACAGGACGAGAATGTGCTTTAAATGCATATCATATTTATAAAGTATTACAAGTTTTACCATTAGATCAAATCGAGATACTTTTTATTGAGAATGTTGGGAATTTAATTTGCCCTTCTGATTTTATTCTCGGTGCAGATAAAAGAATATTAGTAGTTAGTGTTACGGAGGGTGATCACGTTATAATAAAACATCCATTACTAGTGAAAATGAGCGAAATTATAATTATTAATAAAATTGATTTGATAGACGTGCTTGGGACAGATCTTGAAAGGATGATAAACGATGCAAAATCTATCAATCCCAAAATTGAGGTTATTCCAATGAGTGCTAAAACCGGACAAAATTTTAATAAACTTATCGAGTATTTGAATATATAAAAAAATTCTTTATAAATAATAATTTATAAAGAATTAATAGAAATAATTTGAAAGGGTTAAAAAAATGTCGTTAGATATTAAAGTAAAATTAAATTATAATAAAGAAGTAAATTCAATGCTCGATCAGATGGTAAGAGTTGAATTACAAGATTCTAAAACTTTTTATGATGGAATTTTAACAGGATTTAATTTGGACAATGGTTCTATTTTATTAAGTAATGCAAAAAATAATCAAAATCAAAAATTCTCAAAAATAATTTTACATGGTAATATTTGGTCTGCGATTTATTTAACCACTCCTCAATTTCCAATGAAAGATCTTGCAGATTTTATCTCTAAAAACTTTCCAACAGGTCAAGTTAAATATAATCAAGAAACCAATACAATAGATATATTAAGTGGGAAAATAATAGTTTCTGAGGCTGGTGTCGAAGGATCAGGTCCAACAGCAGCTCGTGTAACGAAAATGTATGAAGAATTTTTAGAATCTATAAAAAATAAGTAAAGATAGAAAATGAATTCAAATAAAATCAAAGTTTCAGCACCTGGAAGAGTTTGTTTATTTGGAGAGCATCAAGATTATTTAAAATTGTCTGTCATTCCTGCGGCGATTAATTTTAGATGTCACATCAAAGGTGAATTAACACGAAATAGTAAAATAGAATTATATGACAAAGTTTTTAATGAAAAAATTATTATACCTTTTGGGAAAAAAGAAAAATCTACTCCATTCAAATTACAAGTAAATGATTATTTTAAAGCTATAATAAATGTTTTTATTAAAAAGGGATATCTAAAGGAATATATAAACTCAAATTCATCACTAGGGTTTAAAGGAGAATTATGGAATGAAGTACCTCAAAAGTCTGGATTATCAAGTTCTGCAGCTATTTTAGTAACGTTTGCCAAGCTATTAGATACAATGTTTAATTTAAAAATAGATGAAATACAACTAGGATATTTAGCTTATTTAGCGGAACATGATGAAATGGGAATTCCTTGTGGCCAAATGGATCAGTTATCCGCTTCTGTAGGAAATATATTCCATATGAAATGTGTTGAACCTCCATTAATAACTAAAATAAAATATAAATTAAATGGATTAGTAGTTGGAAACACTTTAATACCAAAATCAACAAATTCAGTTCATTCTATTAGAGTCAAGGAAATAAATGAAGCAATAAATTATCTCAAATCTAAAATTGATTTTGATATTGAAAAAACTACTTTTGAGGAAGTTGAGCCATATTTAAAGGATAAAAGTGAAATATGGTTAAAAAGAATGAGAGCTACTATTATGAATCGAGATATAACAATAGAAGCGTATAAAGAATTGTCTAAAAATTCGCCGGATTTAGAATATTTGGGATATTTATTAAATGAACATCAAAAATATTTGAGAGATGATTATGAAGTTTCTATTGAAAAAATAGAAAAAATGTTAGAATATGGAAAAAAGGCTGGGGCTATTGGTGGAAAATTAACTGGTGCAGGTATGGGAGGATCTATAATTATGTTAGCACCCGATCACCAACAGAAGGTAGCTGAAGCTTTAACTAAAGCAGGTGGAAAAGGATATGTCGTAGAAATAGATGGTGGAGCCCGAATTGATGAAATTTAATAAAATTAAATTTTTCCAAAAAATTTTTCAGAAATAAATTTACTTTTTAATTATTAATATTATTTTTATAAAATAATTGAGTTGATTTTATACGGCAAGGCGTAAACGTAAAAGGCAAAAAGTTGTTATAAAAGTTGTTAGAGTTTTACCAAAAATCTTTGAATGTAAAAATTGTGGATATAAAACTATGCGAACTGAAATAGATAAAAATAAAAAACAAGCTCTTGTTATTTGTGGTCTATGTGGATTAAAACAAGAAGTGCCGGCTAATGAACTTACAGAGCCGGTCGACGCTTATGGTGAATTCATAGATATTTATTACGGTAAGGAAGAATATGAACGTTTATATAAAAGAGCTGAAATTTTAGAAAGTAAAAAACAATATCAAGAATTAGCAAATGTATATTCTATATTAGCCGATATATGTTTAAATAATTATCGAGAAGCAAATAAAGAATATGAAAAAAATAAAAGTGAAGAAGATTTAGAAAACGCTCGAAAATGGAAAGCACAAGAAGAAGAATATAGAAGAAAATCTAAAGATTTATACGAAAAAATTGAATCAAAAGAATTAGAGAACGTAAAATCTAATGATGAATCTATTTACGAAGATGTTGAGGAACAACAATTTCAACTTGAAGAATCCAAAGGAGAAAAGTATAAAAAAGTTAAAAAGGGACGTACTATTGATGAAATTTTAGCTGATAAAGGTTTTTTAGAGTTTTAATTTTTTAATTAACTAATTTGAAATTAAATTTTTAAAGAATTTTCTGCAATGTCGATAAATTAAATTGGTAATTTCCTCCGATCCTTTTGTATATTTTGAGGAATATTCATTATTTTCAAAAAGATAACTATAATTATTCACTATTTCGAATGCAATTTTATCTAGTAATTTTCGTTCTCCACCAATCAATAAATCATCATATCGATTTGTATTTAAATTTAAAGAAGCACATCGTAAAATTAATAAAAATAAATTATTTCTGAATTTAATAGTTTTAAAAAATATATACTCAACACCAATACCTAATGAACATTTCATATATTGGATATTTAGATTCTTTTGCTCTACTATTGTTTGAAGAACAGAATAAGACATTGCTTCTAATCCTTGTTTTATAAACTCATCATCTTGTATTTTGTCTAAATATTCTCCATTAATGAATCTAATTATTCTAGTTAAAGGATTTCCATATGAATTAATAATTTGTAACTCCCAAATTTGATTATAATCTTTAAAATTAAAAGTTCCTTTATTTCCAATATCTAAAAAACCACCAACAATTTCATCGATTTCTGCTATATCTAGATCATATATCTTTTTCAAGAATTTTTTCTCTTCACAACCATTCAATCCTGATTGCTTTTTTAATTCTTCAGATGAAATTTTAATCTTTTCCTTAGGTGCCTCTTTAATTTCTATAATTGGTTGAATATTTGATAATTTACTAAACGTATCTGCTAATTCATGCCGAATTAGTTGCTCTTTTTTGCTATAAAATTTAATTTTTGCTACAATCCATTCCTCATAATATTCTTTTATTTTTCCATCCATCCAAATAAAATAATTATTTAAAGCATCAATGGTATATACCTCGCTTCTTGAAAATAAATGAGGAAATGTCTCATAAAACTTATCAAATATTTCTTCCATAATCTCTTTTTCTTTCCCCCATATAAAAGGAGTGTTGGTATTGAATTCTGAAAACGAAAAACAGCCGATAAGTCCCTTTTCTTTATATTTTTTTGTAAAATATAAAACTGTATATAGACTATTTTGAGAACTTCCTAACTTAATTTGAATTATATCTTTATTTGGAAATAAAGCAAGATAACTCAGAAGCATCAATTTTTCTTTAGCATCCACTTCTCCAACATAAACTCCATTATTATATATTCTACTTGTAGCAACTTCCAATTGGCTATTAACTTTAATATAATCAAATGTCCAAATAAGTTCCAATAATCTCCGCCCCTCGAATAATTTTGAGATATTGTTTGTAAATAATTTCCTTTTAATTACTTTTAATTAAAAAAAAATTACTTATATTTTAAATTTTCTTTAATATAATAAAATCTAATTGCAAATATCTAATTTTCGTGAAATAAAACTTTCACGAAAAAAAATTTTTTAGAATAAAAATACTTAAAATGAAAAATAAAGGATTTATTGAGATTTGAAAAAAATATAAGGTGAAATTGGTGTTAAAATCAATAAAAAAAGGGATTTTTTCAGTAGCTATTGATGATGCTCCGCATACGAGAAATTCGAATGTTACATCATTAATTTTTGTGTTTTGTAGAGGAATATACTTAGAAAATGTAATTAAAAGGAATATAGATGTTGATGGAATTGATGCCACTGATGTAATAATAAAAACATTAAAACCGCTATTAAATTCATTTAATTTAATTTTGACACACGGAATAACATTTGGAGGTTTTAATGTAATAAATATTCAAAAAATATCAACTGAATTAAACAAACCAATTATTGCCATAACTGAAAATACACCAAAAGGTGATGAATTTTTAAACGCATTGAAAAATGTTCCATATAATAATCTTAAAGAAGAATTTGTTAAAAATGCAGGAAGTATTGAAAATTGTTTCATTAAATCAATTAAGAATCCAGTATATTTTTATTATAAAAATATAGATTTAGAATTTGTAAAATTGTTTATTAAAAAATTTTCAATTAGATCAAAATTACCAGAACAATTATTGATTTCTCATAAAATAGCGTCAATGTTTTCTGAATAAATTAACTCATTTATCGTATTTATAGCGCGGAGGGAGGGATTTGAACCCTCGAGCACTTGCGTGCACCGGCTTAGCAGGCCGGCGTTCTACCAGGCTAAGCGACCTCCGCATTTTCTTTTTGCTATGATATTATTAAAATTAAAAAAATAAATAAATTTTTCCGAATTTTTTCTATTTAAAATGTTTCTGAGATTATTTCAAAAATCATTTTATCAATTAAAGGCTTTTTAGTCTCTCTCTTATCATAAAACCAACCAACAACATTTTTCTGTGTAATTATTATCATTACTCCTGTACTTAAGTAATTTAGTATAGCTTTATCTACTTCATGTAATTCTTCCTTTCCATCCGGATGAGTATGAAATTGCCAAACTATATCTATACCTTGCTCATCCTTAATTTTCCGCATATCATATATTTTTTTCTTTTTTACTCGGATCCAAGATTTAGGTCTTATATGTGCATCACTATCATTTTCTAAAATTTCATATCCATTTACTATCCCAAAATTTTCTTTTCTATCTGCAAAAATCCAACCAGCTATAATTTTGTCTTTATTTTGTTTCACCAAATTAGTCAATTCATCATAAATCTTTTCTGGAATTAAATAACGAAAACCACCAGGCATAATTTTATCATCTATGAAATTTAATTAATTAATATTTTTAAAATTAAAAAAAAAGAATAATATTAATAATAATTAAATAAATTAAAAAAAATTTTTTTTTTATTTGTTTTGAAAAATGAAAAGAAAATTCTATTTTAATTCTATTTTAATTATCTTCTACTTGAAAAAATTTATAATTAAATTCAATATTATTTTCAAATCTTTTAGATAATTTGATTAAATAATCTTTATACGCAGAGTGCTCAAATTTCAACCCTGCTTCTTTAAGGCCTTTTATAATTTGTTGGTTTGAAGGAGGACATCCTGTTATTTTAATAGGATTTTTAATATTTTTATTATTTTTATTTGCATTTATTATACAAGAACCTAAAAGTAACGTTTTATCATATCCTTCTCTTGCTTGCATTCTCTTTCCACATAGAATTTCAATTTTACTTGATTCTGGAAGACCATGGTTTTTATATGCATTTAAAATAAATACATTTATCATATTAACAATAGGAGAACAACCTGAGCATAAACTAGCATCGTATTTTGGAATAGCAATATTTTTAATTCCAATTTTATCAAATATTTCTGGTCCTGTATTTTCTTTATTCCAAAGCCAATCCCATTCTAATCTTTTTGAATGTTTTTCGATATCTTCGCCTAAGATGCTATAATCGTTTAAGTTTTTAGATTTATTTTTCCGTTCAGCATATTCTGATAAATGATTTATTTCATTAACCTCATAGCCTAAAATTTTTGCACCAACCAAATCTGCTACAAAAACATCTTTAGAAGCAATAATTAAATTTTTTTTGTACGGTTTTCCGAAATAAAGAGGACCCTGTTCTAATGCAAAAATTCCATCAATTATATTAAGATTTGGATTTATGATATCTGGAATAAATTGAATATAATGTTCTAAATTGAGATTTGAATCATGACAAAATTTTTTTGAAGAAGTTTTTAAACATCCTTTTAAATTTTTAATTCCTAATGAAATTTTAGTTTGAGAATGAGTTTTTAATACAGGAATGTTTATAAAATAATTCCAATTACATGCATCTTCTGCGAATTCTAATGTAAACTCATTATTTTTATCTTTTATGTTTATTTTTTTCGGCTTGGATTCATTAAAATCAATTAATTCAATTTTATATTTTTGTTTTAATTTGTAATAACCTAATTTTTCAAAGGCAATTTTAGTATCAGATTTAGGTCCTAGTTTTACTCCTCCTTCTCCAATCCAAATATTGTGTAGATTAAATTGTTTTAAAATAATAATTAAATCCTCGACTAATCTTGTTGTTGTTAAAACTCCAAACATAGGAACATTTATTTCATCTATCCAAGCAACAAGATTAGGTTTTATTAAGATTTTAGAATTTGGATTAGTATTGGCAAGAAGTTTGAAATCATCTAGTGCTCCAGATAATTTTAAAACTTCCTTTAGTGAATCTGGACTACTTTTATAAATAGAAATTCCACATATTTCTTGCATATTCTCACAAATATAAAATTCTTGATTTATTATTAGAATTAAAATAAATTTTAAACTTCTTCATCAGGAAATAATATAGGTTTAATTTTTTTATCAAATTCTGTTAATTTTATTTAAAAATAAGGTATATTAACATATTTTTTACTAGGTAAAATTAATCCACAACAAGCTCTATCATGAATTAGTTGAATCATTAACATCCCATCTTCTAAATACATCATCAAATTAGAAGGAAGTCCTAATTTTAACTGTTCTGAAATTTTTGCACCAGTATTTATTAAGGTACTTATAACCGCCGAAATAATTAATTCAATATCATCTGCTTCTTGAGTAAATATTTTAGATGCCACTGGAAGTCCATTTTCATCTGAAACTACGATAGCTCGAATATTTGGTGCATCAAAAATAGAATCAATCAGTTTCTCAATTTTATAGGTTTTATCAGACGCTAAATTTGATTGTTCTATCAAAATGTATCAATCCTCAAAAAAAATTTTCTATATATTGATATAAAAATTATTT
>Ga0123519_10006324_pt1 | contig 18672 bp, 15 predicted proteins | sample YelNatPaOPRAMG02_FD_87396 | JGI IMG/M metagenome (GOLD analysis project Ga0123519, IMG submission 87396) | Hot spring microbial communities from Yellowstone National Park - Yellowstone National Park OP-RAMG-02 (version 2) | ecosystem: Environmental > Aquatic > Thermal springs > Hot (42-90C) ... | reverse complement strand
AGCCGAAGTTATTGCATCCACAATATTGGAATAAGCATCATCTACTCCGGTCCAGTCACCGATTGAACCATCAGCGCCACCGGCGTTCCAGAAAGTTGCTATGGTAAAGTTGACTGTCTTACCTAAAAATTTTTCTTTCCCGCCCAGATAAGATAAGGGAATTGCCACTTCATAATAATACTGGGAGTTGTTTTCGCTGTATTGGCCGTAGCGCCGGTTGGAAAAGAAACTATCTTCCGCCCGAAACATATCATTGCCGGTAACAATCTCACAAAGATATTCCCAGGGGACATACTTGGCCGCATAACTATCCTCGTATTTGTAGTTTCTTCCCCGGAAAACCCGCTCGGTTGAGGTCTGGTCATTGTCCACCAGTATCTGAATAAAATTTCTTCCGTCAAAACCAGCCGCGGCGGTTGAGGCGAAAGCACAGAATACATATAAATTATACTCGTCAGTAGTGATAGCAAAAGAAGATATATCCAGTTGCGAAGAACTGGCCTGGTCAGTCCGCTGGTCACCAATAGCATCGCGCCAGAGGGCGTCGCCGCCAGCAACAGTTATTGAGTTAACCACCGCCGAATAATTTTGTGACCAATCAGCGTTGTTGCCATCTATGGTCTTGCGATCAATGTAAATTCCATCAGATAAAGTCCAGGCTCCGGTTATCCCCTCATCGTTTTTGGCTCTCACCCGGGCATAGGCATAATAGCCCCGCGGCAGGTTACTGACAGTATAAGTTGAAACTGTCGGCGGGAGAGTCGCTGAGGAAATAAAGAACGAAAAATTTATATCTGTTGAAACTTCTATAAAATAATTGACAATAGTTCCGCCATCAGGGATAAATGGCCAGTCCCAGGTGACTATTCCGTCGGCATCCTCAATACCATCAATGACTCCGTAGTTATTTTTATTGTCTGAAGACCTGTTATCCCAGACCACACTTACCCGGACTTTGGCCGGATCCGTTGGCAATGGTACTGCACTGGCAATTTGCGACAGGCCAGAATACAACACCGAACTAAAAAGTCCGCCACCCTGGTTACCCTGGTCATAAGCAACTACTCGGTAGTAATAGGTAACATTTATTGTCAGACCGGTATCCAGATAAACATTTGTTGGATGGCTTACTGTCGCAATATGAACAACATTGGCAGTTGTGGTACTGGTAAAAACAAATGTCGCCCGATAGACAAAATATTTATCCAGGTCATCAACAAAAGTCGGAACTGGTTTTTCCCAGGAAACATTTATAGTGTAGGAACTATTGGCAATTGCTGATACCGAAGGCGGGGCCGAAGGTGGTAAATCAAGGGCCTTAGCAAAATTAGCAGTATTGACCCCAACCGTTGACCAGGTTGACCAGTTGTCCACCGGGTCCTTTGTTTTAATGGCAAAATAATAGGTCGTGCCGGGGTTCAGGCCAGTAATCAGAAAAGTCTGTCCCTGAGTTGCTACTATGTAACTGCTTTTATATATTTGATAAAAAGGCGAAGGCGGTGAATCAAAATTGGTCAGGTTATTGGTTGACCATTTAATATAATAGAGTCCATTAAAATTACCGCTGGTTCCGTCGTTGCCCGGGGCGGTCCAGTTAAGAATTATATCACCATCGTTTTCGGTTCCGGTCAGGGCAGTAAGGTCAGATATTGCGGCTGGTGGTCCCTGGTCCTGAATAAATACCCAGTTGGCATTGTTATTTCCGGAATCAAGACCATTATAGTCGGTTACTTTATTTAACAGGGCATTGGAGTCCCGGACATCTACAAAATTTACTTCCTGAGAGCCTGCGGGAAAACTTATTGACCATCTCAGCCCGTCAACAGTTGAGCGAAGTTTTACTAAATTGCCCAGAGCCCCGGTCAGGCTAAATACCCCGGCCACAGTCTGGGTAGAACCAGATTGAAAACTTATCTGCTTGCTGGCAGTTTCACACCTGAAACAATAAAAAGTTGTATTGCCAGTTATTGTGCTGACCAGGGTGGAATAAAAGGTAACCGTGGAGGTCTGAGCATTAAATATTCCGGAGTTATCCCAGTTCCTTCCGACATTTATCAATCCCGCCGCGGCATTGAAAGTTCCGCTGGCCTCAATAACTATATCCTCAGAAACATCCAGACTGGCCAGATCCGAAAGGGTAACCGTTCCGGCGGAAATAGTAAAAGAGCCATAAGCAAAATCAGAGATAAAAAGTAAAAAACAAAAAGTGAAAAAAACACCAAAAAATTTATATCCCCACTGGCAAAACTGCCCCCGCCGGTAATCGGCACTTAAGTGCCGATTACTTCTGGTTCCAAAAACCAACCTGAAAAATAATTCTGTCGTCGGAAAATCCACTTTTATCCGTTTCGGCACTTAAGTGCCGACTACTTACTAGGGAGTTGACCAGGCAAAAACCACCAGCGAATGATATTGCGAACCGAGTTTGTTCGTCGTAGTAGCATCTCCTTTTCGGCGAACTTTAACTGTGTGGCTGCCGGCGCCAGCCGAAACCATCCCAATAGCAGTAATGCTTTTTACTTTTGCAGTATCACTATCATCTCCAGCGATGCCGAATTCGGTAGTGTTGTCCAGCATCAATTCATAGTTAATAAATCCCCCATCAGCATCTTTGTAATTGCAGGTGAAAAATCCAAAAACTACTCCAGCAGTTGGCATAGTGAATGTAACCGAGACACCCGGAATATCTTCATAGGCCCCATCTACGGTTGCATTACTCCAGGCATTGCTATAAGTTGCCGTTGAGACAATTTTGCCGGCGAAAACTCCGTTGACCAGCAGATTACCAAGGATAGAAACATGAGAAGAAAAGTTTGTCGTATAGTTTGTGGAATCGTCAAAAATCACTCGGGCCGGACTCGGACCTATTTCCAGAACCCCGGCATTCATTTTTATCCCCGAACTGGCAACCACACTATAAGTATTTGCTCCGGTAGCGGTAAAATTACCAGTGGCGGCCTTAACCCCATAGCGGGTAATCACCGAACCATCCGAGGTAATAGAACTTACCACCACATCGTTTAAATCGCGCACCTGAAAAGAGGTTGAGCCGTCGGTAGAGTTGAGTTTAACCTTGACATCCTGGGCCGAAAGACAATACCCGAGAAGAAAGTTAAAAGCCAAAAACAAAAAATAATTTTTTTTCATCTTTTTTCCTCCGTTATTTAATTTTTCGGCAACTCTGTCTGATTATTAATTTTACTCCAAATGTTTTATGAAATGGCAAAAATTCTCTGGTGCGTCCTTCCAGAAAATCCACCAACTTTTGCGCTGCATAAGCCCCGAAGGCATAAACCGGATAATGAATTGTAGTCAGTGGCGGATCGCAAATCTCGGTTTGATAAATGTTGTCCATCCCGACCAGGGAAATATCTTTTGGGACACTTAATCCAGCCTGCTTGATTGCCGCCAGCGCTCCCAGAGCCATCATATCATTTCCGGCAAAAACCGCCGAAGGTCTTATCGCCGCCGGCAACATTAACAATTTTTTCATCGCCAGAAAGCCCTCCATCTCCCGGAAGTAACCATCAACCAGCCAGTTTTTATCTGGTTTTACCCCGGCCTCTTTCAAGGCCTGTAAATATCCCTGATATCTTTCGGCCGCACTTAAAACCTTTTGATTACCATAAATCATAGCAATCCGTCGGTGACCCAGATCCAGAAGATATCTGGTGGCAAGGTAGCCACCATTCCGGTTATCACCACTAACACTGGAGACCGAATTTCCGGGAAGATAGCCGCCAACCAGCAGGACCGGAAAATCCCGGCCGATTTCTTTCAGAAACTTATATTCCGAGACCTCCCCGCCAAGAAAAATCAGACCGGAAATAAACCGACTGGAAAGAAGACGCCGATACTCAGCAATTTGTGGTTCAACCTCATTAGTGGCAATTTTCAAGACCAATTCATAATGCCGGGGACGCAAGACCGAAAAAATTCCCTCCAGAGCATTGGCAAAAAAAGTATCACTAAAAATATTTTCCAGCGGTGGAAGAACTGTGGCAATCAGGTGACTATTTTTTCTGGCCAGTGAACGCGCCCACCAATTCGGCTGATAATTCAACTGATGGATTTTTTGCCAGATTCGCTGACGGGTTTTTGCGGAAATCCGCGGATTGTTGTTCAATACCAGACTTACGGTAGCCAGAGAAACCCCGCAGGCCCGGGCAATCTGCTCAATAGTAATTCTTTCCGCCGCCACCGCACCTACCCCTCTATTTAGTTTTTTCTACCGACTTCTCGCTAACATGGAAAGTTTCTGAGTCAACATTTTCTCACTAATTAGAGAACACTTTTAACCAAAAACTACTCCTAAATCTTGACATTTCCGACGATAAACAACTTCTCATGTTCTCGCTAACATGAGAAGTTCTTAAGCAAAAGAGTTCTCTACTTCTCGCTAACACGGGAAGTTTCTGGCCGGTTAGTAAAGCGCTTTACTAACTATGTATAAATTATAGCAAAAAAAGGTAAAAAAATGGTAAAAATTATTTTCGGTCAGTTTAAGAAGTAAGGCCTTCTGGTTTAAAACGCCTGATTGTCTCCGGGGGCAGAAGAAATTCCCAACTTTTTGATTTGATAGTTGAGGCCGGTGGTCTGGATTAAAATTATCCCGTCCTCATCAGTCCGCAGGACTTTTACCATATAGTCATCATAACGAGTTAATACCTGACGATGGGGATGGCCATAGCGATTATTCCGGCCACAGGAAATAACGACTATCTCCGGACGTACCGCATCTAAAAAATTGTCAGTGGAAGAAGTTTTTGAACCATGATGAGGACATTTTAAAATCTGAGCCCGCAGTGCTCCCCGAAACTTTGTGGCCAGTTCGGTCTCGGCTGGCTCTTCAATATCACCGGTAAAAAGAAAAGAGACTTTCCCGTAAGTAATTTTAAGAACCAGAGAATTATTGTTCGGGTCATCGCGGATAAACGGTTTTTCTGGCCAGAGAAAACGCATCTTCACCAGCGGGTCAATATCTATCGTCTGACCAATAACTGGAATAATATATTTGATATTGCGGGAATTTATTTTGCGTAAAGTCTCTTCATAAACCGGGGAAGGATAGGGAAATCCCGGATCATAAACCTTATCCACCACAAAAGAATCCAGCAAAGCCATTACCCCGCCAATGTGGTCGCGATGGGCATGACTCATTATCAAACAGTCAATTTTCTTCACTCCTAACTTTATTAAAAACGGCTTGACAATTTCCTCTCCGGCATCAAATTCCTCATCCTGCGGCCCAGCATCAATCACCAGCACTTTTTTATTCGGCGTGATTAAAATCGCTCCATCGCCCTGACCAACATCCAAAAAAAAGACCTGAAGCGGAGAGGTGACAACCGGACTGGATTTAACTATCTCAGCAGCCACCGGCCGGTTTTCTTCTTCGGGCTCCTGGCCAGTCAACGGTACCAAAAACCTGGCCAAAAGCAGCAGAGATATTCCGCCTGACCAGAACCAGCGTCGGAATTTAGCCATTGGCTTTACCCTTTTGTTGTAAAATTTGCTGAAGTTTAACTATTCGATTGACCGCTTCTTTCCGGGCTTTATCATCAACCTTAAATGAAACCTGGAGCCACATCCCTTCTTTTAAAGAAAAGGGAACGGATTTTTCCGGAATAAAAAATGTTCCTCTGGCCGGTTTAACCGCATCCAGGCGGATCAGGCCATTTTCGATTTTTTCTACAAACACCGAAATTTTTTTCACCATAGTAGCGGATTAAAAATTACCCAACAAAACATAACCGATAGAGGAAAGGTGCGACTGGATCCTTTTGTAATGGTCAAGAATATCCAGATAAATCCCGGAAATACCGATTTCCTCACCGGAGCCCTCGTGAAGACATTTTACATATTTCAGTCGCAACTCCGCTTCCAGCCGGCCAATCTCCGGTTTTACCTCAGCCACATAACGCGCCAGTTGCTCATCGCTGCGCCGAATTGCCTCCAGAACCTTCGCCAGATTATCCCCGACCCGCTGGTGAAGTTGCAGCAAGTCGGTAAAACTATTTTCCGAGAAATAAAGTTTGTTCTCAATAAGTTTGGTCAGAATGGGCACCATATTTCGGTCAACAATATCACCGATTGCTTCCAGGTCGGCGGTGATATATAAAAGTTTTGTTTCCAGTTCAGACTGTTCCGGGCTTAAAACCTGCTGACCGATTTTTGTCAGATACGGGACAATCGCATTGCGTAAGGTATCGACCCGGATATCCTTCAAACTGATACTTTCCAGCAAACGAGTACTGCGCATCTCCAGGGCGGTCCAGAGACCCGAATACATCTCGGCCACCAGTTCTCCTTCCCGAATAATTTCTTTTTTCGCCTGAGCCAGGGCTAACTCGGGCATTCCATCAGTAATCAAATTATCCTGGAGATATATCGGACCAAAGGGCTTTTCCTCTTCCCGGGCCGGTAAAATTTTTTCCATTATCGGCCGGAACACCCCCAGCAATGGCCAGAAAATCATTGCATTAAATACGCTGACCATAGTATGGGCCATTGCAATCTGGCGGGCCAGGTCAGTGGTGCCGACGACGGTGCGGGTAAACCATTTAATAAAATAAATCCAGGCCGGTTCGCCGCCATACTGAATTATGGTAATAAATGGATAGACCAGAATCACCCCGGCTGTCTGAAAAAATGTGTGCCAGAGAACCACCCGTTTTCCTTCCCGGCCCCGACCAACTGAAGCCAGTGCTCCGGTGATACAGGTGCCGATACTGGCTCCCAGATTTAGTGATATTGCCTGCGGGAGTCCAATTGCTTCGTTCAAAGCCAGAGCAATTACAATACCGGAGGTTGCTCCGGAGGACTGAATAATCATGGTAAAAAACAAGCCGACCAGAATTCCGGCCAGGGGATTTTCCACTCCCCGCATCAGATTCATAAATGGCTCATAATGCTTTAAGGGTGAGAGCGAATCGGACATTATTTTCATTCCCAGAAATAAAATACCAAAACCGAGGATGGCCTCGCCGATATATTGATGGCGTCTGGTCTTACTCAAAAATTTTAAGAAAAATCCCACACCGGAAATTAAAGCCGCATAGTCGCTGAGACGAAATGCCACCAATTGAGCAGTAACGGTTGAACCAATTGCGGCTCCCATCATCAAAGGCATTGTCGCGGCAAACTGCAGGAGCCCCGCACTCACCAGGGTTACGGTCAAAACCGCAGTTGCCGAACTGGACTGATTAAGACAGGTAACAGTAAGTCCGGAAAGAAACGAACGCCATTTCACTCCGGTCAGGGTTATTAAAACCTGGCGCATTTTTTGTCCGGCAATCTTTTGCAAACCATCGTTAAGATATAACATCCCGAACAAAAATATCCCCAGCCCGCCAAAGGCATTTAATAGTAACATTATCCAAAACATTTTTTATCCTCCAAATAATTCTTAAAAATATCCCGGCTGAACAAAACCAGCTTCCCGACCGTCATCGCCAAGTCGCAAAGAGCCAAACTGAATTATTCGGATATTTTTTTGTTGCCGCTTCTCCAATGGGCTAAGTAACACAAATTTTTCTTCGGTGTAATCAATCTCTTTCAAAATTCCCAGTCCCAGAACCTCGCTATTGGCATCGGCCAGACCAACTACCATCTGTGCTTCCTCACCCTTAACAATATTTTTCAGGCGAAAGACACCCAGGGCCTGTTTACTGCGGGCAATCTGCTCTTCACTTAAAGGTATTGTCGTTACCAGCAGAGCCCCTTCAAAGCCACTGAGTCGTTCGCCATAAAGAAGATTTTCTTTAAGAAAAGAAAGTTTCTCCAGTTCTTCTACGGAAAACGGTTGACCGCTGAATAAATAAGCCCGGTCAACTGCCACCTGATTAAAAGGTATCTCAATCTTTTCCAGTTGTTGAAAATAGCGCCGGGAGATTAATTCGCGCAGCCCTTTCCGTTCCGCCGGAGATGTCGGAGAGGCCTTTTTGGAAACAGTTAAGCGGACGATTTTTCCTTCCGGATAGGTTTTTACCAGATGTTCCAGTTCGCGCCCCCGCTGCATCAAAACAATAATATCCGGAGAAATCATTTCTATCTCGGAACGCCGCAAAAGACGACCACCATCGCCCTGAACCCAGCCGGGAGTATCAATAATTACGGTTTGACAGAGCGCCAGCCCTTTATCCACCAGTCGTTTAAGTCCCACCAGTGAAGAAAGCAGATGAAGACCCGGGGAATGTGAACCGATATAGTAAATTGCGGTCGGGGTAATTTCCCCAAGAAAAATCTCTGGCTCATCCAGCACCGCCAACCCGAGAGTTCCTGGCGGTCCAATATCCGACTGGCCGGCATCCAGGTCAATTATTCCTACCTTGACCTTTCGCTCAATCAGGGAATTGGCCAGATAGGTAGAAAAGAAAGTTTTTCCGGTATCAATCTCGCCCAGAACCAGCACTATCCGGTAATGGTGATGGATAACCTTTTCCACCAGTTCATCCCAGACCGCCGGAATGGTTCTTCCGGTGAGTTTTTCCAGGTTTCCCCCGTCAAAAAAATCCACTTCCATGGTGGTATCAGCAATTATTTCCAGTGGCAAACGTTTACCCGCAGGAATTCTCAGTTGTTCACCGGCTCCCAGCCGTTTTCCAATTACTAAACAACTGCCTTTTTCCAGCCGCAGATTAACTCCCCCACTGGCCAAATAGACCTCACCTTTTTTCAGATGCTGTTTCATTTTTATTCGCTCCGTTTATTTATTTTCTAAATTGGTTTCTTTCCCAAAAACCAGGGTCGGCCAGGTCCGCATCAGGGCATCGTTTCTCAGCCGTTCCCGGCGAGTTCCGGCATCCAGTACTATTTCTTTTTCCAGAAATTTTTCCTGAAGGTAGCCATCACGCAGGACGACTTTCTGGTCGGAAATTTTTTTGACATAGCCGATAATTTTCTGGCCATCTTTTTCTATTGCGACCAGATCACCGGGCTGCCAGTCGCTGACCGGAGAATTATCCCGGGCTTTTTCCAGACACATCTTTACTATCCCCGGATAAATCGGTACCTGCCGGTGCAACTGCCACATTACCTCCAGAAGTTCACTGGCGGAAAAAATTCCGTTTTTTTCCATCTGCCGAACCGCTTCAATCAAATCCGGATACTCACTTTCCTGAAAAGTCATCCCTGGCCTCCTTTTTATAAATTCTCCGGCCCAAAAGCATCGGGGAGCAACTCGCTAATCTTTTTAATTTTAAATTTACCAGCAACCGTAGCCATAATCACCTCGGCCGAAGACCCGAACTCATATATCACCTGCCGGCAGGCCCCGCAGGGCGCACCAAAATCCGGTGCTTCCAGAACTATCGCAATCGCCTTAATTTTTTTCTGGCCATCGGCAACCGCCCGAAAAATTGCTGTCCGTTCAGCACAATTGGTCAAGCCATAGGAAGCATTTTCCACATTACATCCGGAATAAATTTTTCCGCCTTCAGTTAAAACTGCGGCTCCCACCTTAAAGCGGGAATACGGGGCATAGGCATTCTTCCGGGCTTGGCGGGCAATCCGAATCAATTTTTGATAAACTGCCGGGAGATTTTTTTTCTTCATCTATTCCTCCTGCTTCAGCCAAAGACGCAACTGCCGTTTTTCCGACTCATCCAGAAATGCCCCCTCAACTGCATTAGCCACAAAACCGACCAGCACTGAACGGGGAAAGGCAAAATATTTTGTCGCCAGTTCAAACTCATTGGTTAAATCAATATCCGAAACACCGCGGTCATCGGTATTCAGGGTCACCAATAACTGCCGGCGGACAAACTCCGGCAGCGGATGCTGCGGGTAACCTTTAACTACCTGGGTCTGGACATTGCTCGTCAGACAAACCTCCAGAAAGATTCCCTCCCGACGAAGGATTTTTAATAATTCTTCATCCTTGATTGCCGCTACCCCATGGCCAATCCTTCTGGCCCCCAGCCGCAATGCCTGATAGATACTTTCGGGGCCGGCGGCCTCTCCCGCATGACAGGTAATCGGAAATCCATATTTTCGGGCCTGAAGAAAAAATTTTTCATATAGTTTAGTTTCATAGTGGCTTTCATCTCCGGCCAGGTCTATTCCAACGATACCCCGGGAGCGAAATTTTTTGGCCACCGCCAGCATTGTTTCATTTAACTCATCGGGCAATGAACGGTAAAGACAGATTATCGCCCGGGTTTTAATTTTAAAATCTTTTTCTCCCTGGGCCAATCCCCGCAGGGCCATCCGGACCACCTCTTCGGGCGGAAAATTTTCGGTGGCCTGTAAAACCGGAGCAAATCTAACTTCCAGATAAATTATATTTTCTCTGGCGGCATCTTCACATAACTCATAGGCAATTCGTTCTACGGCCTCAGGACTTTTCAGAAAATCATAAAAAAATTCAAAGGCCCGTAAAAAATCAGTCAGGGAACGGCAGTCCGACGGCACCGAGACATATTTTTTAAATTCATTGAGATTGTCCGTCGGTAATTTCCGACCGGATTTTTTGCCTAACTCATAAAGGGTAGCGGCCCGGACCGAACCATCCAGATGACAGTGCAGGTCAACCTTTGGCAACTGAAAATTGAACTGGCGCGTTTCTTCAGTCATTCTTTTTTACTATTTCTTTTATTTTATCAACCACCCGGGCGGTTGCGGACTGCAGATGCTCCGGGCCGTCGCTTTCATTATCTATCTCAATAACCGGAACCGGCGCTTCGGCAAGTAACCGGTCGCGGTCATCATAAAGATAGGTCTCTTCCATTTCCTGCCGGCTGACCAGATGGTCATCAGTTCCTCTGGCCAGGGCGGCTTCGTGCCGACGGACATTGCGCTGCCAGCAGGTCTCAAACGAACAGTTGATATAGACAATCAGGGATTTTTTAAGAACATCTTCGGAGAAATTTTTTAGTGAGGCTAAATAATTCGGGCGGGAAAATTCCACAAAAATAATCCGACCCGGACGCATCTCCTTTAAGACATCGGCATTGACCTGTCGTAAAATCAAATCCCAGACCTCGTTATCAGTGACTTTATAGCCTCCATCCGGTGTTGGGCGACAGTGCTGCCAGCGCCCGCTTTTTTCATCTTCCTGAAATATCGCCCAGAGTTTGGGGAAATCATCAATCCGCAAAAAATTATCGGCAACCCTCTCTTCCTTCAGCCGGGCACTTATCCGTCGGAATATCTCCGATTTTCCGCAACCAGGACGCCCCAGTAAAAATATCACAAACATTTTATTCGCTAATCTCCTTTCGGATATCATCTAAGTATTTTTGTTCTTCGGCCATAAGTTTACGGGCATTCAGCAATTCATCTATCTCCCGCACGGCGGTCTCCACCACCACCAATTCCACCCCTTTTTCTTTAAACATCTTAAAGAGCCGGACAAGATTTTCCCTTTTCAGAAGACCTTTTTGATAGTGAAGCGGCGGATGAAATTTTTTCACCACCGGGATATAATCATTGAGATGAATCTGACCAGTCAATAACTCCGCCGGAATACTGGCAAAAATCTCTTCCGGCGGCTCCGGGATTTTTTGTCCAATATCGGCCCGGGTAAACCAGTGACCGATATCAAAACAAAACTTTACATCGGTGTGACTACTTTTATTTACCTGGCGAATAATCTCCAGACATTCCTCAATCTCATAGGCGACTCCGTCAAAAGCCGTATTATTTTCCAGATGCATCTTCAAGCCCAGGGTCCCGGCGGTCCGGGCAATCTCGGACACAGATTTAATCGCGCTTTCAATCACCATCTGACGATACCGCCCGACTGCCTGATAAAAAGGCACTGCCCCGGGATGCATATTGACATTATTGCAACCAAGATTTTTTGCTACCAGTAAATATCTTTTCATCATTTCTACCGCACACTGTCGGTCAGACTCCTGAAACGACGCCGTTGCCGCCCCCACAAATGTATACGGAAGATGGAGCGACATGGTCAGGCCAAATTTTCTGGACTCGTCGCGGGCCCGGGCAATCTCGGCCTCAGTCAACTCCAGAAATGGATTGGGCACCCCGCCATCTAATTCAATATGGTCAAGTCCAATTTCTCTGGCCACCCGCAACTGGTTGACAATATCCCTTTTGGCTTTAATCTGAACCTGGGCATCCATATCAGCGACAGTTAACTTACCGGTTTGTAAATCCTGACGCTGGGAGGCACTCAAAAACGAAGTGTTTAACAGGTTGGTAAAATCTCTTCCTAATTTCATGGGTTCTCCTTTTTATAGTATTTGTCCAGCAAAAGGGCCAATTTTTTTCTGGTCCGGGGATTAAAAAATTTCGGATCGGTCTGAATGGCATATTGCAAAGCCTGGCGGCATTCACACTTTCTTTCCGTCGGCAACTGGGGAATAATTTTGGTGATTAATCTTTTTACATTTTCTACATTTGCCCGGACATTGGCAATAACCTTGTCCACGCTGACCTCTTCACCTTCTTTCCAGACATCATAGTCGGTAACCAGTCCGACCGTCGCATAACAGATTTCGGCTTCCCGGGCCAGCCGGGCCTCCGGCAGATTGGTCATTCCGATGATGGAAAATCCCATATCCCGGAAAACTTTGGATTCGGCTTTGGTGGAAAACATCGGCCCTTCAATACAGACATAAGTTCCCCCATCATGGGTGTTAATTTCCAGATCCCGGCAGGTCGCCGCCAGCACCTGCGACAACTCCGGACAATAGGGATTGGCAAATCCGACATGGCCGACAATTCCTTCGCCAAAAAATGTTCGCGGTCTCTCCCGGGTCCGGTCAAACAATTGATCCGGTATAACAAAATCCCGCGGGGCGATTTCTTCTCGCAGCGAACCACAGGCCGAAAAAGAGACAATCTGTTCCACCCCGATTGACTTCAAGGCCCAGATGTTGGCCCGGGAATTAACTTCCGACGGTAAAATTCGGTGTCCCCGACCATGGCGAGGCAAAAATGCACAGGTCTTTCCCGCCAATTCGCCAACCACAATTTTATCCGAGGGTTTACCGAAGGGCGTGCGGATATCCAGTTCGGCAATAACCTTCAGTTTCTCTATTTCATACACTCCGCTGCCACCGATTACTGCAATTTTTACCGGGTTCTTGATTTTAGCCATAATTCAACACCTCACCTCTTAACCACCTATTGCTTTTTATCAAAAAGGTTCAGGAATATCCTTAACCCATCAGAAAAATTCACTCCGGCTGTTCTGGTCTTACACTCGGCCGCCACCGGATGCCCGCCGCCGGAAATCACTCCACGCTGGCCATATCTTTCAATCAGGTTTTCCGCTAACTCCGAGGCTAATTTTCCCAGATGGAGTTTGTTCCCTTTGCCGCGAAACGAAAAATGCAGACCGCCGTTTTTCTCCTGATTAACCATTATCAGGGCAACACCGTCTTCACCAAGTTCGGCTAATTTTACCGAACCAACCATTGGCATCAACGGAACATTTCGCCCGACAAAAAGATAGCACTCGGTCTCTTCCTTTTTGCCAATAGTTACCACAAAATCAAAGAGATGACTCACCTTTTCCCAATCCTGGCGATAGCACTGATAAATTTTTTCGGCCAGGTCTTTTTCGGGGATTGTCTGGCGAAACTCAGCAAAAGAACCATAGTCCTTGCCCGGGCAACTTCGCAATAGTTTATAGGCAAAGTCCACCTGAGAGACATTTTTTAATTCGCTAATTCTTTCGTTATAAAAATACTGGAAACCGCCGCCACTCAAAGCAAAAAAGAATTCACCGATTTGATTAAGAACCGTGGTGTTTTCCCGCTGGCGCACTTCAAACATCGTCGGTCTATCCTTAATCCTGGCTAACATCTTTGGAAATTTTCCAGCCACCCGGTTATAAAATTCGGTGACGAACGGCGCCACAAAATCAGTGGCCGGCTCAATTGCCCAGTCGCCTTTCAAACCAACCAGGGTCAGAAAATCAATCTGTTCATCAACCAGACCAAGTTGTTCAGCAATGATATTCGCCAGATGAGCGGTGGCGGTTTGCTGATACTCCTTAACTGCCGGATTAAAAACCAGGGCTTTTTTGATCTGACCGTTCTGTGGCGGATGATGGTCAATTATTATCAGGTTGGAAACTATTTCCAGATAATCATCGTAATAGCCAATGGTCCCTTTATCGGCAATAATAACCAGGTCCTGCTGTTGATAGTTGTCCAGCAATTCCTGGCGACTCAATTCATAAGTGGGCAACAAAACCATCTGAACCCGGGCCCCGGACTTTTCCAGTATCTTTTCCAATATTGCTCCGGCGGTCAAACCATCCGGGTCATCGTGAGAAAAAATCAAAACCCGTTTTCCCGAAATTTCGGAAAAAATCTTCAGCAACTTTTTTAAGTCCGGATACTCTTTCAAATAATCCATCAGGCCTCCTTCAGTTTTTAAGCCGGGGCAACATCACTCAGAATAAACTGTAAAGTTTCTTTGTTTTGCCAGATATTTATCTCCGGTTGACCAACAATATCCAGGCTCATCCCCTGGGCAAAATTTTTCCAGTCGGCACCACGATTCCAGAAAAAGGCCGTAAGCAAATTATTCTGGCTATCGCGCAACCGCAAACGAATATGCTGCTGATTAACTCCAACCCGACTCAGTTCGATCAATTGTAAATTCCGAATCAAAAACTGGGGGGAAGGATTCTCCGACTCCAGACCGCCGAACGGCTCCAGCCACTCCAGTTCCCGGACAATTCCGGGATTTAATTCCGCCAGGGTTATCTCGGCATCAATCCACAGGACCGGAGCCATTTCTTCCTCAGTCAGCACTTTTTCCGCATAAGCCTTTATCCGGCGGCGGAATTCCTCAATATTTTTTACCGCGATGGTCAGTCCGGCGGCGGACCGATGCCCGCCATATTTTTCCAGAAGGTCAGAAGTTGATTCCAGCGCTTTAACCAAATCAAAACCATTTGGCGCCCGGGCCGCCCCTACGGCTTTTTCTCCCTCGGCAATCAGCAAAATCACCGGACGATTGTACTGACGCACCAGCTGGCCGGCGAGAATTCCGGTTACTCCGTGTTCCAGACCTTCGGCAGTTACCACAAAAATTTTGTCATCATCCTTACAACAACTTTTTAATAATGGCTGGAACTGACGGGAATTAAATGCCTGCAATTCCCGACGGGACTCGTTGAGGGAAATAATTTCTTCCAGTAACTCATCGGCTCGCAACGGGTTATCGGTAAGCAAGAGTTCGGCCGCAATCGTCGCTTTCTGCATCCGCCCGCAGGCGTTAAGCAAAGGAACCACATTCCAGCTGATATACCGGGACTTCCAGGCACTGCTGCGTTCGGATTGACACCAATCCAGTAATTTTCTCAAACCAATTTTTCTGGTCTGAGGTAATTTTTCCAGGCCAAAGTGCACCAGAATCCGATTCTCCGACACCAGCGGCATAATATCAGCAATGGTTCCTAAACATAAAACATCTAAATTATCTTCCAGAAAAAAACGAAGACGCCGGTCCTGTTTTTCCTGTAAAATTCGGAAAGCCTCAATGACCGTTAAAGCATCCGGCAACGCCCGATGAAAAATTTTCGACTCTATTTCCAGATCCTCGGCCAGGACCACCAGAGAATAGGAACGAAAAGGAAAATACTGCCGGGCAATCAGGAGAGTATCAATATAATCATTATCAATCGTTCTGGCCAGATATTTTTCCCAGTATTGATTGAGAAAACCGAGAACAAAATCAGCATTATGCAAAAGTATCCGCCGATTGCCGATAAAATCCGCCAGTCGTTTAATCACCTCAGCCGGCTCCGGAGCGGCATTTAAATCAGCCATTTTCAGATGATGTTTTTCCTCGGCCCCAGGAAGAATTGTGGCCTTTTCCGGTTTTACCAGCGAGTGAAATTTATCCTGAATTACCCCATTACAAAAAACCGCTGCCCCAACTTCAATCACCTCGTCCATCCGGGGATTGAGTCCGGTTGTTTCAATATCCAGGGCAACTATCGGCTCATCATAATACTGATTGAAAGAATAGAGCAATGCCTGCATTAACTTGAAAGCAACCGAACAGCCAGCCAGATGCGGAAAGGGATAATGACTGTCGGTCCGCTTGGGGTCAATCACCGCCACCGCCGAAGGTAAAACCGCCGGGGGTTCGTGATGGTCGGTTACGATAACATCTATCCCCAGTTGATTGGCAAAAGATATTTCCTCCAGTGCCGAAATTCCGCAGTCCACGGTTAGAATTAAATTTATTCCCTGTTCATGATAGCGCCGGATAACTTCCTTATTCAGGCCATAACCCTCATCGCTGGGTATATAATAATCCACCAGAAGACCGAACAACTGTAAAGTGCGCACCACCACGCAAATCGCCGAAATCCCGTCGGTATCCCGGTCGCCATAGACCAGTACCTTTTCTTTTTTTTCAATTGCCTGGCGCAGACGTTTTACCGCCTTACCAATATCCGGCAACAAAAAAGGATTAAACAGGTTTGTCAGGCGCGGATTTAAAAAATCTCTGGCGGTTTTCTCATCATTTACTCCCCGATTGATTAAAACCCTGGCCAGAAGTGGCGAGACCATCAGGGAACGGGAAATTTTTTCTACCAATTCTTCCGGCGGATGCTGAACTTTCCAGCGGATGGGAAGCATTATTTTATTTCCTCATATATCAGCGGCAACTCCGGCGGCCGGGTTGAGGTAATCGTGATTGAATTCTGGATCAGTCGCCGGGCCATCGCCAGATTTTCCGCGGCCAGATCATTATAGTAAAGACGAAACAGGGGTTCACCCTTTCTGACAATATCTCCGATTTTTTTCTCTATTCTTATTCCGGCGCTATAGTCAATTGTATCTTCCTTCTTTTCCCGGCCGGCCCGCAAATAAATCGCCGCCACCCCAATATCTCTGGTGACATATCCGGAGAGCCAGCCATCTTCTCTGGCGACAATCACTTCTTCCTTTTTTGCCGTCGGTAAAACCTTTTGCGGATTAACCACTACCTCCGGATCTCCGCCCTGCCATTTGACCATTTCGGCAAACTTTTTGAGGGCCTCTTTCTTTTTTATCTTTTCCTGTAAAATTTTTTTGGCGTTATCCAGATCGCTGACTATTTTGCCTAAAATCAACATCCGCCCCCCCAATTCCAGAACCAGTTTTTGAAAATCGCCCGGGCCATTGCCATGCAATACCTCTATCGCCTGACCAATTTCCAGGGCGTTGCCGACCATCCGACCGAGCGGTTGATTCATATCCGAAATTATCGCCAGCATTTTTTTCCCGGACAATTTTCCAATAGACACCATTGCTCTGGCCAGCGCCCGGGCCGAATCTCTCCCGGTCATAAAAGCGCCATTGCCGGTCTTAACATCCAGCACCAGGCCATCGGCACCTTCGGCTAATTTTTTGGACATTATACTGGCGGCAATCAGAGATATTGAATCAACCGTCGCGGTAACATCGCGCAGGGCATATATCTTTTTATCCGCCGGACAAACATCTTCGGTTTGACCAATCATCGCCACCCCGATAGCCGAAAGTTGTTTTTTAAACTCTTCCACCGAGAGATTAACCCGAAAACCGGGAATGGATTCCAGTTTATCCAGAGTGCCACCGGTATGCCCCAGCCCCCGACCGGACATCATCGGGACAACCACTCCACAGCTGGCAACCAGCGGGGCCAGCACCAGAGAAATTCCATCGCCGACTCCGCCAGTGGAATGTTTATCAATCTTTGGTCCACGGATTTCGGCTAAATCAATCACCCGGCCGGAATATAACATAATCCGGGTAAGGTTGGCGGTTTCCTCGTCATCTAACCCTTGAATAAAGGCCGCCATCAAAAAGGCCGCCATCTGATAGTCCGGGATAGTTTCCCGGATAAAACCGGTGACAATAAATTCCAGTTCTTCCGGAGAAAGTTTTTCCCCGTTTCTTTTCTTAAAGATTATATCATAGGCGCGCATAATTTAATTCCGAGAGAAAACTTAGAATAAACCCGGACAATCTCTCGCTCACTTTTTTGCCAATATCCATAACTTCCTGGTGAGAAAGTTTTTTAGTGGTAAGTCCGGCCGCATAATTTGAAATATAAGTTATACCTAAAATTTTCATTCCCATCTGATTGGCGACAATTGACTCGGGAACCATTGACATACCCACCACATCCGCTCCCAGCCGACGAAAAGCCCGAATCTCAGCCGGGGTTTCATAACTTGGTCCCGAAGCAGCCAGATAGATACCTTCGGCCGATTTTATCTTTTGCCGCCGGGCAACCTTTAAGGCTATCTGGCGCAATTTTTTATCATAGACCTCACTCATATCCGGGAATCTTTCACCGAACTCGGCAAAATGTTTACCGCGCAATGGATTTACTCCCATAAAGTTGATAAAATCTTTCAAGAAAATCAGCATCCCGGGATGAAAATTTAAGTTTATTGCTCCGACCGCCGAAGTGATAATCAGGTATTTTACTCCCAGCGCCCCCAAAACCCGCACCGGAAAAGTCACCTCGTCAATACTGTAGCCCTCATAATAATGAACCCGGCCCTGCATTACTGCGGCCGACCGGCCATTGAGGTTACCGAGCACCAGCTTGCCCGAATGCCCGCTGACTGTGCTAACCGGAAATTCGGGAATTTCTCCATAGTCTATAACAGTTGGCTTTTCTATCCGGCTGGCCACTGCCCCCAGCCCTGAGCCCAGGATGAGTCCGACTTCCGGCCGGCCATGACTCCGACTTTCT
>Ga0123519_10006320_pt1 | contig 18685 bp, 15 predicted proteins | sample YelNatPaOPRAMG02_FD_87396 | JGI IMG/M metagenome (GOLD analysis project Ga0123519, IMG submission 87396) | Hot spring microbial communities from Yellowstone National Park - Yellowstone National Park OP-RAMG-02 (version 2) | ecosystem: Environmental > Aquatic > Thermal springs > Hot (42-90C) ... | reverse complement strand
GCCACTCAGGATGTATAAGCCCCATCAGTCCCAGTGCCGCCTTAACCGGTATGGGATTTGTCTCAATGAAAAGGACCTTAAAGACAGGGAAAAGTTCAATATGTAGTCGCTGTGCCTTTTCCCAGTCGCCTTTAAGCGCAGCACCCACCATCTCTGATACCTGTAAAGGGACTATATTGGCAGCAACAGAGACAACCCCTTTACCACCCACTGCCATTATGGGAAGTGTAAGGGAGTCATCCCCTGAAAGGACAAGAAAGTCCTTACCACACATAGATATAATCCTGCTTACCTGGTCTAAACTCCCGCTTGCCTCTTTAATCCCCACAATATTTTTTATCTGTGAAAGTTCATAGACCGTCTCAGGAAGTATCGAGATGCCTGTCCTTGAAGGCACATTGTATAGAATAAGAGGGATTGATACATTCTCTGCAATTTTTTTATAGTGCTGGTATAGACCAGATGGCATTGGTTTGTTGTAGTAAGGGGTAATAAGCAACGCTCCGTCTGCCCCTGCCTTTTCTGCTTCCTGTGTAAGTTCAATGGCTTCCTTTGTATTATTTGAACCAGTGCCTGCAATCACCGCACATCTTTTATTAACAACATCCACCGTAAACTTTACAAGTTCCTTGTGTTCACCCATTGAAAGGGTTGCCGGCTCCCCTGTGCATCCGCATACAACAATACCTGATGTTTTATTTCTGAGCTGAAACTCTATAAGTTTTTCAAATGCCTTATAGTCAATCCTGTCATCCTTTATTGGTGTTACAATAGCCACGATAGAACCTTCAAACATATATCCCCCTTGTTTATCCTATCCTGCAATCTATCCTTTTTGTCTTCCATCCATATTCCTGCAGTCTTGATAGAATCTCCTTCTCCTTCCTTTTGAGTTCCGTAAGATAGCACCTGCTATCCACCCTGATAGTGAGAATACCGCCCTTAACCTTTACAACATAACTATGCGAGCCCAAATCTTCATCCACTACTCTGTACCATACTGCATCAATATCATCTATCTTTCTTATTCCGTCTATCTGTCCTTTTTTGCTTATAACCCTTTTAACAACATCCCCTATCCTTTCCATCTCTCCTGTAAAAATTCCTTTTCCCCCTCACCTTAATCCTCAATCCTCTCCCCCTAGGGAGAGGAAAGGATGAAGGGGACCTTTCCATCTTATTCTAACTTCAGTGGCATCGCCACATAGAGATACCCTTCTGTCTTTTCTCCTTTTAAAAGAACAGGGCTTTTCTCATTACTGAACCCAAAGGCAACCTTCTTATCCTCTAATTTACTCAAAAAATCTATGAGATAGTTCGGGGGGAAGGCAAGGTTTTGTTCCCCGTCTTCAGCATACTCAATATCTATCTTTTCAGTTGCTTCTCCTACATCAGGGTTTGCAACTGAAAAGATGAGAGTATTCTTTCCTATACTCAACCTTACCCTGTTATACCTATCAGTGGTAAAAAGCGAGATTCTTTTAAGCACAGTGAGAAAACTTTCCCTGTCAACATAAAATACCTTTAACTGCTTTTCTGAAGGTATAACCTTCATATAGTCAGGGAATTCTTCACTACCTGAAAGTAATTGCGAAATTAGATATGTTGTCTTAAAGTTAAAACTTATCTGATTTTTCCCTATACTGACCTCAATAGGTTGGTCGTTATCATTACTCAGCGAGGTAATAATTCCCATTAATTTATAAGGAAGCAAATATTTATATTGCCGGCTGAATTTCTGTTCCGTTTTTATTGCAAAAAGTGTTAGTCGTTTTGTATCTGTTCCTACTATATTGACACTATTCTCTTTTATATCCATTAAACCACCTCTAAAATAAGGACGTGGCTCCTCAGGATCTATACAAAACCTCACTTTTTCAATTGCCTCCCTTAAGATATTACCTTCTAATGTCATAGTAATATCCCCTGAAAATTTCTGTAGTTTTGGAAACTCTTCCTCATCCATAGAAGGAAATGTATACCTTGCATCCCCGCATAATACATCTACAGAATTATTCTTTTTTAAAATTTTTATATCTGCCTCCGGTAGTTGTTTTATAAGAGATATAAACTTTTTACCATTTATTACCGTACTCCCTTTTTTAATTTTTTCACATTCAATATTCAATTTTATTGTATTTTCAAGGTCTGTAGCAGTTAGAAAACATCCCATCTCTTTTACATCAAAAAGGATACCTCCTGTTATTGCAATAGATGGTTTTACAGGTAATACATCTTCAATCTTTTCACACTCTTTTTTTAATATACTACTCTTTATTACTATTTCCATTTTTTATCCTCCTATAGTTCTAATAGCAACTTCTTTTTGTGTGAAATAAATTTAAGTTTATATTTTATAATAACTTATATATTGTAAAACCTGTGTAAAAAATTACCTTTCAAGACAACTTCTAATCTCATCAATAACACCTTTTATATACTGATCCTTTTGATATAAATCCTTTATCTTTTTATATGCATATAAGACTGTTGTATGGTCTTTCCCGCCAAACTTAATTGCAATTGAGTGTAATGAGTTACCTGTTAATTCTCTCCCTAAAAACATTGCTATCTGCCTCGGTATCAATATATTTTTTACCCTTGTCTCCTTTATTATATCATCCTCTTTTATCTTAAAATATTCACATACAGCAGTCAGAATACTATCAAGTGTTATAATAACTCTCTTTTTATAGTACTCTCCATCTATTATTTCATCAACTACCTTCTGGTCTATCTCTTTATTCATAAGTGTTGAAAGTGCAAATATTCTATTCAGCACCCCTTCTAAAATTCTCACATTATCCTTTACATTATCTGCAATATAGTATATTATATCATCACTTAAAACAATTTTTTTCATCTCACACTTTTTTTTAAGTATTGCTACCCTTGTTTCAAAGTCAGGCGGCAGTATCTCAACAAGCAGTCCCCATTCAAATCTTGATACAAGCCGTTTTTCAAGAAATGATATCTCCTTTGGAGGTCTATCACTTGAAAGTATAATCTGCTTTCTCTGGTCATACAAAAAATTAAAGGTATGAAAAAACTCTTCTTGTGTTCCTTCTTTTCCCGCAATGAAGTGGATATCGTCTATCAACAGGAAGTCAAGTTTTCTAAACTGCTGTCTGAAAAGATGTGCTGTCTTATTCTTGATACTCTGGATGAATTCATTAAGATAGACATCCGCAGGTAGATAAAGAATCCTCTTATTATCCCGTTCTCTTACAAAGTGGACTATTGCCTGCATAAGATGCGTCTTCCCAAGACCAAATCCCCCGTAGAGAAAAAGAGGATTATAGGCAATGCCAGGTGACTGTGCTACTGCCTGGGCTGCTGCATGTGCTAACTGGTTTTTAGGACCCACTACAAAGTTGTCAAATGTGTATTCAGGATTTAAAGGCAGTTCATATTCTACTGTTGAATGAGCTGGTTTTACTATCTCTGTTCCTGCATAACTTATTTCAATCTCTGGCTGCCAGCCAGCTGTTTTACTAAACTCTTCTTTTATAATGTCAATATATGATGTAAACCCTTTTTCAAATGTCATCCCCGGTATCTCTAACCTGACTATCTGTCCGCTAATTCCTTTAATTTTTACCGGTTTTATCCATATCTCATAGGCCCTTGTATCGTTCAACCGTTCTTCTACCCTTGTCATTACCTCTTTCCACAACAATTCTATATCATTTCTCATCTTATCCACCACTTTTACACATTTTTCCCACAGCACTTCTTATATTTTTTACCGCTTCCGCAGGGACAAGGGTCATTCCTTCCCACCTTCTTCCCTGCTATGTAAGGAGTGGGTTTTGGATGAGGCGCTGGCATTTCTGTTTGTGGATGAAAAGATTCTTTCTCTGTATTTTCTATTCCCTTCCCTACTGTATCAAACTGCTGGAATGACTTATGACTATAAGATACATTCACAGGGGCCGTTTCTCTTCTATGTGCTACCGCAGGCGCCTCTATAATCTTTGCCCTGAACAGATGGGAAAGTATTTCCATCTTTATCATAGAAAGCATCTCCTGAAATGCCTGATATCCTTCATGCTTATAGGCAAGCAGTGGGTCTCTCTGTGCATATGCCCTCAAGCCAATCCCTTCTCTTATCTCATCTATCACCCTGAGGTGTGCCTTCCATCTATTGTCTATTACCTGAAGCATAATAATTCTCTGAATCTCTGCGATATATGGTCCTGCCTCTTTTTTCTTTTCCTGATAGCGATTCTTTATTTTATTTACTATCTCTTCTGAAAATTTGTCTCTCCAGAACGAGGGATTCTGTATCTCTTCTGCAGAGGGCAGTTCCAGAGTAATATCAAAGGTATTTTTTATAAAGACCCTGAAGTTTTCTATATCCCAGGTAATGGACTTTTGTCTTATATCCATATATATATCTATGGCTGACTGAACCGTTTCTTCAATAAACTCTTCTACATATGTATCAAGGTTTTTCCCTTCCAGTATATCCTGTCTCAGTGTATATATAACCTTTCTCTGTTCGTTCATAACATTGTCAAACTCAAGGAGTTGTTTCCTTATCTCAAAGTTCCGTGCTTCCACCTTTTTCTGTGCATTTGTAATCATCTTATTTATAAGTGGATGTGCGATGGGCTCTCCCTCTGGCAGGTGTTCCATCACAGACCGCATTCTTTCCGAACCGAATATTCTTAAAAGGTCATCATCAAGGGAAAGATAAAACCTTGATGAGCCAGGGTCCCCCTGTCTGCCTGCTCTCCCCTTTAACTGGTTGTCTATCCTTCTCGCCTCATACCTTTCGCTGCCAATCACATGGAGACCCCCGAGAGATATAACCTTCTGGTGGTCTTCCATCCATGGCTTTTTATACTCCTGAAGCAACTTTTCATATACCTCTTTAAACTCCTCAGGTGTCTTCTCAAGTTCTTCCCTTGCTTTTTGCCACTCCTCTTCATATCTACTTCTGTTGTTTTCGTATACCTCTCTTGCTTTTTTCAATTCCTCATCATATCTCGCATATTCCTTTTCATACTCCTGCAGCGCATTTCTGTATTCTTTTTCCGCTGATGTATATGCCTCCCCTGATAACCCTGTCAGGATGATGTGTTCCATCTCCTTCGTCCCTTCTATATAGTAAGGATATATCTGTCCTTCTTTCTCTTTAATTTCCTTTATAACTTCTCCTGCATCCTTTTCTGGTGGTGTAGTAAGGAGTTCATTTAGAAATTCAAGGTATCTATTTGCTTTTTTGAATGGAGGTAGATTGGGAGAAATATAAGAAGGGAAACACCCGGTAAGTATCTCAAAAAACCTTTTTATCCCATCCCTGTATCTTATCAGAAAGGAAAGTATATTTTTAGCTCCTTCATCCGTTTCCGATTCAGGGTTGTTCAGCATCTCTGTAATTCTGTTTCTCGTCTCTTCAATATCTTCCTCAAGTACAATATTTACCCTGCTTTTCAGAGAATTTTTGGAGGAGATATACTCCCTGTATGTCCTCCCTGCCGCCTCTTTCAGGTCTTTTAAGACCATCTCCTGTTTTTCACCCTGTTCCCTCTGTGCAGATATAAGGGCTTCCTGTGCCCTTTCATACACTTCTTTAAGTTTTGTCAGGCGGCTCTTATACCTCTGATATATCTCTCCGCCTTCTTTATTAAATATCTCCTCTTCCAGTGCCTCTCTTGCCTTTTTGTCAAGAGCAAAGAATACCCGTTCCTTTTCATTGAGCAATACCTTCATTTCTTCCAATCTGTTTTTGTATCTACTGTCTATCTCTGCAAGGTGTGACTTATATGCCTTTTCTATTTCAGATAAGACCTCTGCAAATTCTTTCTGTCCCTTCTCTCCTTTCCCTTCTGCTCTCTTCTTTGACCATATCACCCTTATAGTCTCTTCCCTCGCCAGGATTTCAGGGTTGCCCCCCAGTATAATATCCACGCCCCTGCCAGCCATCTGTGTCGCTATTGTGACCGCCTTAGGTTTCCCTGCCTGTGCTATTATTGCTGCTTCTGCCTCATGGTTTTTCCCGTGCAGTACCTTATGAGGAATTCCTTTATGTGTGAGTAATCTACTTAAACGTTCTGCTTTTTCAATAGAGACAGTGCCTACAAGAACAGGTCTTCCTAACCTGTATAGTTCCTCTATCTCAGATACAATCTTCTCAAACTTTTCCTTTTCTGTCTTATATATCTGGTCATCATATTCCTTCCTGTTCAGTTTCTTGTTCGGTGGAAGCACTATAACATCGACATTATATATCTCCTTAAACTCAACTGCCTCTGTAAGTGCGGTTCCTGTCATCCCTGCTATCTTTTTATAGAGCTTGAAGTAGTTCTGGAAGGATATGGTTGCAAGTGTCTGGTTTTCACTTTCAATTCTTACCCCTTCCTTTGCCTCTATTGCCTGGTGCAGTCCATCACTCCACCTTCTCCCCGGCATAAGACGACCTGTGAACTCATCCACTATAATAACCTGACCATCCTTAACGACATATTCCTTGTCTCTTTTGAAGAAGTTGTGTGCCCGAAGTGCCTGGTGAATGAGGTGGACATTTTCCGTATGTGTCCCGTCATACAGGTTCTGGATACCAAGCAGCCGTTCACACTTGTGTACCCCTTCCTCTGTAAGTGATACCGTCTCTCCTTCTTCATCAAGGGTAAAGTCAATATCTTTGTTCAGTTTCCTTACCAGTTTGTCTATCTCATAATAAAGGTGGGTTGTTTCCTCTGCAGGTCCTGATATGATAAGCGGTGTCCGTGCCTCATCTATAAGGACAGAGTCAACCTCATCAATGATGGCATAGTGAAGTTCTCTCTGTACCTGTGTCTCTTTACTGAGAGCCATATTGTCCCTCAGGTAGTCAAAACCAAATTCACTGGCTACCCCATATGTTATATCGCAGTTATACGCCTCCTTTCTTGGGGCCGGCCTTAAATATAAAAATCTTGAGTCAGCAGGCAGATATGTCGGATCAAAGACAAAGGCAGAAAGTGTATAGGGGTCTTTTGCTTCCTTATGTGAGATGATACATCCAACAGAGAGCCCTAAATAGTGGTATATAGCACCCATCCATTGTGTATCCCTTTTGGCGAGGTAGTCATTTACTGTAACAAGGTGGCATCCTTTTCCTTCAAGGGCGTTGAGGAATAAAGGGAGTGTTGCAACAAGTGTTTTCCCTTCACCTGTCATCATCTCCGCTATCTTCCCTCTATGGAGGACAATACCCCCGAGGAGTTGAACATCAAAGTGCCGCATATCAAGGGTTCTTCTTGCCGCTTCCCTGACAAGGGCAAATGCATCAACAAGATAGTTGTCCAGCGGCTCACCATTCTGTATTTTTTCTTTAAGAGAGAAAGTCTTCTGCCTCATCTCTTCCTGTGAAAGGGAGCGGATAGAGTTCTCTTTTTCATTTATTTTTATTAGCAGGGAGACCATCTCCTGAAGGAAATGGTATTTTTCTCTATTAAGTATGCGGTTGATAGCATACCTTGTCCCGGGGTTCAATGTCTTCAGTTCAGAGAGAAGTTTGGTATAGTATTCTTGCACAGGAAAAGCACCTCCGCTATAGTGGATATAGTGCCGTGGGGCAGAATCGAACTGCCCACGCTCGCTATCGCTCTTTAAGGGGGAGAGATTCTCTCCCTTAAGCTTCCCCCTCCAAAGAAGGGGAAAAATACTTTTTCCCCTGCCCCCTTTTGGGGCGTGGGCAACTGCTCATCCTTTGTAAAAGATAACAACGTCCTTCTTGCGTACGACTTAGTGCCGGGGGGCAGAATCGAACTGCCCACGCCAGCCTTTTCAGGGCTGCGCTCTACCACTGAGCTACCCCGGCGTTCTGCCCTTTTCAGGATACCAGATACTTGTCTTTTTGTCAACCAGAGCATAAGGGGTATAATAAGTGTAAGAGGGAAATAAAGAAGATGAAAAACAGGATAGAACATGTAAAGAAAAGGGATGGTACTATAGTGCCATTTAACAAAGAGAAGATAGCGGATGCCATCTTTAAGGCAGCACAGAGTGTTGGTGGCCAAGACAGATACCTTGCAGAAGACCTTGCAGAGGTTGTAAGGATTTATCTTGAAAAGGAGTATAAAGGGGGCATCCCTTCTGTTGAAGAGATACAGGATATTGTGGAAAGGATTCTGATTAAAACAGGCCATGCAAAAACAGCAAAGGCATACATCCTTTACAGACAGAGACGTGCACGGGCAAGGCAGATAAGGGATGGCTTCCGACCTGAAGACCTTGCAGAAAGGGAGGTTCTTGAAAGGGGGTTATCGCTCTCTGTAAGAAGAAGTGATGATAAGATAGGGCTGTGGAACAAGGCCGCTATTGTTGAAGCCCTTATAAGGGAGACAAACATATCCAGGAATATTGCAGAGGTTATAGTAGATGAGGTAGAAGAGGATGTTATTGCCTCAAAGGTTAAAAACCTTACATCTTCAATGATAAGGGAACTGGTTAATGCAAAACTTATTCTTTATGGATTTGAAGAAGAGCGTCTGAAACACTCAAGGATAGGTATTCCCTTTTACGATATCTCTTCTATATTTGAAAGTTTTAATGGATCCCCTGACAGTTTATCAGCATATTTAGGAAGGAGGATGAAGAGGGAGTTTGTAATGAATGCAATTATACCGCAGGCTATTGTGGAAAAACAACTGAAAGGGGAGCTATCTATTGAAAGTATAGAATCTCTGGACAAAATCTTAACTGCATATATCCCTGTCAATACATTTGAGGAGATGCCACATCTTTATAAAAAAATTGCTCCTCTTATTGAGGATGCTCTGATTTTCTCTTCTCTCGGTGATATCCCCTCTCTAGATAAGATATCTGTTGGAGGGATACCGTTTTTTGTAGAGTTTCCTTACAGATTGATAAAAGATAAGCCGATGAATATAAAGGTCCCTTCTGTTATCAGGATAGATAGCAAGGAGGAGATTGAGGCAGTTATGAAGAAAGAAGAAAAAGATGCCCAGGTTGTTTCCCTCCATAAGAAGATACAGGGGCCCCTTTTCGTCTTGAACCGTATTACACTTAACATCCCTGTCATAAATGCCTATGCGGAGCAGGAAGGTATCTCTCTCAGAAGAAGATTATCAGAGATATTGAAGGCACTGGTTGATATGGCTTTTTCTCAGGATGCCTTTATACAGAAAACACCCTATGCCAGAAATACACTTTCATTCTTTGCAGGGTATAATACTACAATGGAGATAGGATTTGAAGTGGTGGAAAGAAGTGGATGGCTGTCCGATGAAAGATTTATCTCAGAGATTTTTTCTTCTGGATTCTCTGTATTTATGTGTGGCCCCCAGGATTGTTTAACAGAAGCGGTCGTAAAGGCCTTTGAAAGAGATAATATAGTCGCAAGGGTAAACAATGGTTAAGGTGGCTCTTTTCGGGTATTCAAGGAGTGGCAAGACAGCTCTTTTTCGCTATCTCACAGGGAAGAAGGATGAGGTATATGACCCATTCAATCCCAATATAGGAGTGGGAATATATAAGGATAGCAATATTGACAGAATTACAGAAATACATAAAGCCAGAAAGGTGGTATATCCTGAATTTGATATCTTTGACTTCAAGGGTTTCTCATTAAGTCAGGGTTTTCCTGATAACTACTTCAGTCATTTCTTTGATATGGATATTATAGTATGTGTGATTAACAACTTTTCTGAAGATGCATCCCCTGAGAGAGAAGCATCTTCCATTCTTATGGAACTCATCCTTTATGATACAGCAAAGGTTCAGTCCATATTACAGAAACAAGAAGAAGGTACTGGAGGCATTTCCTATCAACAGGCAGAGGTGTTAAAAAAAGGGCTTAAGATACTTGAAAAGGAACATCTTTTAAATGAGATGGTAGATGTTGATAAAAAGATAATATCAGGGATGCAACTGCTTACCACAAGGCAGGTTCTTTTATATATCAATGGCGAGAAACAGAAATTCAAGATTCCACCTGGCTGCCCATATCTTATCCAGAAGGAACCTGATAGCAGCTCCTTTTATACATCTATAATGAAGACATTATCCCTGATTAGATTTTATACAGTGAAGGGAGAAATTGTTCAGGAGTGGCTCATCCCTTCCAGTTATACTGCAAGGCAGGCAGCAGGTAAGATTCACAAGGATATAGAAAAAGGATTTATTAAGGCAGCGGTTTTATCTCTCAAGGACTTCCTTGAGATTGGTTCCTGGCAGGCGGCTAAAAATATTGGCGCACTAAAGTTTCTTGGTCCTAACTCACCTATCTCTGATGGTGATATCGTTGAATTCTACTTCCATTGATATTCTCATCTTATCAAAACACCTGCATATCCAACCACCTGTCCATAGTCCTTACTTACTTCTCCACTTGTTGTATATTTCACCAGTTCTGCCTCTTTTGCCCCTAAAATTTTTGCAGCAATCATCGCTGTTATAACAGGACCATATCCGCACATAGAGATATTTTTTTCCAGTATTCTATCAATAAGGAGAAGTTCATCAAGGGAAAGGATTGCCTCTATTGCATAGTTGTCCTTCTCTTCTGCTATGGACTGCTCTTCATAGTGTGTCATATCTGAACTTGCTACAATAAGCACATCTTCTTTCTTGCCTCTTTCAATGACGGTCTCTGCTATACTTTCGCCTATCTCATACCATGCAGGGTCATCCACATAGCCGGCAAGCACCACAGGAACAATCTTAACATCCTTTTTGAGAAACTGCAGAAAAGGAAGTTGGACCTCTAATGAGTGTTCTTTCAGATGTGCCACTATATCTTTTTCAAGGTATCTACTTTTTTTTACAAGTAAGGTACATATCTCTGTATCCACCTCTACCTCTCCCAGCGGAGTGAACCATAAACTATGTCCATCAATAGCATAGGGCTCTCCATAACCGGTGTGGTTCGGTCCTATAAGAATTACTGTATCCGGAATAGAAACCTTGCTGAAGACTGCACCTGCTATTTTCCCTGAATAGACATAACCAGCATGTGGAGCAATAACAGCAGTTGCTTTTAATGGTTCAACAGAACTTTCTATAAACTTACCCAGCATCCTCAATAACTCCTCTTTTTCTGACGGATAAAAATATCCAGCAACCACAGGCCTTCTTATTCTTTCCATAACATCTCCTTTACCTCGCACTCTCCCATATTTTGCTTTCTATGTACGAGGGTATGATTTCTCTCTTCTCTATTACCATAATCCTCTCCTTAAGGATGGGGCTATCCTTCCCTATAGATCTCCTGTATCCTTAAAATCTCATCCCTGCTTTCTACAAAACCCTTTACCATTGCAGGGTCAAAACTGATGCCTGCTTCTTTCCTCAACAGAGAGAGTGACTCTTCAATCTCAGAAGGTGCCTTATATACCCTTTTAGATGTCATAGCATCAAAGACATCGGCAATGGCGGCTATCCTCCCATATATGGGGATACTGGTACCTTTAAGATGGAAGGGATATCCGGAGCCATCATATCGTTCATGGTGGTAGAGAGCAATACTCTCTGCAGCCTTAAGTATCAGTGAGTTTGAGCCCTCAAGCATCCTTGCCCCTATTACAGGGTGCTGCTCTATAATCGCTCTCTCTTCAGGCGTGAGTTTCCCTGGCTTCAGAAGTATATTATCAGGGATGGCTATCTTTCCTATGTCGTGCAGTGGCATAGCGCTTCTGATAAGTTCAACCTCACTGGAAGAAAGCCCTATATCTTTTGCTATAAGTGCTGCATATGCGCTTACCCTGTGTATATGTATCCCTGTCTCTCTATCCCTGTATTCAATGGCAACAGAAAGCCGGAATATACTTTCCATCTGTGTCTCTTTAAGTGCAATGTTAAGCCGTGCGTTCTGGACAGCAAGTATTGCCTGAAGAGAAAGTGTCTGGATGATGGGGATGTCATCCTTTGAAAATGACTGTGTCCTTGAGAAAAGGGATGAGTGTTTGTTGATAAAAAGGCCCAGTATCTTGAATGTCGGAAGTGATATAACAGGTAGAAATAAGAGATTTTTGATTTTATCAGAATCCACCCTGTTTTTTATCATAACAGGTGTATCCGCTCTACTATATTCATCTGCAAGTTTTTCTATCTCTTCTGGAAGGATGTCTCCGTACTGTGTGATAACTTGATATTTTTTCCCCGGGAGAAGATGGATGAAAGCACCTGCCTCAATACCCAGTGAAGCCAGAAGTGTTCTCATTGTAAAGGTAGGGGTCTGTTTGATGAGTGCTTCCTCTTCAATCCCTGAAAAGAGTATATCTCCTGATAGTCCTGTGATTTCAGAAGGGTTGAGTGTATCTGTTATCTCTTTTTCTACATCCTGTATAGCCCTTAGTGTCGCTTCTCTCTGGAAAAGTTTTTTAAGTGCATTTACCAGCGAGTAGATAAGGAACCCCAAATACATAGAAAAAAACAGTATAAGGAAGGGCATGGTATCAAGAAAGATATTACTGGTCCGCATCAGGGAAAGGGAGAAGAATATAAAAAGGGCACTTAAAGCCAGAAAAAGGAATGTGCTACCTATAACCCCTGATGATAAAAAGATAGGCCCTGTGATAATACCCGTTGTTATAATGCCCAGAGAGATAAAGGATGGCTTCAGCCGGTATATATAATGTCCTGAGAGTGCATTGGATAGCACCGATGCCTGAAAGATGACACCAAATTGTGTTCCAAGTGGTGTTGGTATAAGGTCAGCATTCTTTGCCCCGACTATGGTCTGTCCTATAAGGACAATCTTTTTATTGAAATAACCCTCAGGATACCTTCCTTCAAGCACATCTTCAAAAGGGACAAAGTGCTTTTCTATTACTTCAGGAGGCATAATCCTTACATATATGCTGCCGTCATTTCTGAAACAAGAAAACCTTCTGGCATCAACAGATAGGATAGGGTATATATCACCTATCTCTTCCCCCCCCTTGTAGATGCGCACCATCTCAAGTGAGAGGTGGGGATAGGCAAGAGATTTTGTTTTGATAAAGGCGGGAACCCTCCTTATTACCTGGTCTGCATCAACCAGTGTATTTATATGCCCCAGTGCTCGTGCTGCACTATTAAACTCCTGGGTGCTGCTTCTTATGTCTTCAGTAAGATAAAAAACTCCATCCCTTTTTGTAAGACGTGTTGGTGAAAAGACAGGCAGCACTACATTCCCTGATTTTCTTATAGATTCTATAAAAGCCCTGTCTGTCTTCTCATCTATTATCTGTGGGAAAAATATATCAAAGCCAATAACAGATGCGCCTTCTTTTTTAAGAAGATTTATAATCTCTGTAAAGTGCTTCCTTGAAAATGGCTCTCCAACTATCCTTTCAAATCTTTCTGTAATACCCACAATAACAAATGGAAGAGGTGCTTCTTCTCTGTATGAGTTTTTCAGTCGCCAGTCATAAAATACCAGTTCTGCTTTTTCAAGGAACTGTTTAGAGAATATAGAAAGGACAATAAGAGATATACCTAATCCAATAACTAACTTAATAAATAATCTCATCCACTATTTATCTACCTATTTCCTTTTTAGGTTTTCTTGGCACCCACTTCTTCGTAATATTATCTATTTCACTTACAACACTCACTGCCTGTGTTTGGTTTGGCTTGACAATAGATGCGGATGTGTCCTGACTTCTATCCTGGACCTTCACTACTCCTTCAAGCACAGCAACAGATGAGGTAATCTTATTGCCGTCAAGTATGTTTCTCACTATAAACCTTGTCCCTTCAACACCTGCTATTATAGCAGGTGTGATAACCTCAAACCTTGAGTTTCCCTCGTGATTAACCGTAAAACTTCCTTCTTCCCCTTCAGTCGTGTAGATGATATGGTATAGTTTATCCTCATTATCAAGGAATGAGGCAAGCAGTCCTACCTTACCTGAAGTAATCTCCACAGTTGTCCCATCTGCAAATTGTAGTGTTCCACCACTGTATAACTCACCGTACTTAGCAGGCAGCCCGCTCCATAAGACATTACTGCTTTTCCCTACATCGACTGCATAGGAAAGATATGCACCGACGGTCTGGTTTCCTCTGTTGTGTCGCGGACATACCAGAAATACCTTCTGCCCATCTTCTTCTGCAAAAAATCTCCCGATATAAAACGGCTCATAACTGTTGGTAGCCGATGTCCTGTCTGCAGGGCACTTGAATATCCTTGCATTTGTTATATACTGTGGATACAAGTCAGCAAGGTTTGCCGGCGTTTCTCTGTGGTCTGCCTGGAAGTTTTCAATCGCCTGTGAGATAGTCTTCATATTATTGATACATCCTATTGTCCGTGAAAACTCTCTTGAGTTGAAGGCAAGCCCTACAAATAGTGTAAGCAGGGTAATTGCAATGAAGCAGAAGATAATAACCTCTATCAAACTGAATCCACTTTTCCTCTTCATTTTCCCCTCCTTTCCCTCTCATCTAAAAGGGAAAGATAGACAAGTTTATTTTCCAGTTCCTTTAATGCAAGGTTTAAACTCATATCCTTTACTTCTGCATTCTTCCACCTTTCTATTACTGCAACTGCACTTTTCCCTATCTCATCGTATTTTGCTGCAAGTTTTTCAATCTCTTCCATTACTGGTTTGAGTGCATCTCCTTTTCTGAGTGTAAATGTGGGGGTTTTACCTTCCTGCAGGTCTTTAAGGATGGTTCTTATCCGATAGGCAGGTCCTGCAATTCTGTGTGTGATAATGAGCATTCCCAGTGCCGTAAGGACTCCGAGAAGCAGTATAACGAAAAAGTTTGTTATGACAAATCTTCTCATAGAGGCATTATATATCTCTTCCACACCTTCTGTCCGTAGCAGTTTATATCCCACGTCTGACCATATGCTGTAAAATGTTACAACGCTTACCACTGCGCAGGCAACTGCAAGAGATATAAGCGCATAAAGCACTATCCTTAACTGTATCTCCCTGTCAATCCATAACCTTAACCGTCCCTGCACTTTCACATAGATATCGTACCAGAGATTTTTATACCTGTCAATAGCAATTTTACTTGACAGGAAAAGATATATGTGATAATAATTTATAGCAAAGAGAAAATTAGGGATGAGAGTTACTTATGTGCCCTATCCGTACGGCGACTTGACAAAAATAAAAGTATATGATAAGATAAAACCGATAGATGGAAGGTATGAATACTTTCCACCGTGATAAAAAGGAAAGGAGGTGAGAGAGTATGAAGAAGAAAGGATTTACACTCATTGAATTGCTGGTGGTCATCGCGATTATTGCGATACTGGCAGCGATGTTGCTGCCGGCACTAGCGAGGGCGAGAGAACAGGCAAGGAGGAGTGTTTGTATATCCAACCTGAAGCAGATAGGACTTGCACTTGCTATGTATAGCCAGGACTATGATGAGATATTCCCTGCATATAAATGGAGTACTGATAGTTATGGCTTCTCTACCAGTGCATCCTTCGGGCTCCTTACAGGACTGATAAACCCGACCACAGGGGCCAAAAATACACCACAGTATATCACTAATGCGGGAGTGTTTCTGTGTCCGAGTGCTCCAGATACCCTTTATACATACCCTGGTGTCCTGATTAAGGATGCCTCCGCAAATACCTGTTCCTATGCCTATGCGATAGGACTTGACCAGCAGACATCCCGTGATACAGTCATCGTGGTTGACTGGAAGAAATATTCATACAATGGTACTGATACAAATCAGCAGTTCGCAAATTTTCCGCTCGCATTTACTGACGGAGCACCAGGCAACCACGGGGTAGAGGGCGTGAATGCCCTTTATGTCGGAGGTAATGTGAAGTGGATAGCAGCAAACAATGCTGCTGGTGCACAGTATCTGAATCAGGAAGATATCCCCAATGCATATTTGAACTGTGCAACTGCACCAAGGGGAATGGATACACTTGCCAACTATAAGACAGCATGCGGGTTTTAAGCCCGTGATAATGAAGGTATGATGAAAAATTTTGCAAAGGAGGTGAAATAAGATGAAGAGAAAGGGATTTACCTTGATAGAGTTGCTGGTGGTCATCGCGATCATAGCGATTCTCGCAGCGATGTTACTGCCGGCACTGGCGAGGGCAAGAGAGCAGGCAAGAAGGGCCGTCTGTATATCCAACCTGAAGCAGATAGGGCTTGCCATAAAGATGTATGCACAGGACTTCAGGGAGTATTATCCTACCTCATCTGCTGAATGGCCTACAACTCAATCCGCAACAGCGGCAGGAACCCTTAACCTGCTTTATCCCAGGTATGTATCAGCACCAAAGACATTTGTCTGTCCGTCAGACCTCACACCTTCAACGACATCTATGGCATCGCAAGAGGTAACCCAGTTAGCCACGGATAAGGTACTGGAGAACACAACTGGTATTGCCGGACAGGGTTGTTCCTACGCCTATGCTATGCTCTGTAATGAACAGACAGGGGTTGACACAGTGATTGTGGTTGACAAGGCAAGAGGACACGCAGTAACAGGAGACCAGTGGAAAAGAACGAACCTTACTACTGGTGCACAGGGAGACGTTAACCACAAATCAGATGGTGTCAACGCACTTTATGCTGGTGGCCATGTGAAGTGGGTACCCTACGGACGGATAGATGTGAATGCTGACTTCCCGAATGTGAATAATGTCTATGGTGACCCAGCCAGTATAAAGAACCCGTAATATCCAAATGCCAGAAGAAAAGAGAGACCCCTGCACCTGCAGGGGTCTCTCTTTTCTTTACCCCTCTTCTCTCTCCTCCCCCTTGACAGAAAATTTTTGTAAGGTATAATATTACTAAATAGATAATAAAAGTAATCTTGGAGGCAGGTATGAGGTTTTCAACGAGGACAAGGTATGGTGTAAGGGCGTTGATAGACCTGGGGCTCTATTATAAAGGGAGGCCTGTCCTGGTTAAAGAGATTGCAAAAAGACAGGGAATCTCTGAGAGGTATTTAGAACATATTATGCTTGCCCTGAAGAAGGCGGGCTTTTTAAGGAGTATAAAGGGTGGTAAGGGTGGATATGCACTTTTGAGATTACCGGAGGAGATTAAAATTAAGGATGTTGTTATGGCGCTTGAAGGGCCTCTCTCCCCTGTTGAGTGTGTTGAAAGGAAGGAACTCTGTGAGAGAAGTAATCTTTGTGCGGCGAGGGAGTTGTGGTGCAGGATGAGGGATGAGATGCTAAAAATACTTGACAGGACAACCTTAAAGGAACTGATAGAGAGACAGAAGGCAAAGGGGATGAATAAAGGGGAAGGGGTATATTATGAGATTTAAGGTAAAAAAATTAGAGAAAGAAGAAATAGGAAATTAGTCGTTTGCCAGACATCCCATTTCCTTCTTAAGGAAGAAAGAAGAAAGGGGAGAGATGAGATATAGAAAGGATATAACAGAACTGGTAGGAAATACACCACTTGTAAAACTCAATAAAATTACAGAAGAGGTAGATGCGACGGTCCTTGCAAAACTTGAGTTTTTTAATCCCTGTGGTTCTGTCAAGGACAGGATTGCAGTTAGTATGATAGAGGATGCGGAAAGGAGGGGGATTATAAAGAAAGACACGGTAATCATAGAACCAACAAGCGGAAATACGGGTATCGGGCTTGCCTTTGTCTGTGCCCAGCGTGGATATAGGTTGATACTTACAATGCCCGAAAGTATGACACTTGAAAGGAGAAAACTTCTTTCCCTTTTTGGGGCTGAGATTGTGTTAACACCAGCGGAAGAAGGGATGACAGGTGCGGTAAGGAAGGCAGAGAAACTGGGGAAAAAGTATAGAAATTCATTCATCCCGCAGCAGTTCAAAAATCCAGCAAATCCAGAAGCCCACAGGAAGACAACAGCAGAAGAGATATGGAAGGATACAGATGGTAAGATAGATATATTTGTGGCAGGTATTGGGACAGGGGGGACAGTTACAGGTGTGGGAGAGGTTCTGAAAAAAAGGAAAAAGAGTATAAAAATTGTTGGGGTTGAGCCGGAAAGGTCACCCGTCCTGTCAGGAGGTCTTCCCGGGAGGCATAGCATTCAGGGGATTGGTGCGGGATTTGTCCCTGAGGTATTGAACTTAAAGGTGGTAGATGAAATAATAAAGGTATCTGATGAGGATGCAGTGGAAATAGCAAAAAGGTTAGCAAAGGAGGAAGGTCTTTTGTGTGGTATCTCATCAGGGGCTGCGGTATTTGCAGCAGTAAAGGTGGGGAAAAGGAAGGAGAATAGAGGTAAGATAATAGTTGTGGTTTTGCCTGATACAGGGGAAAGGTATCTTTCTGTATGGTAAAAACATCCTATAAAAACCAGGATGTTTGATTACACAGATTAAGAATAATGAACATTATCCCAGGAGGGGTTCTATGGGAAAGACAATTGCAGAGATAAATGAGAGGATAAAGGAAGGGAAGGCAGTAGTTGTCACAGCAGATGAGATTGTTGAACTTGCCAAAACAACATCTATCAAGAAGATTGCAAAAGAGGTGGATGTTGTTACCACAGGAACCTTTGGACCAATGTGTTCTTCAGGTGTATTTTTGAACTTCGGACATTCTAAACCGAGGGTTAAGTTTGGTGGTGGAAAGGTCTATATCAATGGGGTGCCTGCATATGCAGGACTTGCTGCTGTTGATACATACCTTGGTGCATCTGCCTTACCTGATAATTACCCGCGTAATTTGGAATATCCAGGGGCATTCAGATACGGCGGCGCCCATGTGATAGAAGACCTTGTCGCAGGTAAGGAGATTACGCTTGAGGT
>Ga0123519_10006318_pt1 | contig 18690 bp, 5 predicted proteins | sample YelNatPaOPRAMG02_FD_87396 | JGI IMG/M metagenome (GOLD analysis project Ga0123519, IMG submission 87396) | Hot spring microbial communities from Yellowstone National Park - Yellowstone National Park OP-RAMG-02 (version 2) | ecosystem: Environmental > Aquatic > Thermal springs > Hot (42-90C) ... | reverse complement strand
GCCACCGGTCCCAGTCCGGCGGCTGGCCCTCCGTTCCACGTCCGACATGGGCCGGCTGACATTCCAAGTGGTGGCTCGGCTCGTCACTATGCAGGCAGCTGTAGCTCGGTAACGGATGCTGCTCCCAGCGACATACGCTCAGGTCCTCTTGGTCCGAAGTCCAGTACAGCTGGACCTGGGGCCGCGCGGATTCGGTCGGATATTCGCGGCTGTTGAACCAGACCTGGTTCTGCAGTTCCGGTGGGAGGACCCCTTGCACGTCCCAATAGCCGGCCAGCACCCAGCCTGCGGCATCGACCGTGGAGCTATAGCTGGATTTCGGTAGCACAAACGGTCGTACGTCCAGCTCTATCCGGTTCAGGCTCGTGCCGGGCCCGCTGACCAGATAGCATTGCGGCTGGGTCTCTAACGTGGCGGATGCGCCTGCCATGGTATGCCAGGGCTGGCCCAGCCAACGGTACTGCCAGCTGGCCTCTAACTCCTTGAAGATATAGCGGGAGCTGCCCGACGGCTCGTCGATCTCGCCCCGAATGATTGTGAAGATCGAACTGCCACTGGCCTGGTTCGGTGGGATCGGGACCAGCTGTAACGGGCTCCAGAGCTGGAACCGGCTATCGACCAGCTGATAGCCCTGCTGGGTCCAGGTCAGTAAGCTACTGAACGTGGTCAGCTGGAAGATCGACCGGAACATCGGCTGGTCCTCCAGCTGCATACGTCTCACACTGATCGTCAGTAAGCTACTGGCCCCGAACGTCGCCGTGCTCTGCAGCAGATCGATCGAGCTGTCCTGGTAATGGTCGGTGAGGCCAGGGTTCGGTACCTGTGTGATCCGGACCGAATAGGGCCGCGCTAGAGTCACATTGTGCTGTACGCCCATCGGCGGGACCGTCACCGTGACGGGCCCGTACCGCAGATAGTTCCGGTGATACACGTAGAGCGTGTAGTCTCCAGTCCCAGGTACCGATAGGCTGTAATAGCCCCCGGGCCCGCTCCGGGTCTGGCGGTCCAGGCCCGGCCCGACACAGACTAGCGCGTCCTCGACTGCAGGTCGGCTCGGATGGTCGGATTGGATATAGCCCCAGATCGCTGGCATCTTCTACTGATCCCCCTCCCTGGCCCTAACTATGCCCTGAGCTCATACCCAGCCCCGGTGATTCGCCCAGCTCGGGCTTAGCCTGGGTCTTATGGTGTTAGGGCCGGGTCGGCCCTAACAGGTCCGCTAACTGTCGGTCCAGCTCGTCCCGGGCCATGGGCTGTCGCAGATCGTACCAGAGCCCACTGCTTCGGATCGGGATCGGGCCCGCATGATGTAGGCTCTGCTGGATCTGCTGTATCAGCTCCACCTGGCTGAGCCGGACCCGACCATGGCCCTCGACCCGGACCGTGACGCCAGGCATCCGCTGCTCGCTTTCGTCCGGATCGGTCGAACGTTGGGCCATCCGTCGTAGTAAGTGGATCCCGATCCCTAACGAGATCAGCCCACCCAACGCTAAGCTGCCCCCATAGACCCAGGGCCGGTACGTGCCCCAACGGGCCCACTCCGGATAGGCTAGTTCCGGTGGGCCTCCTAACGGACTGCCACCCTGGTCCAGAGCCGCCCTGAGGTCCGCACCTAGCTGACTGGCTGCCTGATCCAACTCGGACGTCGCCCGACCCCCTAGTGCGTCCAGTCTGGTCAAGCCCGCCATACGGGTCCTGGCCAGGTCCTGTGGTGCAATGTCCCAGGCTGCTTGTAGCTCCTGTCTTAGCCCCCGGATGTTGGCCTCTGGCAGGTATGAGGATTCTACATAGGCCTCTAGCCATCGAGCTAGCCCGTACCGGAAATCAGGCGGGACCGCGGCGGCCCGTTGGCCTAATCCTCGCCAATAATGAAGTACGTCTCTTGGCCCGCCCAGCTGTCCGGCCATCTCGGCCAACGTCAGACCACGGTACCGACCGGTCGGGATGATCCACTGCTCGTATGGGACTTGGCCGGGCCGCCAGCCTAATGCGGCCCGAATCTGGCTCCGTAACGCATCCGGCAGGTCCTCGTCATAGCCTAGGTTGACCAGCTGGCCCAGCTCGGCCTGGGCCGCTTGCACTGCCGCTTGCATCTCCGGATCGGCCGATCCAAACCCAGCCTGGATCGTGCCCCGGAGCTGCCCTAGCAGGGTCCGAGCGGAGACCCTTCGGCCAGGTAGGGCCAGCTGACGTGCTTGGCCTGGCGCCCGGTACTGCGTCTGGAGCTGTTCGTAGATCTGGTGCGGGGTCAGCCGTTCCGTATTGGCCGGGTCCCGGGCCAGTTCAACTGCCAGCCGCTGCAGCTCCAGCTCCGCCAGTTCCCCGGTATGGCGTATCTCATGGACTAGCCCGGTCCGGCCGAACGGGTCTGCTAACTGGACGGGCTCATACTCGCCTGCGAGGTCCGCGGTGAGCCGTCTCAGCCAATCGGGCTGGAACAGCTGTTCTGCCAGCTGTTCTGCCCTTCCGGCTAGCTCGGGCCGGTCCCACCCGACCTGATGGGCCGCGGCCTCACTGAACTGGACGGCCGCTTGGGCCTCGGCCTGGCCTGCCGCGAGCCAGGCCCGCATCTGGTCCTCGAACTGTTCGGCCAGGCCCGCTTCGATCCGGATCCGACGATAGACCTCGTGTGGGGCCAGCTCCGGCTGATGCAGCACTTGCTCTGCGATCTCACGCATGGCCTGGTTGACCGAGCCCTGGAGCTGCATCAGGTTGGTCGCAGCCAAGGTATAGGTCTGGCCCCGGAACTGGAACCGCGCCTGGGCCAGATAGGGTCGGGCCAGTTCCGGGATCGGCTGGAAGAAGCTGCGCCAGGTCTCGGGCCTGACCCCACGTAACCGTTCAAACTCTAAACTGCCCGCATAGAGCTGGTACAGGGCCTGCCGCAGGCCGCGGTTGACCACGCCCTGTTCCCGCATACGACTGCGGAACGCAGCCAGATAGGTCAGTTCCGTTTGGGAGACCTGGCCTGCAGCCCGGCCCAAGACCTGGAACCCCCGCGGGTCACGCAGATACGGTTGAGCCTGAACTAATCGGAACGGCTCGGCCCGTTCCTGGGCCAGGGCTCGGACCAGCTGGCCGAACCGTTCCTGGACGGCCGCCTGGCCTGACCCTTCCGGTAGGGATGCGACCGCGTGTCGGTACTGCTCGAATAGGGTCTGGTACAGGTCCGCTCGGTCCGGCCGAGTCCGGACGTCCCGGACCAACCGGGCCGCGAGATCCTCGACGGTATAAGCCTCTAACTGTCCTGCAGCCTCTTCCGTGATCGGGCTGAACTCACGTAGCAGCTGCTGGACCACCTGTTCCGGGGACTGGCCCATGATCCAGGTCGGCCATAACGGGTCTAAAACCTGGGCCCCATACCCGCCCCCCTCTAACGCGAAAATCCCGCCGAACTGCCCGACCCGCCGGCTGTGCCGTGCGATCAGGGCACGAGAGCCCGGCCGGGCCGCTAACAAGGTGCCCGGCTCGACCACGACCGGAGCGGCCGGGCTCGGACCCAGTGCGCCCGCTTGGATCGCTTGCCAGACCGCCAGTGTCCGTTGCACATCGGCCCCTGCCTCGTGCGCGATACCGGCCGGCAGCTGTGCCACGAACGGAGCCAGCTCCGGCCACTTCATTACCTCCTCCAGCTCGTAGCTGGCTCGGCCCGGTACCAGTAGTCGCAGCAGGGCTTGCAGGTCCAATGGCCCACCACTTGCCACGAAGGTCCGTTCCAACTGGGCTCGGACCGTAGGCCGGTCCGCCTCTGGGACCTGGCTCAGGGCCGTCTCGATCAACCGTGCCACATCGAACTGGACATTGATCCCCGCCACCCGTAACGGCTGGCCTGGCCCGGACTCGCCCGCCAGCTGGGCCAGGAGCTGAGGTACAGGTGCTAGGCCTTCGGCCCGGGCCCGTTCATAGATCGCTTCTGCCTGTCGGACCAGTTCGGGCGCGTTCTCAGCTGTCAGCTCCGGCACCTCACCGGTCAGCCACCCCACGGCCCGTGCATGTAAGAAGGCGGGCCGCACGTAGGCTTGGACCCGGCCGAGGTCCGCGGCCGCGACCTGGAACGATTGCCGACCGGCCTGCGCGAACTCACCGACCCGCCTGACCCACTCCTCCACGTTCTCGGCCGTTAGCTCTGGTACCTCGTCCGTCAGCAGCCCCAGGGCTCGGGCCCGTAGGAGCGCGGGCTCTATATAGGAACGGACCTGCGCGAGCTCCTCCGGGGTAAGCTGGCCTATCCCACCAGCCTGCAGCCGAGCCTGGATCAGCTCCATGGCTCGTTCATAGGCCGTCTCAAAGGGGCCCGGCTGGGGCTGTACGATGGGCTGCACGATATTTGCATAAGCCTGGGCCGCCCCAGCCGGGTTCAAGTACCGTGCCAGCTCCTGTGGCCGATCGGTCCGGGCCCAGGCCAGCTGGAGCACCCGATCCAGCGGACTGCCAGCCGGTGGTACGCCCGGCATCGCTTCCACATCGACCAATAGCAGCGGGGCCGCGGGGTCCCAGCCCCAGGGGCCCGTTACACCGGCCAGCCCGCCTGTACCGGGATGCCACAGGAACCTGCTCTCTATCTGTGCGCCCGCTCGGGCAGCCTGTTGTGCCCCCTGGAAATGCTGGGCCATCAGCCTATAGCTGGAGAACTCGTTGACCGGGATCAGCCGCGGCTCGTCCGATGGGAACCGGATCAGCTCCCCGATATCGGTCTGCACGACCGTTTCGTGCGGGCCCATGCTACGGATCGTACCGGGTATGAAGCTCTGACCGGTGGGATCGTTCGGGTCACGGACCATCACCCGTAGCCGGAATGTGGAATAGCCCAGCTCGACATAGGGCTGGAGCCCCGGATGGCTCAGGGCCTCTAGCAGCTGGGTCGCCTGTTCCGGACCCAACGGGGCCTCTCGGCCCGGTAGGACGTGGAGTGGCCACTCGGAAAGCTCTTCCGGTAGTTGTAACGATTGGAGATATGCCAGGACCTGGCTGGCCGGCATCTGCTGGCCCAATGCGGCCCGTAGCCGCCCAATCGGATCGGTCCGATAGTTTGCGGCCATGGCCTGCAGCCTGGCCCGGATCACGTCCGGCGCCATCTGTTCCGCCAGCTCCTGCCCTTCGTACCTGCCGGCGAGCTCCGTCAGCTCAGGTAGGATCTGGGCCATGAGTCGCTGCCCGAGCTCACGTGCGTTCCTGAACCCGGCCGCTGGCCGTGGCCCATCCCCATAGCCCCATTCCTCCAATGCAACCTCGTGCGCTAGGAACGCAAGCTGCCGGACCAGCCTCGTATAAAGCGACTGCCCACCCCGGCCCCGGCCCGCAGATTCCGTGAGGTACTCCTCCAACAGAGTGCCCATCAGCTGCTGCCGGACCTCGGGCTCAGCCGCCGCGAGCATCTGTCGGTGCGCATCTATCCAACGGGCCGCATTCAGATAGAACCGATGCAGGCCCGCCTCGATATCCGGTACCGCCGCCTCTGGCTCGGCCACGGCCTGGCCTTGAACGTCGAGCCCGGCCAGCTGGAATGCCGTCCGTATCTGTTCTAGGAGTGCCTGTTCCTGGTTCGGGACCTGCCAGGCCAGCCGAGGATCGTACCGTTCGGTCAGGCCCTCCAGGAGCTCGTCCCGTGCCTCGCCTACTGCCCGGCCGGCCAGGTCCGTGAGCTCATTGGCGGTTAAGCCCTGTGTCACGTCTGCCCCAAACCGGCCGACCCGGACATCGGGCCGAGCCCCGACCTCGTGGAACTCTTGGGCCCATAGGCCCGCTACGTATGATCGGCCGCCGACCTGCTGTATAAACTGTAACAGATCGCTCGCTTGGCGTCTCAACCGTTCCGGGGTCTGCTGCCGGGCCACCAGCCCTTCCAGGTGCGCAATATAGATGGAGGCAATCGTTGTGGCGTCCCGCTGACCAAAGCCCTCGGCTGCCTGCTCCAGAAGGTTCCGTAACGCCGCCAGGTGCCCCAGGATCCGGCGATCAATCGTGTGACGCCGTGCCCCCAGTAGCCTCCGACCGACGAGGTCCAGGAACTCGTTCTGGCTCAGGGGCTGGGTCGGGTCCAAGTGCTGAGTCATGTTCGCGAGGACCCGGCCCAGGTCCGACCAGAGCTCCTGCTGGAACTCCCGTTGGGCCTCACCCTCGGTGATATTGGCCCAACGCATGATCCTGCGGATCATGGGCCAGCCCGGCTCGCCCGGCTGGAACAGCCGTGCCAGCTCCGTGACGGGCGTGGTCCGTCCGTAACGGCGACCCAGCTCTCCTTCCAACTGGATCGGTAATCGGACCCAGTCCGGTAACGGCCCGGCACTGGCGGACCCTAAGATCCGCTGGGCCAGCTGTTCCGTGAACTGGAACTGGCCCATCCAGTGGGTTAGGGCCCGAGCTGACTGTGTACCTGGCCCGGGCAACTCGCGACCCAATACGGTCTCCATGACCCCTTGCAGCCCGACCGCTAGCTGATGGGCCGCTTCCGGAGAGAGGCCCGCAATCGGTTGGACCGCGAGCGGGCCGCCCATAGGCGTTTCATGGACCTGTAAGAGCCCGCCCCGGGCCGGTCCCCGTACCTCGAACTGGGCATAGCCTCGGCCAGGCCCCATCCCCATCGTGAACTGCCAAGGCTCGCCTGCGGCCCGGCGTAACGCTTGCTGCCAGGTCAGAGGCGGTTCTAACGCGGCCGGACCCTGACGGGCCTCCTCCACCGTCTGTGTCAGCGACCGTGTCAAGGCATCTTCGAGCCGGCCCCCAAACCCGTACCGGAACAGGCTCAACCGTTCCAGACGAGCCTGTTCCCGTCTCAAACGGTTCTCTAACAGGAAAATCTGTTCCTCGATCAGTGCCTGTGCATGGTGCTGCTGAGCCTGCTGCTGAACCTGCCGAAGCCGGTTTCTCAGGGCCCGATAGTCGATCTGGCCACGTTCATAAAGCTCGATCAGCTCCGCTCGGATCAGCTCATAGTCCTGCTGACCTGGACCTGGCTGCCTCTGCAATGCGGCCAGTTCTGCCCGGAGCTGCTGTAGCTCCGCCTCTAGCCGTTGCACCCGCATCCGGCTCTCATAATAGACATCGATCGGGCCGAGATCCGCCCGTTCGGCGGCGGCACGTACCTGCCGAGCCTCAATCAGTGCGTCCTCCGCCTCCTGGCCCGCCAGCGATTCGTGCGGGAGCTCGTTCCGGGCCGCTCGGGCCGCGTCCTCGATCTCCACTACGGCCCTCGCCAGCTCATCGAACAGGCCATAGAGCTGCCCGGGCCCCGTACGGCCCCAGAGGTCCTCCAGGGCCTCGTACGAGAAAAGTGGGCCCAGCTCACTTTGCGAAAGCGGGCCCCGTAGGTACCGGCTCTCAAGATATAGTCGGCCCGGGTCCGATACCAACGCTCGTAGCTGCGCCTGGAGCCGTCGGTACGGCTCCAGCTGGCTGGCCTGTGGGTCGTCTGCCAGCATCGTGAGGAGCTCATCTATACCAGCCAGGAGCTGCTGGGCCTGTTCCGGCCGTTCCTGCATCAGGCCCGTAAGCCCGTGCTGGAACTCGGACAGCCTCCAGACCGCTGCACCCGCATGCCGTAGCTCGGCCCGAACCTGTTCTGCATGCTCCCGTAGCTGTCTCAGCCGGAGCGCAAACTCGTCCGGATCGGACCTGGCAATGCCGCCGGGCCCCAGGGGCCGAGCCCCCGCCAGCTCTGACATCTGCTCCGCTAGCGATTCCCAGACCTGCCAGAACGCATTGGCCTCCACGATTGGACTGACGCCCAGCTGGCCTCGGACCGTTTGGCCCGCGTATGCCGCCAATAATAGATCGATCGTTTCCTGTTGGAACAGCCGGGCCTGTAGCCCCGGATACCGGCCCAGCCAGGTCAGGCCCGGTTGGGCCGCGAGCTCTGGCCCGCCCCAGGCCCGCTGTAATGCCCGGAACTGGCCCTGTAGCTCCGCGGAGACCCTTGCCGCCGCCTCCGGCGGCTGGTCCAAATAGCCTGGGACCTGGGCCGTGATCAGCCGTCGCAGCACGTCCCGGTATGGTGCCGGTAATACGTCCGGGATATCTGAGAGGCGCCCTTGTAGCCGTGTAACAGCTGCGAGATGGCGTGCCGGTGGGATTGCCGTGGTGGGCTGTGGGACTGCCGTGGGGTGCCGTCCGATCGGTGTGGCCCCATGCGGCTGAGGCCTGAACGCGTCATCGACTGCGGTCCCCGTCGAACCGGCCGCGGGCCCGAGCTGGCCCGCGAGTGCCCGTAGTTCGGACCGCCACCTCTGGCTCGGCCGCAGCGCTTGGATGCCGATTTCTTGGCCGACTGTTACCTCGTAGGCATCGATCGCTTCCAGGCAGAGGACCGCCCGGAGCTGGGGCACCCGGCCCTGTAGTGCCGCCAATTGTGCCCGGAGCCGTGCTGCCCGCTCCGGATCTTCGGACTCTAATCGGACCAGTTGGCCTTCGATCAGTCGTGCCCAGACCGTATCGGCCAGCTGCTGAAAGCTACTGGCCTGCTCCATCTGGTCCCGTAGCCAAGCCAGGTTCCGGTGGTCCGCGAAGAGCTCTTGCACCACCAGGCTACGCCACTGCTGAATAGCTGGCCTATGGGATTCCCACCAGGCCAGGACCTGCCCTTCTTGGACTGTCTCGGAACTTGCCTGGCCCAGGACGCCCAGCCAGGCCGGGTCAGATTGATCGGCGAAGGAGCTGGCGAGGTAGGAGTAGCCTTCCAGCTGTACCTCGACCGGTGGCAATCGATTCGTGGCCCCTTCGGGCCGTAACGAGACTGTGAGGGTCCGGACCGCGCCCCCCTCATGGGCTGGTTGGGCGAGCCGGACCTCGTATGTGTCCTCATCCAGCTGCCGGACTGCGTCAACCGTCCACGGGTTCTCGGCCGGATCGAACAGCCAGTGTCCTACGCGGACCGTGGCCAGGTTCGCTGGGATATATTCCCGTTGGGCTTGATAGGGTAGGCGTGCCATCCTTCTCTGGACCGATCCTCTCCTATAACCACATTCCTGACAAAAACGCTACGCGGGCCCGGCGGGCCCAGTGCCGGGCTCGGCCCGGACCGAGCCCCGTTCGGACTGGGCGGAGCCCGGCTTGGCCCGGGCTCGACGGGTGCGGGCCCGGGCCGTTTGTTCCCAGGCCCGCCAGGGCATGTTCCGGTTGTGGTTCCAGTCCATCTCCAGCTTGCCCGGGTCGGGCGGCTGACCCTGGTCCAGGTCCTGGAGCGCCATGGCCCGTACACAATGGCATACGGCCATCTGCCAAGCGGGGTCTTTCAGGTGCAGCAGCAGGAACCCACGCACCTGCCAGCCCAGATCGATCCGGGCGGCATGCTCGTCTGGGACCTGCTCGACCAGCCCGAGCTCCACTGCGATCCGGTATCCGACCCGGCGGCCATGCTGCATCTGGACCAGCCAGAACAGCCGTTTAATGACCTGGGCCAGCTCCGGCTGATCGGTCCGGATCCGGTTCCAGTCCTCGGGCCCCTGTATCCCGATCAGGCGGCACAGCAGCAGCCAGAGCTCTGGGTCCGACCGAGCTCGGGTCCAGCCCCGCCAGGGACGCCAGCCGATATCGTCGAGCTTCAAGAGCCGATTGGGCGCGACCAGCGGCCAGACCCAGCTGACCGCTTTCTGATCGGGCCGTAACGGGCCCGAGACCGGCTGGCTGCTGGCGGGGCTGGACGGGCCCACGGGCCGAGCCTCGGCCGGATCGTTCGGCTCGATCAGCTGGGACGGCCGCACCTGCCAGGTCCGTTCACTTACATCTAACCGGTACCAGGGCCGTTTCCGGGGCCGACCGCTTGGTAGGTATCGGACCCGCCGAGTACGACGTACCATCTCAATTCCCCACCAGGAGCTTGCTTATCGACCGGAATCGGGCATGACCACAGTTGTGACCAGCCAGCACCAGCCCAAGGGCCGTACCCCGGTCCAGTGGGTCTGCTCTAATGCGCCCGACCCGGTCCAGTGCAGTACGAGCTCCAGCTGCGCTTGGCTCGAATCCGGACCGGGGAACTGCACCACCTGGACCGGCTGAAGACAGTATAGGCCCCGCTGGACCAGGTGTGGCGCCAGCTGTATCAGCCCGATCGGTAACACGAGCCGGGCCCGCACCCCAGGTTCCGGTAGCTGGAGCTGCACGGTCGCTAAGACCCGGTCCGACTCCGCTAGCCAACGGGTCCGGACCAGGTGCAGCTCGGCCCGAACCCAGCCGGCTCGGACCACGGAGGGTGGCACGTTCAGACCACTTGCTCTAGGCGGACCGGCCGAGCCCGCGGGGCCCGGCATGGACCGGTAATGGACCCCCTCCTGGAACGTGGCCCGTGGCACCCGTTCCTCGAAATGGGTGCCCTCGAACTGGAGATAGACATAATCGCCCCGTATACGGTACCGGAACGGCATACCCGGCCCGTATGCCCGACCCGGGAACACTACGGACTGGACCAGCTGGGCCCAGCTCGGGCCCTCCGCCGACCTAGGCTCAGCGGGCCCGAGCCTGTCCGTTAGGCCCGGGCCTGGCTCGGCCTGGCTCGGACTGGGGTCCGGACCCGGCTCGGGCCCAGGCTCCGGATCGGTCGGCTCGGGCTCGGCCCGGGCCCGAGCCCGAGCTCGTTTCCGACGGGCCGAGCTGGTCGGCTCGGGCGCCACAGGCATCATAGACGTACCAAGCGGTTCGGCCCGATCGGGCTCGGGCCCAGTATCACCGGCTCGGGCCGGACCAGGCTCGGGTCCGGCCGATCCGATGGATTGGGGCCCGGCGACACGGTCGGGCTCGTGACCATCTGCCATAGTTTGATATAGACCTCCCTCAGGGTCCGGACCTGGAGTTGTGCCTTCAGGTCTCGGACTGCGATCCGGGCGAGCCGTTCCTCGATCCCGAGCAGCTCGCCCACCCGATCGAAATAGGTCCAGAGCCCACAGCTCAGAATCTGACACATCTGGTCTGAAAGCTGCAGCTCGGCCTGGACCCAGGCCATCCGCTGTATGATCGGGTGAGCCATATAGAAAATGATCAGGTTCCGGGTCAACCGAGCCGGCGAATCGTGCAGGATCGATTCGACATGCGGTCGGTACCGGGGACACCGGTCCAGGAACTCGTCCAGGAACTGGTTGCCCTTCCGTTGGTTACAGGCTCGGCAGCTGATCAGAAGATTGATCCAATCATACTGACCCCCATAGCAGACGGGATGGATATGCTCCAATGTCAGGTTCTGCCGTTGCCGACCACAATAGGCACAGCGCGATTCCTGCCGGTTCGAGAGGTCCCATCGGATCAAATTCACCAGTTCCGACATGCTCGTTCTTCACGCTCCTGCTGGCCTGGCTCGCAGGCACATTTTCAACCACTTGCCTTAACGGCCCCGGGCCAGGATATGGGCCTCATGCTCGACCTGATACTCAAAATCGGGATCGTCCTGCCAGCTCTCAGATAGGTCCACCACCACCCGCATGTCCCGACCACGGCCCGGCACGGATTCGGATATCAGCCGCACCTCACGGAGCCCCTCGCCCCGAATCACCTGCCCTAGCTGACGCCTCACAGAGCCTCGGGTCGGAACATGCCATTTCGGGACTGGGACGGCCCGGGCCAGTTCCGATTCCAAAAGCTGGTTCTCCCAATAGCCGACCTCCCGTAACGAGATCCCGGACCGGCTCAGACTCTCGACCTTGACCCATTCCAGATCGTAGCTCGGCTGCCAGCCAGGCCAGTGGGCCGGCGGGAGGAAGTGCCGCTCGAAGTACCGGACCAGGTTCGGCTGACGGGTGGACCTATCCGCCTTCTGGCCCAGCCAGGGCGCCACGGCCCGTTGCACATACGGGGGCAAGATCCGATAGAGCTGCCGTTTCTCACGTTCGGTCCCATACTGGATCGTGGCCTCAATACTCGGTCGCATGTGCCGTGGCAGGGCCGCAATCACATTCTGGTAATCGGCCGGGTCTACCCCGTATAGGGTCCGTTCCATACGGGCTCGGGCCTGTAATGCCATCAATGTGATCGGGCCGACCGCTTTGAGGTTCCGGAAATTGTGCAGCTCGGCCAGCTCTTGGTTGATCCGGTCCAGCCATTCCGGATCGGGATTGCCGGCCCGCATCAGCTTCCGTTTCTGAGCCTGCAGCTGCCGGATCCGGTTCTGGACTTGGCGACCCAAGCTATGATAGCCGCCGACCAGCCGTTCGACATCGATCCCCTCCTCATGTTTGGCTCGACGGCTCAGCTCGTTATAGATGCCACGCCACTTCAGATAGGTCAGGATATCCCAGTATTGGAGCAGCTCCCATTCCCGCTGCCGTTGCCCTGGTATCCAGGGCCGGCCCGTAAGGAACTCATAACCGGTCCGAACCAGGGATAGGCCCGCACCCAGTACGAAGCCCAGTTTCGCGCCATGCCAGGGTGCCCACCATAACCTCCGACCGATCGCCGCCAGGCCCTGATTCCGGGCCGACCAGAGGTCCCGAACCAGCCGAGCCGTACTGTAGGGTGTGAACGCACCCAGCACGAACGCGGCCTTCAGCCCGGCCGAGATCGGGCCGGATGCCGCCCAGCTGCGTAGCATCGGCCGGACCCAGCCCGACCAGGGTGCCGCCCAGTCCGTATCCGAGGCCCCATAGAAGTGTGCCCGTTGGTACTGCTCTAAGCCTGACCGGAGTGGCAGGAGCTTGTTGCTGATCAGCGGGATCTGGCTATGGAACACACGTTCCCAAGTCGCTCCGAACCGACGTGCGAGCCAACCGTAACGGTTATAGACTTCGACCGCTGTATCGGCCCGGCCCATCGGGGTGGCTAGCCCGGCCCGATAGAGTGCCAGCCCGATATTGGTCCAGAACGGGCCGCGGACCGCGGCATGGTAGCTCCCGTAGATATCCTCAGAAGGCTCTTGCTCCCGTGCGATCCAGACCCTTGCACCTGGCCGGAGGCCCAACGCTTCCATTTGGGCCAGGACCATCTCACGTTGGGCTTCGGCCGTGACCACCCGTAGCCCCGCGAACCGGATCGGCTGCTCGTACTCGACCACCTTGAATACGCCCGGCGCTAGGATGGATTCGACCTGTACCCGTTCCCAGTCCAATCGGCCACGTCGGAATATATAGGGGTGGATATCCTCACGCCGTTTCTGGAGCCGGACCCGTTCCCGGATCTCAGCCAATTCCTCACGGACCTCGTCCGGCAGGTTCGGGTTCCGGCTGACCCGACCCAGATAGTAACGGTACTCCACGGACCAGGGCGCGATATTGCTCAGGATCCGGACCTTGTCCAGATCGCTGATCACCTCCCATTTATTCACACGACCGGTCCGGACCAGTTTCCGGGCCAGCTGCTGGGCTCGTTCCGCTTGGTGCCATTCCCGATGGAGCCGTTCCAGGTCAAGCTCGACCCGGAACCGGCGTACCTGGCCAGAGGCATTGGTCGCGTGGTATTCCAGAATCCCGTAGGGCAGCTCCAATGCCGCCAGATACGCGTTCAGCTCGCTCACATCGGCCGGCAGTGGCCGGTTCAGCCGCGCCAGCTGTTCCTCACTCACGGCCCGGTACCGGACCGGCTCGAACCCCTGCTCGGTCTGAACTAGCTGGAGCTGGCCACCCCGGATCAGGTCCTGGGCCAGTTCCGGGGGCTCCCAACGCCCTAATACGAACGCGAGCTGGGCCTGGAACGGATAGCCGAACAGCGCAGGTGGTATGGCCCGGAACTGCGGCTCGACCTTGCCCCAGACCGCTTCGTAGCCCGGCCCGGGCACCCGTGCGAACCCGAACGGGCCGACCTTGGTCATGGGTGCACCGGTCTGGAGGTTCTCGAAATAGCCGGACCGCGCGTTCGGTAGCCAGCTGGGCATCAGCCAGTTCGGTACCTCGTTCCATTCCGGCTGGAGCCGGCGCCGGTGCGGTAGGAACCGGCGTACCAGCTCGGATAACGATTCCTCGAGTGGACTGAGTAGCAGGCTCCCAGTGAAGCTACCACCCATCTCACGGCCCCAGAACCGGCTCTCCAGGTCATAGCCGCGGCTGGCTGGCTGGAGCGTTGGCTGGTGCACGAACGGCTCATCGGTCAGGATACTGCTGGCCCAGCCGTAGAGGCCCATCAGCTCCTGGACACTGTAAAGGGTCCGAGCCAGCTGTAATCGGGCCGCTTGTGGGCTGATCGTCCCGTCCGGTGGATATAGACCCTGTAAGGGGTCCGACACCAGCTGGTCCAAATGTCGAGCTGGTAGTAACTGGTAGTAGAGTACGGCACGCTCACGGGCCGCTTGGTTCAGGTCCGCTAGCTCCCGTTGGGCCAGCGCTCCACCCACGGGCTCGTCCGTCGTGGCCTGGGCTGGCTGGATCCGGCCCGATGGGGTCACATACAGATAGCCTGGTTCGCTTGTAGGGGTAATCCCAACGTCCGCCAGTTCGCCCACAGCCTGAACCAACAAACGCTGGGTACCGACCCGGCCACGGGGCTTGGCCCGGGGCAATAGGCCAGGCCCCGAGCCGGACCTGGCTGGCTCGTACCCATAGTCGCCTGGCCCGGTCGTTAGCTCGGCCCAGCCGGGCCTGGGCCCGTAGCGGCCCGAGCCCAACCCAACCACCGTTCGGACCGCGCGGGTCGGCTGGCCTGGGCCAGCCGAGACCAGCCCCTGTAGCCCTTGCTGGACCAGCCCACGGAACATGAAGCTGGGCAGCTCTATGGGCCGGATCGGATCGATCCGTGTGGCTGCCCGTAATGGCTGGATCGGCTCTTCTAACGGATAGCTGGCTACGTCCGAGGCTGACACCGAGGGTTCGAGCTCGGCCCGGCCCCGCTGGTACCGGTCGAACCGGCGCAGGTAGCGTCGGCCCCAGGTCTCGACCCCACGTTCCGGCTTCAAGAGCCGGCCCACCGTGAGGTTCAGTAGCTCACCCCCGGGGAACGTCTCCTCGAACATCGGGCCGCTGACCGGAAAGACCTGGCCCTGTGCGGCCAGTGCCTTCTCCTTCCAGTACGGGTCCCATAACGCCATCAATGGGCTGAACGGGTGGGTCGGGGTCGGCAGCCAGCTGTGGGCGTAGATGTTCTCCGCCCCGCCCAGCTTCACATATTCCAGATCGGCCTTTTTCAGCCGGTACCAGTTCGGGACCCAGCCTGCAATCCGACCCCCGTACCAAGGCGTTGAGGATAACAGCCACCACCGGCCCTGTCGGACCGGATCGTAGCCCCGTTCGTAATACTCCTCCAGCTCATCGGCCGACCGGGGCGTCCAATAGTTCTCCAGGCCCGGCATCAGAGACCAGGCCCATTTCAGTAGGTCTGTAACCCCTGTGATGTCCCGCAGCTCAGCCAGCCCCAACGAGGCCCATTTCCGACCCTCTGCATAGACATCGCCCGGGTCCAGCCCGGTTGTCTGTTCCAGTTCCCAGCCGAGATAGCCAGCATAGAACCCGCCCACCAGGATCGGGACCGCTCTCCGGAATATCAGGCTCACAGCCAGTTGGGCCGTACTGCCCATACTTTCGTAGCCTAAGCCCAGCCCATAGATGTTCGCCATCCGGTTGAGCCGGTACAGCATGTAGTAGGGTATGAATGTGGCTGCCGTAAAATCGTCCGATTGTCCTACCTGGCCCCGACCCAGGAACGGATTGAACTGACGTAGCCAGCGGCCCAGCCCGTGCTGTAACGTGTCCTCACCGCGGACCGCGTCATTGATCGCACGTAACAGCCCCTGGCCCCGTGGCACGAACAGGTAGCGTCGGCCCAGGACCTCCAGCCCCTCCTCGTCTGCGAGGCCTCCGACCGGGCCGAGCTCGAACCTGCGGGCCAATCGTGGCACGGCCTGGGCCAGGTGTGGCCCCAACTGCTCCAGATCGGCCAGGCCCGTCTCCAGGTTCGGCCAGAGTGCCTGAACTGCCTCTACCAGCCAGCCCCTGGCCGTGAGCTGGCCACGTAACGCTTGCTGCTGCCAGCCCGCCCCGAACAGATAGGGTGCTTGGCCCCGAGCCTGTCTCAGGAGCAGGTGCCCGACGAATGCGAGCTCTTCCGGGCTATCCCTCAGCCCAGCCAGCAGCTGCTGTAGTGCTTCGGTCCGGGTCCCACTCGCCTCCGCCTGGGCCAGATGACGCAGAATCCGCTCACGGACCGCTTGCCGGTACAGGTAATCGATACGGGTCTCTAAATGTTCTGGGGAGATGAGTGGGATACTGAATAGCTCATCGTACTCGGACCGCCAGGTCCCGCCCAGGAACGCTTCTGGGTTGGTCCGATACTCGTGCCAGACCTCCCGGAACTGTGGGTTCAGGAAGCCTGAACTAGGCTGACTGGCCTCCGCGGCAAGCCGTTCCACAAACTGCATCCGAGCCCCCGGATCGGTCGGGTCCAGCCCCAGCCACTGTTCCAGTCGCGGGCCGACTCGGCCCCGGGCACCCAGGAACCGCTGGAGGCTCGCTAGCCGCTGCTCCGCTTCCGCGGGGCCCAGCTCACGTGTGATCAGCTCGTTCCATGCCGTGGGCCCGTACCGAGGGTCCCCGAACTTCGACCAGACTGACCGAATCCGCTGCCATAGGCTCGGCTCGGTCTGATCGCCGAGGTCGAGTGCCGCCATTACCCGATCCAGGAACGGGTGCTGGGCCCTCAGGCCCGATAGGATCCCCTCGGGCCAAGGCTCACCATGGACCGCGCCAATCAGGGCCCGATGGTACCGGCTCGGCTGTAGGAAGCTCTCACTGATCACCTGCCAGAACCCGGACCGTTCCTGGGCCCGCACGAACTCGCCCGGCACCCGTTCCAGTTGGGCCAACGCACCTGGCCGGTCTAGGTTCAGCCGCACGTTCCAGAGCCGGGCCGGATTATAGCCCAGTACCAACCGGACCATCTGCTCTTGGCCTGCGTCCGCGATCCCGGTCAGGAACGGCTGAACCTCACCGGCGACCGTTAGTGCCGCCAGGTTCGGCTCTGCACGCGGCACCCAAGGCAGCAGCCGAGCCGGATTGAACTGGAACATGTAGGGCACAATTGGTATCCGCAGGTTGACATCGATCCAGTTCCAGACCTGGCCGGCCATGGCCAGGACGTTCCGCAGGTCCAACAGATCACCGGGCTGCCCTTCTTGACCAGGCCGGTAGAATAGGCCACGGCCGAGCTCCATTTCGGCTGCAGCCTCCCGGCCCAGGACCTGTTCCAGCCGACCGAAGAGCTGGCTCTCACGGGCCGATAGGGCGGCCCGGCCCGCGGGCAGATCGCCCAGCCGTGCGGGCCGATACCCCAGCTGGGCCATGAACCGATGCAGCCAGCCCCGGGTGCCGATCGTCTCAGCCCAATGCTCTCGGACCGTTTGGAAGACGCTCCGTTCCAGCTGCTCCTGGGCGACCTCTATAGGGGGCCCCCAGAACTCGGTCTGGCTCGGCAGTTCCGGCACATGCTCGACCAGGTATCGAGCCATCGCTAGGGTCCGCTCGACCAGCTCGTCCGTGCTCTGTCGCTGCTCGGCCCAGGTCCGGTACGCAGGCAACCGTTGCAAGCTCAGCTGGGCCGCTTCCAGATGTGCACGTGCCAGCTGCTCACCCGCTAGGTTCTGTTCACGGCCCACCGCTGCGAGCCGGCCCAGCTCCGAGCGGAGCTGGGCCAGCTCTCGGAACGTGGACCGACTGAACGGAGGGCTCGCGACCACATCACCCAGGTACGGGATGCCACGGGCCAACTGCTCCAGCTGCGGCTGAAGCTGGCTAACATACAGCTCCCACATCAGGTTACTGATCGCGGGGCCACCCTCACGTCTGGCCGCCGTGAAGCCCAGCACCTGATCGACCAGCCGTGCGCCCGATGCCATTGCGAGCTCACCGAGCTGGGTCGCACCCTGCCGTTCCAGGACCGCACGTAACGTCTCACCTGCCCAGCTTTCCAGCCGACCCAGTAACGGCCGTACGGCCCGAGCCATCAATGGGCCGCGGGCCGCCCATAGGATCCCACCCAGGCCCGCGACCGAAAGGGCCTTGCCCCAGAACTCGGCCCGTTCCTCCTTCGCTCGGCTCGCATGCCAGCCGTAGCCCCGGAACTCGTTGAAGTTCGTTTGCATCGTGACTGCTACTTCGTGACTGCTACTTCGTGACTGCCGCTTTTCGTCCGGTCAAAAACCGGCCTGATCCGCTCTGACGCTTTAGGCCCTAGGGGAGCCCGTTTACCGGACAAGGTGCCCCTTTAAACAGGCTCAGGCCCATATAAAAAACGAAGGAACGGGCTCCACCTGGCCTAAAGAAACTGGCCCCTGACCCGAGCTGGGTCCTCCCCACCTGGTTGCTTTGTCCCGTCGCTCGGCCAGGGCCTTCACCCCTCGTCTCAGCCAGCTGTGCCCGTTCCTTCGGCTCTACGCTACTTTTTTACGGTCCTATGTCCCGGATGATGGTCCTTCCACCAAAAGGGCCGTCCCACTTTTTGGGGGGGTGGTGCGCAATGGCTCGTCTCACCGGCCCGGGCGGCGGCCACGGGCTCGGCCATGGCCGTTGCTACGGCCCGGTGCCCGAGCTCGGCTCTGCTCGTCCCGGATCCGGGCTGCCTCCTGGGCCTGTATGATCAACCGTTGCATCACCCGTGCCAGGCCCGGGTCCAGCTGCTGCCAGCTGACCTGGGGTACCGTGATCGGCTGCCGGACCGTACGGGGCTGGCCCGTCTCCGGGTCAGGTACGGTCAGGATCTGTTCGGCCCGCATCGGACTCTCGACCGAGCCCCGATCGGCCCGGGCCGGCCCACGGGCCGGCCCGTCCAGGATCGTCTGGAGCACCTGTGCGACCACGT
>Ga0123519_10006316_pt1 | contig 18693 bp, 13 predicted proteins | sample YelNatPaOPRAMG02_FD_87396 | JGI IMG/M metagenome (GOLD analysis project Ga0123519, IMG submission 87396) | Hot spring microbial communities from Yellowstone National Park - Yellowstone National Park OP-RAMG-02 (version 2) | ecosystem: Environmental > Aquatic > Thermal springs > Hot (42-90C) ... | reverse complement strand
GACTCCACACACTGGTTGAAAGCAGCATAAAGTTGAGCATAAGCTTGCGTTGCGCTACAACTAGTATGCTCATAACGTTGCCGCTTGCCGCCAGTCCCATGGCTCGACCTATGTGGGATTGCGATCCTCCGCCTCGCAACACGTCCGCAGCAAATACAATCCCCAATATGGTTATGCTGATCGCCAGGACTATTGCCATACTCTTCAGATTCGGTTTCCATCCTCGTCTGGCAAGAAGTGCCGTCACAATCGCCGGCGCTGCCGAAGCAGCCGCTCCAGCGTTTGCACCAAGACCCGGACTACCGATTCCAATGAAGACCATTACCAGCGTACAAAACGCAATTAAGCCGGAAAACCCAAGTTGCTTCTTACGGGAGCTTAATCCCAGTCCGACTCCAACCAGTGCCGCGCCGATCAGCGTTCCAGCAAGCTCGTTGCCTATGCCGTAGTAACGGGCACCTTCAATCATGCTGTAGCCGGCAATACTCGATGAGATTAGAGGCGCGCCGCAGGCCAGGTCGGCAAGCAGGCTTATAACTATCAGCGCACAAAGCCATATCAGTGCACGTGTCGGAGATCGGAACACCAGCTTACATATAACTACGCATACTGGAGTGAGAGCGATCAACCAGAGTGCTGCTCCAACAAGACCGCCTGAATGTATCAACGGGAGATACAACATAACGAGCGGCAATACAGCCGGAGTAAGCGCAGCCCAACTAGCGATTCTTTTCAGCGGACTCGCAACGCCAAGTAGAGCAATTAACGTAACTGCTGTAACCAGCACCGATTGAGCAACACTGGCGCCGCGCATCGCAGGTTGTCGCTGGCCTTGCAGGCTAGCGTTAAGGTTCATTACAAGCAAATGGTCCAGCGGCTTATCCACAGGGTAGATAGTCATCGGCCTGCCTACCATCTCCAGTGGAGCATCAATACCGAAAAACCTGAGTACGGTTGGTGCGAAGTCGCAAATTGTCACCAGGCCGGGTGTTCGAGTCGATGGCGAGCCTAATACTCCCTTTCCAAATGATCGACCAACAGCGATAACCGGCGTCAAACGTTCCTGGTCCAGGTCCGACCACATTCGCGAACTCGGCGAAACAAGTAACAGAGCATCTTTATTAAAATCTAGTCTCTCAGACAGCTTCGCGAGAAATTTATCCAGTCGTCTGATTGCCTGCTTGCGTATGTGTGCGGCTTGCATGTCTGTGCACAAAATCGCATAACTATCTGCTCTAAAAGTATCTCCAAAATCGATCACCACAAGGCGACATTCTCGGAGGAAATTGTCAAGCTCACTTAGGACAGTCGATATATTTGTGCGTATACCATAGGGAGAACCAGCATCAGATTCGAGCAAGCCGGTAGAACCCACATCACCGAAATCGATTCTACCTGTGTCGTCCATTACGATTGCTGCGATCTCGCGGTGCTGTTCGCCTGGCTTATCTGAGTTGCCGATGACAGCAACACGCAATTTTGCTTTGCGGAGCGTGGTTCCGAGCATACCGGGGACTGCTCGATATGCTGCGGATTCGTTAGCGCGGCGGATGCGGGCTATTTCGGTGTGCAACACTTGTGATTGTCCTGGGAGCGTGCCTGTTCTAAATAGGTAAAGTTGGGCGGCGTTGCCGATAGGCAATTGTTCGAAAGCATTTGCTGCGTATCTCGATTCCGCGCCGCCAATAGCCATTGCTCCCGCTCCCAGACTCACGCACTCGGCTTCCATACCAGGAGTGAGCGCCGGTTCCAGCAGATTGTTGGGGCGCCCTGTGCGGATATTCATCAGTCCGCACGAACCCTTAGACAGCAGGCCGAACAAATACGACAACGACGGATCGGCTACATCGCGAATGCTCATTCCGCCGGCAACAACAATGACCATTCGACCAGTCGGCCTACTATTCTCGCCGAACGCGCAAGAGATGGAAAACAGGATCATCAACAAAGGCAATAGATGCTTGATCACTTTGTTGAAATGTCTGTGCAGCCAGCGCTTCGCGCTGGAAGTCATCGTCTGCCGGATATGCAGTCTGGTGTTTTTTCTTCTGGTGTCGTTCTCTTGCATTTTTGATACTCTGTTTTAGTCGCCACTAACGTGGGCCTTACTCGCCCCTATCTCTTCGGGTTTCTTCTTGCCGAAGAACACATCCAGTATAGCGCGACAAACCGGTGCTGCTGATGTTGCGCCATGACGGCCATGCTCCACAATACATGCAATAGCGATTTGGGGATTCTCCAACGGAGCAAAGCAGATAAACCAACCGTGAGCTGGACCTGGGTTTTCAGCAGAGCCTGTTTTGCCAGCAACAGCGATGCCTGGGATATCCACTGCTCTTCCTGTGCCGTTCGTAACGGTTTGTCGCATGGCTTGCTGAACAAGCTTAAATGCTTCTGGTGGAGCATCTACTCTGCGCACCACTTGAGGTTTCGTAGACCTCAATATCTTCGAACCATCAGGGCTGAGCACTTCCTTAAGTATCCAAGGCTTCATCACCTTGCCTCCGTTTGCTACAGCCGCACATGCGACTGCCATTTGCAGCGGACTGGCTTGGATGTAACCCTGACCGATTGCGCAGCTTATAGTTTCACCAGGCCACCAGCGTTCTCCGTAGCGCCTTCGCTTCCACTCAGTACTGGGCATTGTGCCCAAAGTTCCATCGCTCCTACCTTCACCAGGTAGATCGATACCGGTGGCATAACCCAAACCAAACTGCGTAGCCACACTTGCTATCCGATCTATTTCCAGTTTGTGGCCCAGAGTGTAGAACCATACGTCGCAGCTCATGGCGATGGCTTTCATAAAATCAGTGCGACCGTGTACCCGCCAGTCTCGGAAAGTGCGGCCGAAACGAAAGCCTCCGGTACAGTTTACAGTCGTCTTCGCGTCGCACATCTTATACTTCAGTCCGGCTATTGCCATAATGGGTTTGAATGTAGAACCGGGCGGATACACGTTCTGAACCGCTCGATTCTGAAGCGGCTTGCCTTTGTGGGTGCTGATCTTCAGCCAATCGGCAGGACTGACCTTCTTGACGAACACGTTCGGATCGTAGTCGGGCTTGCTTACCAACGCGAGCACTGCTCCTGTTTGGGGGTCGATTGCAGCCACTCCGCCAACCTGCGTGCCCATTGCGCGTTCCGCAGCTATCTGAAGGTCACGGTCAATATTGAGCCGAAGAGCCTTGCCCGTAACAGAGGGTTTCTCACCCAAAACTCTCACAACACGCCCAAACGCATTGACTTCTATCTGTTTGCCGCCATCGATGCCGTGGAGTTCGTCCTCGTATTGCTTTTCTATTCCTGACTGTCCAACATAATCACCAGGCCGATAGTGCTTGTTCCGCCGTTTCGCTTCGTCCAATTGTTGCTTGTTGATCTCGCCAAGTTGCCCCATAATGTGTGCAACGGCAGGGCCGTCCGGGTAGTGTCGAAGCTGATCCAGCTCAACGCTTACTCCGGGAAGCTTCATCCGCAGTTCCCCAATTCGTGCGACTGTTTCCAAGCTCGCATCTGCTTTGACTCTCACAGGTGACCCAGGTCGCGGCCTTTCTTTGTTAATGATTGCTTCCAAGTCGGACGGAGCCAGCTTTAGCACCTCACAGAGTGTTTCCATCGCCTCTTTGTTTGCTTTGATTTTTTCGGGTATCGCCATCACAACGAATTGCGGTCTGCTGGTGGCGAGGATTCTGCCTTTTCGGTCGTAGATTGTGCCTCGAGGTGCGCGCAGGCGCAGGAGTTTGATCCTGTTTGCTTCGGATTGCAACAGAAGTTCTGCGCCTAATGCGATTTGCAGATACCACAAACGCGCAACCAGCACCAAGAATAGCAGGATTACAATCACAGCCAACTGGTTGATTCGCGACGCTTGTAGTTTGCGATCTTCAAGATTGCGCATCTTCTCCGGGGAATAAAGCTCTCCGCTTCGTCTAGGATGATATTGTTTAGATTATATTATAGCGAGCACTATCGAAACGAGTGATCTTTTTAATAAACATCGCTTGCTAGTGGTTGCTGTGCATATCGCACACACGAGTAGGCACATCGCCAATCGGGACGCGTTTGCGTATTCTTGGACACGAACGCCCTGCTAGAAGACCTGATTCCCTGCACACCGTAACCGTTACCAGCGTTTCGCTCTGAACGTCGGGCCGTGCTTCTTGCCTCGCATTATCGCTCTGAGGTTGGGCCGTTGAGGGACCGTGCAGAGTGCAATTGGATGCGGGTTCTTCCCCTCGTGCAAACTTTTCAATATGTGTCGACGGGCAATAGGGATTCGCTACAAGTCCGCTGTCGTCACAGATTCTAACCGCAATCACTTCAGCATTATCAACAACGGACACATCGGCATTTGGTTCCGATGTTGAGTTTTCCTGCGGTTGGTCCTCTTGAGGTTCTGGTTCTTTGTTCTCAGGAGCAGGGTGCTTGACGGCACGCTCCGCATCTCTGTGAATCCTGTCGTAGATTGGAATGGCCTTGAGCATGAACTCGCGCCAGACAGGGGCGCACACGAGGCCACCGTAAGCTCTTCTCATAGGCGTCCAATCATCGTTACCTACCCAGCAAGCGGCAACGAGTTTCCCAGGCACATAGCCGATGAACCAGGCATCTCTATCGTCGTTTGTTGTACCCGTCTTGCCGCGCGCCCCTGGCACAGCGCTTGCGTTTTTGCCAGTTCCATATGGCTCCGTTACTACTGCTCTCAAGCACTCATCTATATATGCGTTCGTGCGCTGTTTGATGACCCGCCGTCCTTCCGGCACGTAGTCCTCTAAAATATCGCCTCGTGCATTTGTGACGCGCACTATGGAGCACGGCTCTACATAAATTCCGTCGTTAGCAAACGTGCCGTAAGCGGATGCCATCTCGATTGGTCGCACACCTTTGATTCCACCGATCGCTAGAGAAAGATACGGTTCCAGCTCGGCAGTTATTCCCATTGCTCTGGCATACTCGATTACAGTTTTTACACCAACCGCTTCCGCCGTATTTATCGCCGGTATGTTAATCGATCTGGCTATTGCTTGTTTGATTGTCGGATGACCGCCATATTTTCCGTCGTAGTTCCTCGGGACCCACGGTTTGCCACTTCCCGAGACAAATGCTCTGCGATAGTTAGGCACTCTATGCTCAGGCGTCCAACCGAGCTTTTCAAAAGCTGCAACATAAACAAAAACCTTAAATGCGCTGCCCGGTTGTCGTCCATAGCCTTGCGTGCATCGATTGTAGTGGCTGTTGGGATCCACGCTCCCGACCATAGCTCGCACATAGCCGGTCGCAGGTTCCAGCGCAACAAAACATCCCTCGGTTACTCGCCGAGCTTTTTCGTATTTTTTGACGCCTTCGCGCAGTGCCTGCTCTGCAATTTTTTGCATTTCATAGTTCAGCGTGGTATAGACCCTCAATCCACCGCTAAAGACTACGTCATCACCGTAGCGTTGTTTGAGCTGTCTAGTGACATAGTCAACAAAGTGTGGTGCTTTATAGGTGCTTCGGCCTTTGCGAAGCGGCACTATGGTTAGTTTTTCTTCTCGTGCTTTTCTCCACTCTTCGCGGCTGATCTTGCCTTGCTCATACATTAGTTTCAGGACCATGTTGCGTCGATCGATTGCCGCTTGAATATCTTCGTGAGGCGAGTAACTGGACGGTCTTTGCGGCATCCCAGCGAGCATTGCACATTCCGAAAGATCCAGATCGCGCACATCTTTACCAAAGTAGACCTTCGAGGCTGCCTGAACTCCAAACGCACCGCTTCCGTAGTATACGCGGTTCAGATAAAGCTCAAGTATCTTGTCTTTGGTAAAGTGGCGTTCCATTAATATGGCCAGGACAGCTTCTTGCAGCTTACGCTCCATCGTCTTGCGTTGGGTCAGATAGACGTTACGAGCGAGCTGCTGAGTGATCGTGCTGCCGCCCTGTTTAAGCTCTCTACCTCGCAGGTTCTCCCACAGCGCGCGAGCGATACCTCGCATGTCAACGCCTGAATGATGGTAAAACCTGGCATCTTCTGCTGCGATAGTGGCGTCTCGCAGGTATTGGGGAATATCCTTCAGAGGGACGTTCGTTCGGTCTTCGCGGAATATCCGACCAAGAATAACGCCATCACTAGAGTAAATTATGGTGGCTTCGGGAGCTTCTATGTCTTGGATCTTCGGGAGCACGCTTGATAGACTGACGAACATTGCCAGCCCGGCGCCAACCGACGCACTTATGCCTAGCAAGATCATTATCTGAAGGGCCGTCACAAACGATCTTATCCGTGTGCGCTTGCGGCGTCTTCCTTCATTTCCTCGTTTATAAATAGAACTCATACAATGCGCTCCCAACGCCAGCTCAGATTATAGGTGCGAGAACGGAATAGTGTCAACGAGCAGACCTTATACTGCACAATAAGAATAACGCCTAAACGATTAGAAAGATAACAAGCAGCCTATAGGGTTCCAACCGGAATGTGCTGAGTTGAGTTATAAGTGACCAGCTTAGACTAAGACCAGCCCTTGAATCTAAGTTTAGTAGTGGGCAGAAAGCGGGTCAAGCTCTGCCCTGGGTAAAGCAATTTCGAAAAGAGCAAAACCCTCATCGGTTTGCTTGATCAATAACACAATAGTCTGGCACCGCGTGAAGGCTCCTGGACTGCCTGCTGGGTGTATGATAGGATAGAGCTGCATACTAATATTATATCGAGAGGTGGCGCCAGTGCCCGCATACGGACCCAGACTTCCTAAGACAATGAAAGCCGTTGTAACTTACGGTCCTCAAGATTATCGCCTGGAAGAACTGCCGGTTCCACAGGCCGGACCGGGAGAAGTAGTCATCAAGGTCGATCACGCCGGCGTATGCGCAAGCGACGTGAAGTGCTATTTTGGCGCAAGCCACTTTTGGGGAGACGAATCGCGCGTCGGTTATTGCCAACCGCCAATTACAGCGGGTCACGAGTTTGCCGGTGAAGTAGTCCAGCTCGGCGAAGGTTCGGCGGAGAAATACGGCCTTGCGATAGGAGATATGGTGGTTTCGGAACAAATCATCCCTTGCGGCGAGTGCCGTTATTGCACGACCGGCAAGTATTGGCTGTGTCTGCGGCATGAGATATACGGCTTTCGTCAGTTTGCTCCCGGTGCGATGGCTGAGTATATGAAGCTCCCAGTTGGTGCACGCAACTACAAACTGCCGGATGGAATGCCTATGAACAAGGCAGCCGTGGTCGAACCGTTGGCGTGTTCAATCCACGCGGTGCAGAGAGCCACAATACAACTCGGCGATGTTGTTGTGGTTGCAGGCGCGGGCACTTTGGGACTAGGCATGGTTGCAACTGCAAAGCTCTGTGGCCCTTCGATGGTTATTTCTGTCGATCCGCGTGACTATCGCCTTGAAGTTGCGAAAAAAATGGGCGCGGATTTAACGATGAATCCGGACAAAGAGGACGTTGTTAAACAGGTGCGCGATTTGACCGATGGTTACGGTTGCGATGTATATATTGACGCTACCGGCTATGCCGAATCGGTGTTGCCCGGCCTTCTGATGCTTCGAAAAGCTGGCACATTCGTCGAATACGGTGTGTTCCGCGAGCCGGCAACAGTCGATTGGACTATTATCGGCGATATGAAAGAGCTTGATGTCCGTGGTGCGCACCTTGCACCCTATACATTCCCTCTGGCTATCGACTACATACACCGTGGGATTATCGATGTATCGAACATCGTTACCCATGAGCTGCCGCTTGAGCGGTACGAAGAAGCGCTTCAGATGGTTCACGAGGCAAAGGTGTCCATAAAAGTGCTGCTAAAACCGTAGGGATGCTTCTATCGGATCGACATTCTACACTATTGCAGCGATGATGCAAAAAAGCGCTAGGTTAATTGCCTGAGCAAGGAAGCACAATACGCACGCTGTTCGCATTCGGAAGATCAGAAGCCATGCCAGATAGAGGCTAAATGCAGCAGCCACACCTGCAATGCCAAGAAGGCCAGGAAGAAATAGCCATCGGTTAAGGGCGATACTCGCACTGGCGGTGGAAAGCATTATCGCATAGTAGCCAACACCTAGTAAGCTGTTGGGAATCCCAAAAATATGGGCTTCGGGGGTATCCACCACGCTGGTGCAGACGCCGCCTTCAGGAGAACATACGATGTTCGGGAAAAGTCGTGGACTGCGCTGGATCACGTGGTAGTAAGCCAGCGTCATGTAGACACTGTCTATCAATCCCACTATAGCCAGAACGAGCACTGCTATTGCCGATGCCATCCCGCCGTCACCTCTCAAGCCCACCTATGTTTTACCCGCAAACCCAAAGTGGGATTGCGCTTCGACGTGACAAGCGGAAAAACAGCTCTATAGCAAGAGATTAGACTTGTAATCAAGCTAAACAGGATGTCCGACTACGCTCATGTAGACTGCGCTCTCTTCTACTCCGTCTACATTGATAAGGTTGTTCACCTCGTCATCGTAGAACGCTCCGATTTGGCAGCTTCCCAAACCCATTGCAACGGCAGCGAGAGCTAGGTTCTCAGCAATGTGCCCGGCGTCCAGATAAATATAACGGTAGCAGCGTTGACCATATCTCCGTCGCGACCTCTCGAACACTGCTGTCCACACAAATACTACGGCTGCTTCAGCACACATTTCTTGGTTAAGAGCAGCTTCAGCAATCGCTTCGCCAAAACTGCCTGAGATAAGTTCCTCAAGCGAATGGCTCGTTGCAACGTAGTGATAGATTCCCTCGGACAGGCCGTCTACGTTGTTGGCCACTAGGTAGGTCTCTATAGGATACGTCGCGCCTGCAGACGGTGCAGTTCGAAACTGTTGGCCGAAATGTTTTTGCGAGATACCGTCTGAAGCCCAAAGCAAGTAAGAAAGCTCGCTTAGGGTAATAGCTCTTGAGGCATAGTCTCGAACACTTCTGCGTGTTCTAAGAGCATGATCCAGCGATAGCATGCCTGCAGGTGCCACGGGTTCCGGAAGCTGTAATACTGCCAGTTGCGTATAGTCCTTCTGAATTTCAGACCTGGCTTTCCGACGAACACCTGTGCCGAACGGTCTTCCTGCTAAGTATTTTGTTTCTTGCTGAAACCTATCGCCTATGCCTTCGGACATATCTTACCTTAACCATCCTTCCCAGAGATTCTCGACTCCATTTACTGCAAATATCCGGCGGGTTCCTTCAGTTGTTGACGCAATAGATATTGCAGCCGGCAATTCTTAGATAAGAATATCCAAATTTAGTGCTTGACAAGCGAGCGTAGTGGTGTTACGATTCTAAAAATCGTAACACGATTTAGCTGGTACACTTCAGCGTTCAGGTTTGTTTCGAGCTATCGGAGGTATAGGGGGAGAAAAGAGCAATGCAAAAAAGAAACGCGCTTGTTTGTCTGCTGGTATTGTGCTGCCTGTTGTCGAGTTATGATCTGGCGGTTGGTCTTGACAACATGTGGGATTTGGAGGCGGTAAACGAAATAGGCTTTGGCATTCACCCGAAGGTAAATGCCGATTATAACAACCCTGGAAATAAAGTTATCGTCGAAGGTGTGGTGATTGGAGACTCACAAGAGATACTTGATCCTAACAACGCCTACACGATTTTCATTCAAGATGAGAACTCCGATCGCGGTGGAATACAAGCATGGGCGGGTTCGTGGTTCTACGGACCAAGCATGTGGGCAATGCTTCGCTCCACCGACTACATCAATTGTCAGGCGGGCGATAGAGTTCGCATAACGGGTTTCCTGGCGGATGCGGGACGTGGGAAAGCGGTCATCAACCATCGACACTCCAACGATCCGGCTTTGGTGTTTACAGTTGAAGTTATAGGCCATTCTGGGATACCAGACCCTATGCTCATACCCTCAGTAAGCGACTGCAATTACTTTGACCAAACTCGTGCAGGCGGAGGCGAGCGCTATCAAACTCGCTTTGTTATGCTCCACGGAGTCGATATTGTCTCGGGTGCATGGGCAAACAACTCGCTGACCACGATTGCCGACTCCACAGGCTCGGTGGGAATGCTCTTGTCGGCTATGGGAGATTTCAACAGCAATCCTCAACCCAGCGGAAAACTGAACGTGGTGGGCATATTTGACCAAGAAGATACGGTTTCTCCCTACACAGAAGGCTATCGTGTATGGGTGAAGAGGTCATCAGATGTTGCGAGCGCAGTAGATGCCTGCCGCGAAGTTGGTGCATTCGACGCAGGCAAAAGAGTGGGATTGATAGGCAAAGTCGTATCGCGGGTCTACAACGGCTTTCTATATGTGCAGGACCAGACTCGCGCCGGCGGAGTTCGTATCAACACCTATAGAACCTTTGCGCCGGGCAGTTTGTTGTGTGTTCAAGGCGAGGTGACGGAGCTTGGTGACGAGAAGGCTATTAACGCCAACTATTTGTATCAGCAAGGTTCGACTACCGTCAGACCTGTAGGCGTTACGAGTCGAACACTTTGGGCTGAAAACGGTCTGGATGTTCGCGGTCTGCTGATTCGGTGTTTTGCAAGGGTTGGTGAGTATCTCGGAGATGGGATCTATTCGATGACCGATGATGCCGGTAGGACTATTTACCTCATATCGAACGGTGTGACTTTGCCCCAGCAAGGCACTCCGGTTGCAGTGACGGCGGTAGCAAGTGTTGAAAACGATGTTCCTGTTCTGCTTCTTGCTGGAGCCGAGGACGTTACGGTGTTGCAATAATGAAGCTCAAAATCCGAAAATCATCGGGTTTCACGCTGGTTGAGTTGCTCGTTGTGATTGCAATAATCGCTATTCTTACGAGCATACTGTTTCCGGCATTTGATCGCGCTAAGCTGCGTGCAAAGATAAATCGCGTCCACTCGGACTTACGATATGTTGCCGTCGCGATTGAAGCATACACCGACGATTTCGGCGGATTCCCGCCTACTAGAGAATCTTGTAAGAACAACGCCGCCATAGATTACTATGATCTGCCGCGCGAGTTGTATCAGATGCACTATTTGAGCACTCGACGCATGTTGGATCCGTTCAACACCGTTCGAGGGGAGAACGGCCAGGAAGAACATCGAGCCTACAAGTATATGGCGATAGGGTGGGGCTATTCCAACGACTACAAGACGCAGTTTGCTATGTGGATTCCAAAGGACTATCCTGTAAGCAAGGAAGATTGTGTGCTGTATTATATTAACGGTGGTCGGTATTATCGATTTCCAGGACGCGTGCCGGCGGAGCCTCCGGTGAAATGGGCTGTGTGGAGCGTTGGACCGGCGGGCGATCCGGGGTGGGTCGAATCGGGGATGCGCTTGTTGCCGGTCCCGAAGCGAGAGTGGTACCCAATTAGGGAGGATGGCATAATTGTTAGACTCAGTGATGGGAGGAAGTCGCCTTAGTATGAAGTATTCCGCGCGCGACCTGAGCCTGGCCGGACTGTTTGGCGCACTGGGCGTTGTGCTGCCTATGTTGTTTCACGTGGTCGGTCTGGGTAGAGTTTTCCTCCCTATGCACTTGCCTGTAGTTGCATGCGGTCTGGTAGTTGCTCCGCCGGTAGGGTTTGCTGTGGGTTTCGTAACGCCGTTGATTTCTTCGATCGCCACCGGAATGCCGCCGCTTATGCCTATGGCTTTGCTGATGACCTTAGAATTAGGTGCTCTTGGAGCTGGTGCTGGAGTTGCTCGACGGATTCTCAAGTTGCCTAACGCTGCGGCAGTTGTTTTTGCTGTGATTGTAGGCAGAACAGTGGGTGGGTTGGAAACGATCGTCCTCGCGCCGTTGTTGGGTTTGAAGCCGAACATAGGCGCATACCTGGCCGCATCGATAATAACAAGTTGGCCCGGGTTGCTGTTGCAATTGGCGGTTGCTCCTGCTGTGGCGGTGGCAATAGACAAGCTTCCAAGCTCGATAATCAAAAATGGAAAGGGGATGTTATGAAGCCGTTTACAGATCTGAATGCTGCTCGAGAGTTTCACGGTCACCTTGGTCCGAACTTGATAATCGGAATTAAGATAGGCAACTACGCTAAGAAGATGCTGAACCCGGAATCGTGCTTCCAATTGCGGGCAGAAGTGCACTGTCCAGCCAAGCCGCCGATTTCGTGCATAATTGACGGAGTTCAACTCTCGACGGGATGCTCGATGGGCAAGGGAAACATAGCTCACGTGGTTTCCGATAACACGATCAAGGCAATATTTACCAACACTCACACGGGAAAATCTTTGACTCTGGAAGTCTTCGGTGATTTCGTAGATAAGACGATGCGTTGGTTCAAAGAGCTCGGCGAGGAAGAATGTTCCAAGCGCACGTGGGAAGCTGACGATTCAGAGGTTTTCAGGGCTTACACAGGCTAATTCGAGTCAAATGCGATTTCGATAGGATGGGCGAATCGATTATTGTGATGAGTGGCTGGGCGATTGCATATAACCCTGCGGTTTGCAAAGTTGTAAGGACCCTTGCAAACATTGCAAACGTTGCAAACCGAAGAACCTATAAGCACAGTTTTGCAAACCGTGCACCTTTTACAAAAATGACGGATTGCAAAGATTGCAAAGGGGGTTTGCAAAACCGCAGAGGAAGACGAAATGAGCGATTAGAAGTAACTCTACGAGCACGAGCCGCCTCTAGAAGAACCAGAGATTGCAAGCCAAAAGAAGACTAGAGAAGAGAAAAGAAGATAACATAGAGTCTGGTTGTCCGTATTTGCCAGCCATGCAGGTGCATCCATACGTCCGAGTATATTGTACAATTGTTCTGGCGATTGCTGCGGCGATTGCGTGGTCGCCGACTAAGCTTTGCACGGTTGCCGTGATTACGTTGGTTGTAAGCGTGTTGTCAAGAGTTCGCGCACGAGAGCTGCTTCCGCTCGCATTCTCTCTGATAGCGTTGTATCTCGGCTTAGCAATGGTTTCCGCATTGGCAGGAATGAGTGCGTCTGAGATGAAACCTGCTGAGTTCGTTGTCTTCGCTGTGCGGTGTATATCGGCTTTCCTTGCATTCCGTGCTCTTTTTGCCACAACACATTATGCACATGTTGCCCGGGCGTTGGAGAAGTTAAAGGTTCCCCTTTTGTTCGTCACTGTCGCAGGCTCGATTTTTCGATGGCTTGCTTTGATACAAACCCAGGTAACAAACGCAAACAACGCAAGACTTCTCCGGGGAGGCGGCTTGAAAAGCAAGTCGGAACAGGTGCGAGACCTAATGCACATATCTACTTTGCTGATGCTGCGATCTGCGGCAAAGGCCGATAGGACGGCGGTAGCTATGGAATGTCGCGGCTTTTCGGGCAGGCTCGTCAGTCCGGCTACTGAGACTGTTCCGGTGAGAGCAATTATGCCGCTGGTTGTGCTTATCGGCTTCATTGCGGCAATATGGGCGGTGACGCCTTGAGAGGATCATCCATTGTCGAGATAAGAAACCTTCGCGTCAGCTATCCGGACGGCCGACTCGCCCTTGAAGATGTTTCGCTGAGTATAGAGGCCGGAGAATCCGTAGCTGTCATCGGAGCAAACGGAGCCGGGAAGACTACTCTGCTTCAGGCATTGGTCGGCTTGGTTCCTGTATCGGGAAAAGTCGAAGTAGACGGATTGGAGCTCAACCGAGATAACCTGCCTGAGATCCGTCGCGTTGCTCAGCTTGCATTCCAGGATCCCGACGACCAGTTGTTCATGCCCACTGTTCTTGAAGACGTTGCGTTCGGTCCTTTGAACTTCGGCAAGTCGAAGGATGATGCTCGGCGGCTTGCGGAGCACTGGCTGTCTGCAGTCGGTCTGGATGGTTATGGCGACCGAAGTCCGGACAGGATGAGTTTGGGAGAACGTAAGCGTGCGGCACTGGCAGCGGTAATGGCGTGTGAGCCGAAGCTTCTATTGCTTGACGAGCCGACCGCAGGGCTTGATCCGCGCAGTCAAACCGTTCTCTTAGAGATTCTCCAGAAGTTGCGCGAAGATGGACTCACACTTATAGCCGCCACGCATGATCTGCTCTTACTGCCTCACCTTGCGGATCGTGCAATCGTCCTAAGTGAGGACCATCGGGTAGTGGCGGATGCGCCGGCGGGGTTGATACTTTCCGATACCGAACTGCTTTTGTCAGTGAATCTTATCCACGAGCACTACCACAGTCACGGCATGTTGGTTCACAGACATCCACATGAGCACGTCATAGCGCACGAACACATTCACGAAGACTAGCAGCCGCGAACGTCTCGATCGTTTTGACCTCACCAGAACGCCTTGACGCAGCATGTAACGAGTGTTATCGTGGGTACGAGGAGATAAGTATGCGGCTGTGTCTGGGCAGATATAAGCATTTCACCGGCTCGACGAATGTTGCTTTGCTTGCTTGGCTCGTAGTCGTAGTTATTTTTGCTGTTCTGCCTTATGTGCTCTCGCTGGACGGTGAGTTTGTGCTGGATGATCAGGAGCTCATCGTTGATAACCCGATTGTACACAAACTTTCAAATCTGCCACGGGCTTTCACTACTCACTATCTAATAGGCTGGGCGAATACCGAATCCCAATACTATCGTCCCCTGACTACTGTTTCATTCCAGATCAATTATGCACTTTCAGGACCGGACCCTACCGCCTTTAGACTCACAAACCTGATCCTCCACGTTATTGCCTCGGTGCTTGTCTCGCTGATTGCTTTTCGGCTGACTAGCTCGGTACCGGCTGCAGGAATTGCCGGAGTAGCGTTTGGCGTGCAGCCGAGTCACGCGGAATCGGTAGCCTGGATTTCCGGACGAACTGACCTGCTGGCAGCCGTATTTGTCCTGACGGCAGCGCTCTCTTTCTTGGCAGGCTGGAATCGCAGCAAGCAGGGATTCAGTTGGCCGCTAGGTCTGAGCTGTTCGGCGTTTGCGCTGTGCGCGATGCTTGCAAAGGAAAGCGCACTCATCATACCCGGACTGTTTCTAATATATGTTTGGGCATTCAGAAGCAAACTGCCCAGGAAGACAGCAATTGGATGGCTTTTAATAATAGTTCCTTCAGTGATCGTTTACCTTCTACTCCGCAAGGAAGTTTTGGGGACACTGGCTTCGGGCATAGAGCCGGGATATCTTCTAAAAGAGAGGCTGCTAAGGCTTGGTGTCGTCTATTCGACATATCTTTGGATGCTTTTTGTCCCTCACGACTGTCGCTTCTTCTATGGTCATGTGACGAAGGACATGGCCTTTACGCCAATTGACTTTGCCCTGCTCGGAGTTCCCGTAGCGCTTGCTCTGATAGCAATTTGGTCAGTGAAACGTGCGCCGATCGCCGCGTTCTCGCTCGGATGGATACTTGTGGCTTTGGTGCCCGCATCGGACTTCATCCACACAAACACTCTGCTCCCCGCTGAACGATTCGTCTACTTGCCGAGCGTGGGTTCGTCCATATTATTGGGCTGGTTGTTTAACCAGGCGTGGAATCAGCATTTCAAAACTCGGCTCCAACTCCGCATACCCATAGCGATACTTGCTGCGACATGGATATTCGCATTCGCCTCTTTTGCTCTGAGCAACAGTCTCTACTACGAGTCGAATCTAGCTTGGGCACGAAGGGTCACCCAAACTAATCCGCAACACAAGGCTTTCAGGGAACTTGCGGCGAGGTTCTATGAAGAAGCAGGCGAAGCTGAAGCCGCGCTCCACGAATTCGAAGCTGTGCTCGATCTCAGTTCGAAGCAGCTATCACGGGCCAAGGAAGCCGTGCTGAGATACAATCTTGGGATAACGTATGCGAAAATCGGCAATATGGCCGGGGCTGCTCGTGCATTCGCCAAAGTTGTTGACCTGAAACCGGATGCGCCAGAAGCCTGGAGAGATCTGGGCAGAGCTGAGTTGCGGCTTGGAAGATTCCGAAGAGCGATCAAGGCATTTGAACATTATGCCTCGATGACCGTGCCAAACCTGCGGGATCATCTTGAATGGGGGCAAGCCTATAAGGGAGCCGGTGAGAAGGCAAAAGCAGCAGCCCAATTCCGATATGTGATCTCAAAAGGTCACGGGAGCGAACTGGCGCAGAGAGCGGCCCTTGAGCTTAAATCTATGTAGTGCCTCTATCTTCTGTCCAGCAATTATTTTTTACCAGGAATTGGACTATGGTTGGCGTTAGTTCGCCGCTGTTTCAGGGTAGAGTGCTGGTAGCAGGCATACACTCAGCTAAGATCGCTGCCGGTGGAGGAATGGGTATGTTTAAATCTCTTCACGTAAAGAGAATTGCCTTTACTATAATACTAACCTTATGGTCGTGTATATTGGCGTGCAATCCGGCAGCAGCCAACGAATATGTGACAGTCGGACTGGCCAATTCGACCGGCGTTGCCTTCGCAGTACCAGCCTACACACCAGTAACTTTCACACAACTTAGCTGGCGTTACCTTGGCGCAGGGTTGCTCTATAGCCGCTGGAACTATGCTTTCAAGAACTTCTCATTCTACGGTCGTGTGAGGCAGGGTTGGTTGTACGCGGGGCATCGCCTCACGATAAGCTGTGAAGGCTCTCGATCGGGCATTACCAATCTGATCCGTTGGTTTCCTCAGACAGGAATGGCCCGCAGCTTAAGTATGACCCAAGATTTCGTGACTCCGGCTCCGTTGCCGCCAGATGCCGGGTCGCTGGCTGGCGAAGTGGTTGCGCTTACTCTCAATATAGCATTCAACGATACGCGCGTAATGCCTCGTCATCCTGGTTACGATTTGGAGAACTTCACGATCAGGCAAGGCGCAATGCGAGGCAGGACCGTCGGCTATGTATGGGACGTAGCTAACCGCGTGCTTGGCGGCGACTCACCGCTGCGCTATGGCTTTCCCAATCATCAGGCTCTGGTTGATGTGTTAAAAGCCATTAACTCGAACTACGAGTTTCGCGGTTACCTGGTCTGCATAGATCGTGGCTATTTGGTTCCCAACAGACCGCTCGGACCTCCCGACCCGCCACACGACCCGCACATCCCGTGAACTTACATGTTCGATAGATAATCAAAGGCCCATTAAGCTCGCTCCGTCAAACCAGCACATGCCCGGCGGGTTGGACTGGTGCCAAACCCACAGAAATACTGTAACTGCGCCGGAGCTGCCAACTGTTCCGTTTATCGATTGATAGTTCCACTGTCCAGCAATGTTGGGGAATGACGTTGTGCGTGAAGGCAACACTGTGCCTCCATTTGGATCGACAGCTATCCAACAGCTTGAGTTCGTGCTGGTCTGATAGGCATAAGCGGAAAAAGTGAAGTTCGTGCCGGGAGTTAGGCCGGTCACACGTTGCATAATTCCAGCTTCCCCGCTTCCCTGCTGGCTTACGTACACTTGCTGCGACATGCCTTGTGGAAGGCCCCAATCGTAGTCTAACCATTCAGTGCTGTATTGGCTTCCATTATCGCGATAGCACGCTTGCCAACCGTTTGCTATGCGACCGCCCCAAAAGTCAGCAAACCCACCTTCGAAGTTGCCGTTGACCAGCTTTTCCGTAGGCATAGGCGATAGAGTGAAATTCACAACAGTCGTCCGTCCGGCACTTACTGTAACGTTATTCTGAGTTTGCGATTGGTAACCCGACTTTGATGCAGTTACGGAGTATGTTCCGGGAGCAACGCCTATTATTGTATAACTTCCGCCGGAGCTGGTCGTAGTGGAATATCCCCCTGGAGTTGTAGAAACAGTCGCTCCGACGATGCCTGTGCCACTCAGATTCGTAATGGTTCCGGAAATAATGCCGGTAGTGGCAGTCGCGTAGATAACTGTTAGGTCGCTCATATCCCTGAGTCGCAGGTAGCTTCGATTAGTCGTCCAGCCTGTAGGAATAGACCCCTCGACGATACCCACAGCGCTCACTACATCTCCAACCGAAACCGACGGAGTGGATGAACATCTCACCATAACGCCGATTTCTGGTCCAGAACCGGAGACATTTTCAACGTTTGAGCCATCATCAACGAAGATGTAGCTTCCTATGACTTTGGTAACTTTGCCTGCAATCTTAACAAGAGAGCCCATGTTGTTGGCGCCAGAGCCGTTTCTCACTCCAGGAATCAGTGTGCCTTTTGTTGCTCCACCCACTGATTTACACGCCATCGCCAAAGGTTTTAGGGGAGCGCCGGACGATGTCTTAGTAACAGTTGCGGAGCTGATCTGTCTCTCGGAAGGATAACCGCTTACCACACGAGTGGACATAACACCGGAAACGTTAATCCTATCGCCTAGGGCAAGTCCAGAACCGCTGTTTAAGATTCGGATTCCGCCTGCACGATTTGCGTCTTCTGCGTAGATGCAACTATCCGATGGGAAGATCCCCGTCACGACTAGACCGTTCAGATTCACGACAGAGGAATCGGGCAAATTCTTTACGTAGCTGGCTGTTTGTTGAATCGGCACGCCTGTCGTGGTTGCTCCCGATGAGTAGTTAGGCGGAGTTTCCTGGTCGTAGCTAAACGCTTTGTAGTAATAGGTTACTCCCGGAGTAAGACCAGTATGGACAAACGAATCGGTTGAACCGGGCGCGGCTGTCCGATCACAGACGAGTATGCCATCAGTGCGGCTGGCGGGATAACCGGTGGTTTTGCAACGAATCATAGTGCCTTTGAAATCAATGTCCGAAGGATTCCGCCACTGCAATAAGAGATCTCCCGACGTATATGGAGTAGCCGTGAATTGAGAGGCGTTACCAGGCGGAGTGTAGTCTGCACTCGTCGTTGCCACCGCATTTGCCACTGTCGACCAGTTACCTGACGAGTCTTGTGCAAATACTGAGTAGTAGTACGTG
>Ga0123519_10006312_pt1 | contig 18698 bp, 14 predicted proteins | sample YelNatPaOPRAMG02_FD_87396 | JGI IMG/M metagenome (GOLD analysis project Ga0123519, IMG submission 87396) | Hot spring microbial communities from Yellowstone National Park - Yellowstone National Park OP-RAMG-02 (version 2) | ecosystem: Environmental > Aquatic > Thermal springs > Hot (42-90C) ... | reverse complement strand
ATCCTTAAACTTTTCTTCGTCAATATCGTAATCCCATATATATGCTAATTTAGCTGTCATTTCTTTATTTTTATCGAAATCACTTGAGACCTAAGTTTTTAAAGAATTTATTGATGAATTTTCAGAAGACCGCTCGTGCAGCGATTCTTTCCCTTCTACCTTTTCCTCTTTATTTAGCCTAATTTGATCTATTTAGCATTTCTGAGATCTGCTTCTACCATTTCTTTTATCAAATCTTCAAATGAATATTTATTTTTCCATCCTAATTTTTGACGTGCTTTAGAAGCATCTGCCACTAAATCATAAATTTCAGCCGGCCGATAAAAAGCTGGGTCAGAAACTACGAATTCTCGATAATCCAGTCCTAAGTGGTTAAAAGCAATTTCACAGAATTCGCGCACCGAATGGCTCACTCCTGACCCCACCACATAATCTTCCGGAGATTCCATCTGCAGCATCAGCCACATCGCCTCTACATAATCTTTCGCATGCCCCCAATCTCTTTTAGCCTCTAAATTTCCCAATCTCAATTCTTTAATCAAACCTTTTTTAATGCGGACAACATGAGAAGTAATTTTTCTGGTTACAAATTCAAAACCTCTTCGCGGTGATTCATGATTGAAAAGAATGCCATTCACTGCAAATAGGCCATAGGCTTCTCGATAATTTCTCACCAAGTGATAGCCAGTCAGTTTTGATATTCCATAGGCTGATCTTGGTCGGAAAGGAGTATTCTCATTTTGAGGCGGAGGTGCATTCCCGAACATCTCGCTGGAGGCTGCAAAATAAAGACGACAATCAGGAACAATTTGCCTAATCGCAGAGAGAACATGATGGGTACCATTAATATTGGTCAATAAAGTGGAAAATTCATCTTCAAAAGAATAAGCGACAAAACTCTGCGCCGCCAGATGATAACATTCATCAGGCTTAACTTCTCGAATCACGTTAAAAATGCTGGCAAAACTTTCTACCGAGCCCGCATGGATCTTCAAGCGCGGCAAAATATGATTAATCCTGGACATTCTGTGTTCTGGATCTTCAATAGCTGATCTGCGCACCAACCCATGGACCTCGTATCCTTTTTCTAGTAATAATTCTGCTAAGTAACTCCCGTCCTGTCCTGTTATTCCAGTAATTAAAGCTCTTTTCATATTGACCCTCTTTAGAAGTTTTTTTGCTTAAGTCATCCATTTTTACTTATAAAAAATTAAGCTAAATGTATTTAAAAATATTCTTTTGAAAATATTGGCTATTGATCCAGTGGAAATTGAAAACTTAAGAAAGACAATAGGTTATACCCTGCCTTAATGCGGCATCCACAAGAGATTTCCCATCTTCCTTTTCTTTTTCGTACCCCCAGTAATATTTAATTTTTCAGTAAATTTTTTAAAAAAATAACATCTTTTATGTATTAGGGCAACGGGAAAAATAATCTCGCCTTTTGGCAAATTTTTTATTATAATTTTAAAAAATTTTAAATTTTATTAATACGCATTAAATTAAAATCCAATAGACTTTTTCTTTTTTCCGCAGTGCTTAGATGCGGAAGGAAGAAAGATTACATTAAACACTATTATTTAGCTTATAATTTATCGGAATCCTTTAAAAATATGGGTTATAAAATATTGCAAGAATATTTTAATAAACAAGAAAATGTTATCCTGGCCCTTATCTTTGGAACAAATGCCAAGGGTATGGCAGGTGAAGAATCAGATATGGATATTGCCATTTATCTAAAAGACGAAAAAGAAGAAGATCGAATCTGGCTCGATTTGAGTAAAATAATAACAAAAGAAGTAGATCTGGTATTGCTTAATAAAGCCCCTTTTTCACTGGTTTCCAATATCTTTAAAACTGGAATTCCATTATTATTCAAGACAGAAAATTATTTATTGACCTGCATTTATCATGTTCCTTAGAAGCCGAAGATTTTTTAGAATTCGCTAAAGACTATAACAAAATATTTTCCCGAGGCGGATCTTTAATTCCAGAATACGAGGTCAAATTAATAAAAAGAAGCAATTTTTTAAAATCGGTATTCTTTCGTATTTTGTCCTTTAAAGAATACCTCGAGGATAATTGACAGATGGACAGGAAGCATTATAAATAGCACCATTGGTATAGGTAAAATAATCCTGGCTTCAGAAAAAATGTCTAAAACCTTTGAACAAGCGTTATTAAATTTCGGCTTTTTCATAAACCTGCCCAAAAGCGACGCAGATATTCTTTATTCTTTCGCTCGGCTACTTAATATATTGGCTCACGGATATCTGGATATAACTTTTGAACTTATAAAGACCTTTATTAATGAATCTCCAAGAATTTACGAAAATATTCTTGATTTCCTCAAGAATATGGATAAATATTAATTATTTGAGGGGTTATTTTGGACCGACGTTTACAACTTTGGCTTGACATAATTTTAGTGTTAACTCAGAAAGAAATTAAAATTCGATATAAAAATAGTATATTGGGCTATTTATGGTCAATAGCCCACCCCCTCGCCTTTGCCTTCGTTTTTTTTGTGGCTTTCAAAGTGGTCATGAGAATAAATATAGAAAATTATACATTATTTCTTATAGCAGGCCTTTTCCCATGGCAGTGGTTTTCTAATTCGATAAATAATTCGCCTCTGATATTCTTGACAAACTCATCTTTAATAAAAAAATTAAATTTTCCACGAAATATTATTTCATTTTCTCTTGTATTACAAGATATGATACATTTTCTTCTTTCCATACCTGTCATAATATTTTTTCTTTTCCTTTATGAAAAACACCCTGGCTGGAATTGGCTTTTTGGTATTCCATCTCTGTTATTAGTTCAACTAGCCTTAACATATGGTATTTCAGTTTTCATTGCATCCGTTAATTTATTTTTTCGCGATTTGGAAAGATTAACCGGAATATTCATGACTTTTCTTTTTTACTTCACCCCGATTATTTACCCTGAACAAATGATTCCTGAAAATTACCGTAATTTTATAATCATTAATCCCCTTAGCCCTTTGATAATCAGTTGGCGCAACTTATTTTTAAATGGAAACATAGATAATAAGCTTATTTTAATAAGTTTTATATATGCCATAATATTTCTTATAATTGGGCATGTAGTTTATAAAAAGCTTTCTTGGAAATTTGCTGAAGTAATATGAAAGAACCTATAATTGAATTTGTACACATTAGTAAGAGCTATCCTTTATACCATCATATAACGGGAGGACTAAAAAATTTTCTATTCAATTTGCCGAAAGCGATTTCCCAAATGCGTAACTCAAAATTTGAGGTTTTAAGAGATATATCTTTCGAAGTATATCGTGGAGAAACTTTTACAATAATTGGAAGGAACGGGGCAGGTAAAAGTACCATCCTCGGCTTGATGGCCAGCATCATTAGGCCAACTAAAGGGAAAGTAATAGTTAAGGGAAGGGTTTCACCGCTTTTAGAACTTGGAGCCGGTTTTCATCCAGAGTTAACGGGGATTGAAAATATTATTTTAAATGGAATTCTTATGGGATTTACTCGTTCTGAAGTGTTGAAAAAACTAGATGAAATTATAGAATTCTCTGAACTTGTTGAATTTATTCATCAGCCAATTAGAATTTATTCAAGCGGTATGCTTTCCCGCCTGGGATTCTCAATTGTATCTTCGCTTGACCCAGAAATATTGCTCATAGATGAAGTTATGGCCGTGGGTGATGTCTATTTTCAAAAAAAATGCCTTAACCGCATGAAGCAATTCAAAGAAAAAGGGGTGACTTTGGTACTTGTTACGCATGCTCTGGAAAGTATAATTCCTTTATGCGATCGGGTACTATGGATAGAAGATCACACTATCAAATATCTAGGACCACCCTTAGCTTCATTATTAAATTAATATCTGCTATTTATTTTAAAATATGGAAAATAAAGAACGCAATTTAAAAAAAGCATCAGTTTATGATTTGCTAAAAAGGGCAAGAGAAATTTTCGCTCAAGAACAAGAACTTAAAAATAACTCGGAATCAAAAAATAAATTTTTCTTTTCTTTATTTCCAAAAACAGAAAAAGAGAAGATGAATATTATAACTGGTGAAATTCCGTTCTCCTGGGAAAAGATTATGGATTACTCTAATGAGGAATTCATTATAAATGCTTATCGGTGGGTATTAAAAAGAGATCCAGATCCTCAAGGCCAGGATTATTTTTTATCGTCTCTTGAAAATAACAAAATGACTAGAGTCGAAGTCTTAGGGAGATTAAAATTCTCTCAAGAAGGGAAAAAGCAAAATATTCATATTAAAGGCTTAACGCCCAGGCTTTTTATTCATTTATGCTATAAAATTCCAATTTTATGCTTTCTATTAAAATTAATCATATCATTTTTGATGCTCCCACATCTAAATTTAAAAATCCAAAATATTGCCATATTTTGGAAAAAGAAGATTTCATCATTAGAAAAAAACCAAGAAACTATAATTAAATGTCACAATAATTTTTCTAAAGAAATATTAGAAATAAAAAAGAAGTTATCCGATAAAGTAGATCATTCATTATTTGTTGAAATAAAAAAAGAAATGGCAAATAAAGCAGATTTTTCTATATTTCGTGCCCAACAAGAAATCTTAAGAAAAATTGAAAACGAAATTCTGAAAATTTCAAATAAATTGAACTATATTGAAAAATTCATTAATGAACTCCCTTCGCAATCCTTTAATAATTTAAAAATAACCAATTTCAATTTACCTTCATTAATTAACATTCCTTCAAAAGATAAAAACCGATTAATCGATGCGAAATTGTTAGACCTTCTGTATTATCGATTAGAAGAAAAATTTCGAGGTTCACGCGAACAAGTCAAAGAATGGCAAAAAATTTATTTGAAGTATATTAATAAATCTGATGCGGGGAAAATAGATTCTCCAATTTTAGACTTAGGCTGCGGCAGAGGAGAATGGCTTGAACTGCTAAAAGAAAATGGATACAAAGCTGTTGGTGTTGATTTGAATATCTATATGGCTGAAGTTTGTAAGGAATATGGCCTTGACGTAGTTAATGAAGATATATTAGTTTTTTTGGCATCACAAAAAGAAAAATCATGGGGGGCGGTTACAGCCTTTCATTTAATTGAACATTTCTCCTTCGATAATTTGATTATCCTTTTGGAAGAAATGTTTCGCATTCTGAAAAGTGGGGGCTTATTAATTTTGGAAACTCCCAATCCAGAGAATATGCATATAGGATCGTGGTTCTTTTACCAAGACCCAACTCATAGAAATCCTATTCCACCTAATACTCTTGAATTTCTTGTTGCTGAGCAAGGATTTCTATCTATCGAAATAATTCGCTTGCGTCCTTTGGCAATTTACGGACTAGAAGATTCATTGATAAATAAAATGTTTTTTGGACCAACTGAATATGCCCTTATCGCCCAAAAGCCCTAAGCAAGAAAAGCCAGAGAGCAATCCTATAATAATTTTTTATAGCTCCCAGATTCATGGAGATCTTTTACCAGGAATTCAAGGGAATATTTCTCCTTCGCAAATTTCTGCTTATTCGCAAATTAAATCTTATATTATTAATTTATTATTAAGAGAAGGATATAAAGTACAGGAAATTATTAGGCCAGAATTATATAAACATCAAATTTCTTTCAAATTCTTGCCAAATTTTAGTCCAGGCGATATACATTTAATATTCAAGCCAATGCCATTTATTCGACCTTTGAAAAATGCTTTTAATATATGGGTAAAAGCGGAATCGTTGACATCTAATTTGCCAAATTTATTTCATCCTTTTTTTAATCTTCGTAGAATGCTTTCTTTAGTTGAGGAAATTTGGGATTCCCTTCCAGAAAATATTGATGACTTTCATATGTTTGACCACTCGCGGGTTTTTCCCATTTCCTCGCCGCATAATATTACTCAAATTTCTCATCAAATAATATTGGAAAGGATAAATAAGTTATCAAGGACAAAATGAACGGACATACCTTTTTTATTGATATTTATTGCTTATTTGATGCCAAATATGCTGGCATCGCGAATGTAAATTATCAAATTGCGAAATATTTTTTCTACCAGTATCCAGAATCTTCTTATTTTTTTTATAATGATAAAATTTTGCGAAGAGATTTTGTTGAATTTCTTCTCAGTAAGAAAAGCGGTGAAGGACTTCTTGATTATCTTAGATACGAACAACTTTATATAAATTCTTTAGATGGGCAGTTATTAAAAAATAAAGAAAAATCTATCGGCATTTTCCCATACTTAAAGGCTTTTAAGAAAAAGTTTTCTTATGAAATTCAAATTATTTACGATTTAACTCCATTACTTACGCCGGAATTTCACCATCCAGAAACCGTTAAGAGATATTTGCAATCAATTGATAACCTTATTACCAATGATCTATTTGTATGCATATCAGAATCAACAAAAGAAGACATAATAATGTATTTAGGCATTCCGCAAGATAAGATTGTTGTTTCTCATTTGGGATTAGAAATGGAAAATTTTAATCATTCTATCTACCGCAAAATAATTCAAGAATTTGAAGGTGGAATAGAAAAATTCATTATTGTGTTGGGGACTATTGAACCGAGAAAAAATATTCGGTTAATATTTTCTTTTTTAGAGCATAAACCAGAAATCTTAAAAAAATATAAATTTGTATTTGTTGGCAGAGATGCCGGTAAAGAAGGCTGGGGCGAAACCTTTCATGAAAAAATTGAAAAATTAAATATCCCTGATTCGCTTAAAAAAAATATTCATTTTTTGGAATATGTTACGGATGAAGAAAAGAATATTCTACTTATGAAAGCGGAATTCCTTATTTACCCATCTATATATGAAGGGTTTGGATTACCCGTTCTTGAAGCCCTTTATCTTGGATGCCCAGTTTTAGGTTCTATGAGTTCGAGTATACCGGAAATTGGAGAGAATGCAGTTTTTTATTTTGATCCTTATGATTTAAAATCTTTTGTAGATGCTTTTAAAAAAATAGAAATATCACTTGAAAAAAACCGTAATGAAATAATCGAGGAAGGCTACAGACGCTCTAAAATATTTACTTGGGAGAGATTTATTTCAAACATATTAAAAAGAATTGAGCAAGACTTTGAAGGAAATAGAGCTAAAATTAGCTTAGAGAGGCCTCAGGTTTTTGTGCAAATGTCCCGTCCTTTACAAGTTCTCCTTATAAAATTAGACCACCGCGGAGATTTTATTCTCTCTATTCCGGCAATTCTCAAAATCAAAGATAAACTTAAAAAAATTGACCTGGATATATTAGTTGGTGAGTGGAATTACATTATCGCTCAAAAATTAAATATTTTTAGAAATATATATATTTATAATTATTTTGCAGAAATTTCTTCCCAAGAAGCTTCACAAAATAATTTTGAACCAAAAGAGATATTTGGAAAGCTCCCCTTTTACGACCTGGCAATAGATCTGCGAAGAGCACCAGAAACGCGCTTTTTATTAGAAAAAGTTCCTTCATTATTTAAAATAGGCTATAAATCTTTTTCACCATTCGATGCTCACCTGGATATTTGTTTAGACACTCAATTAGATCAAAAAGGTATTATAATTGATGACAACAAAATAAGCGTTTCGCTTCAGCTTATTCGCTTAATTAATGCTATTCCTTTCGAGGTAGTCCATTTACCAGCTTTCGCACTTTTCTCTCCTAAGGGATGTCAAATAGGTATTTTCCCTGGTGCGGGTGTTGATTCCAGGCAGTGGCCTTTAGAATACTTCCTTAATTTGGTCAAGGAATTAGGCAATATTCCATCAATCGAAAAAATAAACATTTATATAGCACCTTACGAAAAAAAATTGATAGAATCTTTTTCCGTTATTCCAAAAACTCAAATATGCAGTGGTTTGAATTTTGAAGAGCTGACTAATTCACTTATCCAAAATCTATTGATAATTTCTAATAATTCATTTGGTGCTCATATCGCTTCCTACTTGGGAATTCCTCTCATTGCCATATATAGCGGCGTTGAAACAGTAGCGGAATGGGGGCCCCCATTTGGAAATGCTTATGTTTTTTGTCATAAATTATCTTGTTCTCCTTGCCATGGATTGGCTAAACATTGCACTAACAATCTTATTTGTTTAAAAGAAATTCAACCAAATGTGGTTTTAAATTTAATACGAGAAATTATTACAGTTAATACAAAAAAACAAAAAGAGAATGAGGAAAGATTTTTTCTATATAGTTTTTTACATGAAATGTACCCCAAAATTGGAGAGCTTTTTAAATCCATCTCTTAATTTTTTATAAGTTATAAATGAAAATTGTCGTTAATGTAATTCCTTTACTTTCTCCTCTGACTGGTGTTGGCAAATATACACTACAGCTTACCCGCACATTAATGACTATTGATAAGTCTAATGAATATATATTTTATAATGGCTTTTATTCTCAAAATTTGCGTCTCTCTGAAGGAATGCAAAAAAAAAAGCTATTTAACTTTAAAGAAACTATTTTCTCCTTTCCTTTAATTAAGAAAATAGCTCGAAGTATAAACATTTTATCTTTTAAATTTAAAAAAGAAAAATTTGATATATATTTTGAGCCAAATTTCATCCCATTGCCAATTCCTGCAAAAAGGACTGTAGTAACTGTACATGACTTTTCTTTTTTCCACTTTCCGGAATGGCACCCCGCAGAAAGGATAAAATATTTTCAGAAACACTTTTGGGAAAAAATAAAAAGAGCTGACAAAATTATTTTTGACTCCAATTTTATAAAAGATGAATCGATACGCCTCTTTTCTTTTCCAGCTGAAAAATTAAAGACAATTTATCTTGGCATCGATAAAAATATATATCGCATGTATGATCCCAGGGACTTAATAGGTATATCTAAAAAATACTCTCTGCCCCCGAAATTTATATTTTTTTTAGGCTCCATTGAACCCCGTAAAAATCTCAAACATCTCCTCTTAGCATACTTAAATTTAGATGCCCCAATTAGAAAAGAATTTAAATTAGTTCTTGCAGGGTTTAAAGGATGGAAAAATGAAGAAATTCATTCGCTTATAAAAAAATCAAATGGAGATGTAAAGTATATAGGTTATATGCCCGAGGAAGATCTGGGGAAGGTTTTAAATCTAGCGCATTTATTTTTATTTCCTTCCTTTTATGAAGGCTTCGGTCTTCCTCCTTTGGAAGCAATGGCCTGCGGCTGTCCCGTAATAACATCTAATACATCCAGTCTTCCTGAAATATGCGCAGACGCTGCTTTTTATGTTAACCCTTATGATGTAAATGATATTTCTTCCGCAATAACCAAAATAATTTGTAATGAAAATTTAAAAAAAAATTTAATAAAAAAAGGATTAGAAAGAGCGTCTATCTTCGATTGGGAAATATCTGCGAGAATGCATCTTGAACTATTCTCGGAAATATTTTAGTTTAAGCTTTTTTAAATTTTTAGAAAAAATTTGCTTTCTTATAATTTTTCTATCTACTTTGAATTTCTTCATTAGTTTTGAGTTGTTTCGTCTTTTATTTTAAATTTCAAATTTTGTCTTTTCTTCTTTTTAATCAGAGCAAATAATATCGTTTAGATTAAACCTCCAAAGCCTTTCTCAGCCGAGATAGCAGGGTCAAGATAGGAAACGGGACCATCTCTTCTTTTAACGGTATAGCTTCGAACGTTTCACCCTCGTAAAACGACTCATAAAACAATATCTGCTTTCCTTAATGAATCTTATTCTTTACATAATTTCTTTATATTGAAAATTATTTATTCTGAAAACTAATTTTCTTAAGTCTCCCGGCGCAATGATTGGCGGCGCATCGGTTTGAAATTCTATGATATGCTTGCCTGGAGGAACGGTAATATCTTTTTTAAATTTAATTCCCTTAGAATTTAATCTAAAATTTTCTGAAATTAAATCGCCAGAGATTATCATGTTCGAAAATTCTTCATAACCAATAGCAATCTCCATTTTTATTTCAACTCTTCTAATTTTTTTCCATGAATTATTCAAAACCAATATTCCATGCTGGGAACACCAGCGCCAATTACTCTCTTTGTTTCTCTCCAGTCCATAGAAACCCTTTCCCCAAGAAATGAATAAAGGATAAATTGCTCTTTCTTTTTTCTCTTGCCATTCCTTTTTAGAATATTTAGAAATTAATTTTTCTTCAAATCCTATAAGGCTATAAATAGAATAGCGATTGTTTGGGCTTATAAAAGGCGCTTTTTGTATGATTTCTTCTATCTTTTTTTCTAAGCTTTTCGCATTATCTTCATATCCATACCGATCAATATATATAGCTTTAAATCCGGCCATTACAATAGTTTCGAGAAACTCTTCTAGTGGTTTTTCTGTTACCATTCTTTGCCACAAATCCCCTTCCCTCCCTTTTATAGTACCATAGCTCCACCGGAGTTCTTTTGATAATAAATATCCCCCTCCAAAATGGTCATAATCGTGAACCTTATTTATTGGCGGATGCTCCGGAAATGGGAAATAAGGAAGTTGGAAAATCATTGCTCGATTAGGCAATATTGATTCAATTTTGCTCATAAATTGCATCTGCTCTCTATGATAATTTTTTTTCCCTTCATATGGAGGAACAAATTGAGGAGACGTTTGGTCCAATATTCCCAGAATGAGGATTGTATAAATTAAAAAAGAAAAGAAAAATTGATGTTTTCTTGATAATTTAATTGAAAAATGATTAATTGCTGCACAAATTGTGTAAATAGTAAAAAAAGCTAAATAAAAGCTTACACGATTATAGCCCCTGATATCAGGAAAAAAAAATGCTATCAACGTTGAAAATCCGCCAATCGTTGAAACTAAAATTCCAGATAGGTTCAAAAACGAAAGATTATAAACTTCTGAATTCCAAGAGCGAAGACGGTCAAAGAATATTGCAAAAATTAATATTAAAAACCCAACGCTTCCAATAATACCGAGAGAAACCCAATCATTTTCGTTGACCAATGGAGCATTTCTATTATAGCTCTCTTTTAGCTTAGCTAAAACTGGTATGCGATGGTCTTTTATTGGTAGCAATAATTGAGTTATTTTCAACCCATAAAGTTCAGGCTCGAAAAAACCTCTTTTGCCAACTTCTGAATTTTGGCCATTTTTATACCAATGATAAAGTGATGGCGATATATTAACAAGTGTTCCAATAATAATTATTAATATTAAAAATATAGAAATAATTAAAGGATGGCTCTTTCTCTGCTTTGCAGTAGCCAGTGATCCAGCAACTAATAAAAAAAAACAGCCAAAATATGAAAAATATACTCCACTCGATGAGGTCAATAGACAAATAATTATTGCTGCCCAGAAATATACATTTTTTGATATAGATTTTTTTTTATGCCCAATCAATAAAGGACTTCTCTCATTTCCTATCCACAAAATTACTAAAACCATCAAAGGGACCATGTAATAAGCGGCTAAAAATAGATGCCCGACATTACGAAAAAAATGATTGGGAAGAAAAGTATAAAGAATTGATCCCATTAATGATATCTGAAATGCTATTCCAAAATGTCGCAATACAAAAAAAGATGTGATAGCTGTTAATGGAAAAGTCAACAAATAAAATAAATTTAAAGTAATTCCATAATCAGGAAATATTAGAGAAATAATTTTTAAAATCAAAAAATGAAGGTTATCACTAAGCGGATAATCTCGAAAATTTAGCCCCGTAGGCATACCTATGTAAGGATTATCTAAATACCATCCATTTTGAATCATTCCTTTGATAAGGGCTCCACTAAAAAGTGCATCTCCTCCATAAATAAAAGGAATTGAAAGATCCGCATTCCATAGCTTCAAAATTAAAATTAAGATTACAATGGATACAAATGCTATTATTAAAAATTCACCGATAATTTTTTTGCTTTTTTTAACCATTTTTAATTATCAAAGTTAATCCTCTCCTTTTCGATTACTAAAGGCCTTTTGAGCACTTGGGTATGAATAGCGCCTATATATTCTCCTAAAATTCCAATAAAAAAAAGAAGAACAGAAGCTAGTAAGTAAAGCCCAATCAACACTGGAGCTATGCCAGCTTCAAAACGCTCCCAGTAAATAATCTTAGCAATAAAATATCCGATAGCGACTAAAAGGCTACCACCAGACATTATGAAACCTATCATAGTTGCCAATCGTAAAGGTATTTTTGTATGATTAGTAATCCCCAACATCGCCATATCATATAAAATATAAAAATTATTTTTAGTAATACCACGCTTCCTCTTTTTTTGAACGTATTCAATCTTAGCGTTAGTATAACCTAAATCACATATTAACCCACGAAAATAAGGATAGGGATCATTGATCTCGCGCAAGGTTTCGATAACTTTTTTATCATATAATCCGAACCCGGTATAATTTTTTACTAATTCGATATCAGATAATTTGCTTACTAAATTGTAATAAAACTTTCGAATTGCGTACATGATAAAAGTTTCCTCGCTTTTCGATTTTACACCCATTACTACCAAATAGCCCTCTTCCCACTTTTTAATAAATTCCGGTATTAGTGATGGCGGATCTTGTAAATCAGCATAAATCATAATTACCGCATCTCCTCGCCCTTGCAATAAACCATAATAAGGAGAACGTATGTGCCCAAAATTGCGAGTATTGACAATAATTTTTACATTTTTATCTTTTTCGGCTATCTCTTTTAAAATATTAACAGTCCTATCTTTGGAAGCGTTATCTATAAATATGTGTTCATAGCCATATTTATCAATTTTCTGAAAAACTTCTTTTACTTGCTTATAAATTTCTGAAATATTTTCCTCCTCATTATAGCAGGGCGTTACTACGCTTATAATTTTCATTTTTCCCTCAATGGTATATTTATCTATTCATAATTAATGATTTTTTTATTTTAAAATAAGATATATGACTTATTTTATTTTTCAAGTAAAAATTTCGTTTCTTCCATTAACGTTTCCAAAGAAGATAATGATGGGTAATAGCCTATCTCTTTGGCTTTTTGATAATTAGAATAGTAATTTAGTTTACCGCCCGTAGCCTGTTGAAAAGAAATTTCATTAGATATTTTAAATTTTAGGCCGAAATTTTTATTAAACTTATCTAATATAGCAAATTTTGAAATAGGCTTTTTGCTAAATACATCATATGCCTTATTCAAAAATCGTTTTTCAATACAAATCATAACTAAATTAGCAAGGTCTTTTGGACTTACGTAGTCTCTAATCATGTTAAATGAATTTGTTATCAATTCCTTTTTTTGAATTATACTACGCACAACATCAGCCATAAAATAGTTCGTGCTTAAATCAATAAAGCGGCTGAAAAATCCAAATACTCTTAAATCAACAATATTCATATCTGCGAGCGCTCTATGCTTAGCTTCAGATTGCAATTTAGCAATCGCATAATAATCGTTTTCTTCAATATGATTTATTTTTATGGCTAAAATGCTATTTTCATTAGCTGCATCTGAAAACTCTTTACCATATATTGCTCCGCTGCTAATATTTATATATACAGTCTCTGGATGTTTTTGAAGGTACCCGATCACTAAGTTATCGAATTTTTCGGTTAATTGAAATATGCTTAATTTAGCATTAATAAGCTTCGCTGGATCACCTATGCCGACACAATTTATCACTGCTTCATAAAAATTGCTGTCGAGATCTTCATAATTTTTTATTTCGCCTTTCCCCTGTTTCCATATATATTCAAAAATTTTTGTAGCCAGCTCCTTTGATCTTGAATATAAATGAAAATAATATTCATCATTTTTAGATATCCAATAAACTAATGCTTTTCCGATATGTCCCGTAGCACCTAAAATTGCTATCCCTTTTTTATTTATATTATGCATTTTTTCACTACTCATCTAATGGCTTCACAATCATATTAGCTAAAAATTCTTCACGGTCTAAAAATGGATACATATCCTCTAAAGGTTTTGATACTATTGTTCCATCTTCTTTAACGAAAGAAGAAACCGTTGGAATAATTTCCTGGTCTCTTAGGCAAAAAACCTCACAAATAACTGCCTTTGGATACTCCAAAACCTTTTTTATTGTATCATCCAGCATTTCGCTATTTGATGCTTTAATATATTTTATCCCGTAGGCATCAGCTATCTTATTTAAATTAGGAAAAGAGACACCAGATGTTCTATCCGCACCAATAAGCCTACCATTAAAAAATTTTTTTTGCGTCGCTCTAATAGATAAGTATCCATCATTATTAATAATAAACAATTTTACCGGTAAATCATGATGTACAATAGTTTGAAGTTCCTGAATATTCATTTGAAAAGCCCCATCACCTGTAACACCGATCACTTCCTTTCTATTATTCGCAAAGCATACTCCTATACAGGCTGGTATTGTAAATCCCATATCACCCTGAGCTCCTGATGTAATAAACCTTTGCTTTTCTTTAATTTGGAATGCCTGCCCCATTACATAATCAACTGAACCTGCATTTCCAACAACTACAGAATCAGGGCCTAAATTTTTGCATAATCTATCCACAAAATAATAAATATTAATTCCTCCCTCCGTATTTTTATATTCAGGAAGGCAAACTGGATATTTGCTTTTCCATTGTAAACATCGCATAGCCCAATTTTGCTTCTTTTTGATATGCAATTTTTTTATTTTTTCTAAAAATCTTTTAACGTCGGCATTAATAAAAAAGTCTATTTTAACCGTATTTTTTTTATGTTCTTCTGGATCAATGTCAACAACAATAATTTTTGCTTCTCGGGCGAAAGCATGATATTCATGCCCTGTAGTACTCACACTTAATCTGCATCCTAATGAAATTACTAAATCTGAATTTTGTACTGCAAGATTTCCTGCTCTATCTCCTTTATTCCCAATTCTACCTATAAATAATTGGTCCGCGGTTGGCATGATATCAAAGCCAAGACGAGAACCCACAACAGGGATTCCGTTTCTTCTTACAAAATTAAGGAATTGTGGTATAGCTTTGGCTAAGCGAATGCCATGCCCCGCAATTATAATTGGCCTCTCTGAATTTTTTAGTAATTCTTCAAATTTTTCAATTTCATCTAATGTTGGATCTTCTTTGTAATTTTTTTTCAAATCCTCCTTATACCTGTTTAAAGAATTTTCATTTATTATTGCAGATTGGACATCCAAAGGAATATCTAGCCACACGGGGCCAGGACGACCTGATTTTGCTAAGTATGTTGCTTTATCTAAATGATAAGCAATTTCTTCCGGATTATTTACCATTTCAGCATATTTAGTTAGAGGTCTTACTATTGGAATTATATTAGCTTCCTGAACTCCAAACTGCCTAAGATTTAACCCTGAATTATATATGGTTTCCTTTCTTTTGCTTTGCCCGGAAATAAATAGACAGGGAATGCTATCTTGCCACGCTCCTAATAATCCAGTAATCGCATTTGTGCCACCACATCCTGTTGTAAAAAAAGCCACGCCAAGGTTTTCGTTGAATTTAGCATAAGCAACTGCCGCCATTGCCGAGGCCTGTTCATGATGATTGCATACAGCTCTTAAATGGGGGTGAATTGCTATCCCATCTGATAAAAACATCATTCCTCCGCCCGAAACCATAAAGATTTCTTTAACTCCTAACTGGTAAATGTAGTCGGCAATATAATCAGCAACTCTTACCATTTTCCCTCTAATTTTAAATTATTTTCAAAATAAGCTATAACCAAGAATCAATTTTTATTGCCCATTCCGGGATCCCTCTTAGGCACAAGTCCTCTTTTAAGTCAGTCAACATTTTGGGAGGGCCTGATAAATAAAATACACTTTTTGTTGGTTCTCTAATTTCTGACCATATAGAATCCAAAGAAATAATACCCTTTTTTACTCTTCTTTTAAACCCTGCATTCTTAACTTCATTATCCAATTTTTCTACGAAATAAAAAGGAACTAGTCCAGAATATTTTTGCGCGCATATTTCTATTTTTTCTCGATACAACAGCAGTTTTTCATTTCGAGCTCCATAAATTAAATAAATATTAAAAAGATAATTTGAATTTATGGTATCAATAAATGATGTAAAAGCCGTTATCCCAGTTCCCCCTGCAAAAAGGACTACATCCGAATCACCTTTCACTATAAAATCTCCATAAGGAAGCTTAATCCAAACGGTGCTTCCTTTTCTTAACTCTTTTTCCATTCTTGATGTAAATCGTCCTTTTACCGAATAAGAAATTGTTATTATTTTTCTATTAAAGGGCGAGCTGGCAATTGAAAATACACGAGACTCAGGCCAAAATCCGCTTGGATCATATTCATCAAGCGCTAAATGCAAAAATTGACCAGGGGAAAATTTAGGAACGGGCTTTTGGGGCTTTAATGTAACTGTATAAACATGGTCACCATGGTCGTTAATTTCAGCAACATGACAGCGAATTTTTTGAGTAATGGACATTTGTTTTTTAAACTCTTTCCCCATTAATAAAACGAGTGACGATTTCTTCTATATAATCTAATTGCGAATTATCAATTCCAGGATAGACTCCTATAAAAAATGTATTATTCATAACAAAATCTGTATTTTTCAAATCCCCCACTATTCGACAAGAAATATTCTTGAAAGCTGGATGGCGAAGAAGATTTCCGCTAAATAAATTGCGAGTTTCTATCCTATTATATTCAAGGAAACGAGTTAATTCATTTCGCGTAAATCCTGCATCCTCTCGAACAGTTATTGGAAATCCAAACCATGAGGGTTCCGTGTTTGGAGAAGCTTGGGGGAGGATAAGTCTATCTTCATATGGCTTGAAAATTTTCAATAACCTTTTGAAATTTTTCTTTCTTCTTTCAATAAAATTATTAAGTTTTTTTAGCTGAGCGCAACCAATGGCAGCCTGCAGATCGGTAATTTTCAAATTATATCCTATATGGCTATAAACGTATTTATGATCATACCCCATTGGAAGGCTTCCAAATTGTTGACTAAACCTTTTGCCACAAGTATTATTTTCCCCACCAGAACAATAACAATCTCGGCCCCAATCACGAAAAGATCTGGCTATTCGGGCTAATTCTTCGTTATTGGTTACTACACAGCCCCCCTCTCCCATAGTAATATGATGAGCAGGGTAAAAAGAAAAAGTTGCTAAATGCCCAAAAGTACCTGTTAATTGCCCATTATATCGTGAACCGAGAGCGTCACAATTGTCTTCTATTAGCCAAAGATCATATTTTTTAACCAATTCTAAAGCGACGCCCAAATCAAATGGCACTCCCAAAGTATGAGCCATCATTATAGCTCGAGTTTTAGGACCTACTGCTTCTATTAACTGATGCGGATTGGCAGTATAATTTCCAATTTCGACATCTACGAAAACCGGAGTCAATTGATTTTGAACTATAGGAGCAACTGTCGTAGGAAAAGCAGCTGCAACAGTAATAACTTCATCTCCTGGTTTCAAGCGCTTTCCGCCCAATTTAGAAGAGGTTAACGCTGATAAAGCTATTAAATTAGCAGAAGAACCGGAATTAACAAGAAGAGCATTATTAACACCTAAATATTCTGCAAACTCTGCTTCAAACTTCTCAGAATAGTGACTGGCGGTAAGGAAAAAATCAAGGCTGGCATCAACTAAATTGCGGATTTCATCTGTATCAAATACCCGCCCAGCATAGTGAACCAAATCACGATTGGGATTAAAAAATTTATTACCAAACTTTGTTTGGTAATATAAAGGGATCAAACTTAATATTTGCTCTTTAATTTGTTCAGCATTTAAATTAGGCTTTTTTCTCATTTTTTAAAACTAATTAAGAAGTTTTGCTGTACTCATCAATCTGCTTTAGACATATTTCTTTTATATTATCTCCTCTTTTATAAGCCCTTACCCACTCAACGACTTTCTCAATAGCTTTTTCTAAATTCCATTTTGGATACCATTTTAAACGATGCTTAGCTTTAGAACAATCAAGTTTCAAGTAATTAGCTTCATGAGGGTGGTTTCTCCGATCTATTTCATATGATGCGCCTTCTCCCCAAAGAGCGCAAATTTTGTTAACGAGCCATTCCACAGTTTGGGCGTCACGATCTTCTGGACCGAAATTCCAAGGCTCGCCAAAAACTGGACCATCTTTAAATAATTTTTGGGCTAAAATTAAATACCCGTACAAAGGGTCTAAAACATGCTGCCAAGGACGAATAGCTTGAGGATTGCGGATGAGAATCCTTTCGCCCTTTAAAAGGGATCTTATACAATCAGGTACTAATCTGTCTGGCGCCCAGTCTCCCCCCCCGACCACATTACCTGATCTCGCTGTAGCAATTGCAACCCCATGTTTCGGATATTCTTGGGGGTTAAAAAAAGAATTTCGATAGGAGGCGGTTATCAATTCTGAACAGGCTTTGCTATTGGAATATGGATCATAGCCTCCCATAGGTTCATTTTCCCTATAGGGCCAAATCCATTCGCGGTTTTCATAACATTTATCAGTCGTTACATTTATAACCACTCTGACGGTATTACATTTCCTAATGGCCTCAAAAAGATTTACCGTCCCTATAACATTCGTAGAATATGTCTCTACCGGATCTTTATACGAAACCCTCACAATTGACTGAGCAGCCATATGAATAACTATTTCAGGCTGAAATTCACATATTTCTTTCGTTAGCGTTTCTCTATCACGGACATCCGCAATAACAGAGTTTAATATTTCCCCAATATGGCCTATTTCATAGAGGCT
>Ga0123519_10006293_pt1 | contig 18718 bp, 17 predicted proteins | sample YelNatPaOPRAMG02_FD_87396 | JGI IMG/M metagenome (GOLD analysis project Ga0123519, IMG submission 87396) | Hot spring microbial communities from Yellowstone National Park - Yellowstone National Park OP-RAMG-02 (version 2) | ecosystem: Environmental > Aquatic > Thermal springs > Hot (42-90C) ... | reverse complement strand
TTTTGTAAAAAATGAATGAAATACTAAATTCAGACATAGGTTTAGGCATCTTATTATTCAATCAAATTGTTTATAAAATCTCTCTAAATCTCCCTTTTCCAAAGGGAACTTTTTGGAGCTTTTCTTTTTCAAAGAGAGACTTCTACGAATATAATATAAAGTGACTTAAATTTGATTGATACATAAATTTATTATGGTTTTTGACTAATGAAACCGTTAATACTAATAGTAGATGATGAAGAGACACAGCGAATAGTGCTGAAAAAAATGCTTACCAGAGAAGGCTATGACGTTGAGACTGCGTCCAATGGGATTGATGCCTTAGCTATATTTAAAGAGGCTACCGCCGACGTTATAGTTACTGATATAAAAATGCCCGATATGAGCGGATTAGAGCTTTTCAAAGAAGTAAAAAGGCTTAATCCTGATGTATCAGTTATACTCATGACCGCCTATGGATCAATAGAGTCAGCAGTTCAAGCGATGGCAGATGGAGCGTTATATTATCTGACAAAGCCTATTGATCCAAATCAATTGAAACTTCTTATAAAGAAAGCACTCGAAAATAAGAATCTAACAATAGAAAATGGTCAATCAGATAGAAATATCGCCGACAAATATGGATTTGGTCAAATTGTTGGACAAAGCCAAAAGATGCAAGAGGTTTATTCTGCGTTGAGGCGAGTTGCTGAATCTGATGTTACATTGCTTTTACTTGGCGAAACAGGCACAGGCAAAGAATTAGCTGCCCATGCGATACATTATAATAGTTCAAGAAAAGATTACCCTTTCGTTAAGGTCAGTTGTGCATCATTGCCAGAAACTTTATTAGAAAGTGCGTTGTTTGGTCATGAAAGAGGAGCTTATACTGGTGCAGATACAAGACAAATAGGCATGTTTGAGAGGGCAAATAAAGGCACTATCTTTCTTGATGAGATAGGCGATATTAATCAGAATGTCCAGATAAAGCTATTGCGATTTTTGCAGGAAAAGGAATTTGAACGAGTTGGTGGCACACAACCGATAAAGGTTGATGTAAGAGTTATCGCTGCGACAAATGTTGATATTGAAAAAGCTGTTGAAGAGATGAAAATTAGAAGGGACTTATATTATCGCATTAATGTCGTCCAAATAAAAATGCCTCCACTAAGAGAGCGAAAGGAAGATATTCCACTTTTGACTGAACATTTTTTAGAAAAACATAAAAACAAGGCTAATGGAAAGGTTAAAAGAGTATCTCCCGAAGTGATGTCCATTTTTGAGGCACACGATTGGCCCGGAAATGTCAGGGAATTAGAAAACTGTATAGAAAGAGCAATTGTTATGGGCAAAGATGACGTTATCCAACCTTATGATCTTCCTAACTATTTGATCCCTTCTCATTATCAAAATTCACTGACAAATACATCTGATACGAATTCTCTTGACAATATAGAGCGAAACCTTATAATAAAGGCGTTGAAAAAGTCTGGAGGCAGTCAAGTAGAGGCAGCGAAACTACTTGGCATATCAAGACGAAAATTACAATATAGGATGGGGAAATACCGCATATCAGCTAAAGATATTAAAGAAAGCTAAGAGATAACCTTATTTTAAAACATGAAAGGATGTAAACATGGCGAACATACCTTATATGAAAAATGAGCTTTTTAACGTAGGTAAACCGAAAGTCTATAAAGGCAGACAGCTTGATGAGATCGCATTCCCAATAGGCGGAATTGGAACAGGTATGATCTCTCTCGGAGGATGGGGACAATTAAAGGAATTTGAAATCTTTAATAAACCCAACAAGGGATTATTTTTCAACTATACCTTTTTTACTCTTTATGCCAAACAGGGAGATCAAAAACCAGTAACCAGAGTTGTCCAAGGACCTGTCGGTGGAACATATACTGGTTGGGGATCAGGCGTAACACGTATGGACGGTTCAGGATTACCGCATTTTAGAAAATGTGAGTTCATCGGAGAGTTTCCATTTGCGAGGATTGAGTTCAAAGACCCTAAAATGCCATTAGATGTCTCAATGGAAGCGTTCAATCCCTTCATTCCGCTAAATGATAAAGATTCTAGTATCCCTGTCGCAATATTTCTTTTCCATTTAAGTAACCCTACGGAAGATGTCGTCAATGCAACACTATTTGCCAATCTTGAAAATAAGGTTGGTTTCCCTGAGGTCGGCAAAGGTGTTATTGAGTTCAAGGAAAGGGAGAATGTGTCTGGGTTGATGATGACCACAAAAAAACATGCGGAAGATTCCCCTAGATTTGGTTCATTAGCTCTGACGACCACTTGGAAGCATTTGAATATTCAAACATGTTGGCTTAGAAGCGGTTGGTTTGATACACTCCATAACTTTTGGGATCAGGCTTCTGAACATGGCGAGTTAGAAGAGAACCGAGAGACCGTTGAAGCGGGAGATAACGCAACTGATGTTGGATCAATAGGTCTAAAAGTTAGTATTAATCCGGGTGAATGTGTAACTTTACCTGTGTTTATCTCGTGGTATAATCCTAATTTTGAAAAATATTGGGGCGGTAAGGCTACGTGGAAAAATTATTATGCGACTATTTTTAGCGATGCCTTTAACGTTGCGGAATATGTAGGCAAAAATTTTGATAGGTTAGAGTTAGAAACAAGGCTATTCAAAGATTCTTTATTTAGCTCAACATTGCCAGAACCTGCCTTAGATGCGATTTCATCTCAAATATCCATATTAAAGACGACAACTTGCGTTAGATTAGAAGATGGCACATTTTACGGCTGGGAAGGTTGCAATCCCGGATCAGGATGTTGTGAAGGGACTTGCACTCATGTTTGGAACTATGCACAGGCGATGCCCTATCTTTTCCCAAATCTTGAAAGATCAATACGCACTGCTGATTACTCGTTTAATATGTCGCCAGAGGGACACATGACTTTTAGGATGCCATTACCGCTTGGGACGATGGCTAATGCAGGATTTCATGCTGCTGGTGACGGACAAATGGGCGGTATAATGAAGGTCTATCGTGAATGGCTTATCAGTGGCGATGATGATTGGTTGAAAAGCATTTGGGATAAGGTGAAAATGTCCCTTGAATACGCTTGGAAGCACTGGGATATGGATAAAGACGGCGTAATGGAAGGTGTCCAGCATAACACTTATGATATAGAATTTCATGGTCCAAATACTATGATGGGCAGTTTTTATCTTGGGGCACTTCTCGCAGCAGAGAAAATGGCTCGCTATCTTGGCGAAAATGATAAAGCTGACGAATACCACAGAATCTATGAAAGCGGAAGAAAATGGATGGACGAAAATCTCTTTAACGGGGAATGGTATCGCCAAGAGATCAGACCTGCACAAGGAACCGTTGAGGAACTTAAATATCAATATGGCGAAGGATGTCTTTCAGATCAGATGATCGGGCAATGGTATGCACGTATGCTTGATCTCGGCGATCTGTTTGACCCTGATAAAGTTAAAAAAACTATGGCGTCAATATTCAAATATAATTGGAAATCAGATTTATCTGAACATGCCAATCCACAGAGGATTTACGCTCTTAACGATGAAGCAGGACTGCTTTTATGCACGTGGCCACGAGGAGGACGCCCAAAATTTCCGTTCCCATATTCCGATGAGGTATGGTGCGGGATAGAGTATCAAGTTGCAGCGCATCTCATATACGAAGGGCTTGTGGCAGAAGGCTTGGCAATTACAAAGGGAGTCCGTGATAGACATGATGGCGTTAGACGCAATCCTTGGAACGAGTTTGAATGCGGAAACTACTATTCACGCTCTATGGCTAGCTATTCATTGCTATTGGCACTTTCTGGCTTCCATTATTCAGCACCAGAAAAGAAGATCAAGTTTTCCCCTGTGGTGAATAAGGATAATTTCGCTTGTTTATTCTCTGTTGGTTCTGGATGGGGAATGTATCGGCAGAATGCTAAATCGGCACAGATAGAAGTCAAAATGGGAAGTTTGACCTTAAAAGAGGTCGGTTTGCCATTCTCAGCTAACACAAGAGGTATAATCTTAGCAGGTTCGGCTATATCTGCAACCGCAGAACGTTGTCCGTCATGCGATACCTGCTGTGATTACATGTCCATAAGTTTTAATGAGCCAATCACGATTAAAGCAGGCGAGACGTTAATCGTAGATTTTGAATGCTAATTAAGCAGATTTGTAAAGATTTTATCAACAAACATAGTGACAAGCAATTCGGAATAAATTTGATATTTCCGTCTTACTTGTCACTTTTTATTTAGATAGTTATAGCATATTTTATAGGGTCTTTTACTCCTGCATTTTTGAAGCCTCTGAGCCTTAAAGCACAACTATCACATACGCCACAAGCAACATCATTATTTTTATAACATGACCAAGTCAGATGTAAAGGGGCGTTTAATTCAATACCTTTTTTAACTATCTCATGTTTTTTCATATCTATAAGCGGAGTAACGACCTCTATATGTGTCTCAGGTTTTGTCCCAACCTCTATGAGCTTATTAAAAGCATGATAATATTCCTTTCGGCAATCTGGATAACCTGAACTATCTTCTTCAACAGCACCGATAAAAATCTTAACAGCACCGATAACCTCCGCCCAAGATACCGCTATTGCCAAAAGATGTGTATTTCTAAAAGGCACATAAGACGTAGGTATATTTTTGCTATTTAGGTCTGCTATGCTTACGGGAATATTATCATCTGTAAGGCTTGATCCTCCTATAGATTTAAGATATTCTATACTAACGACAAGCCTTTTTTTAACATCATAATAATCTGCTATATCGTTAAATGCTTGTAATTCCCTTATCTCTGTCCTTTGTCCATAATTGACGTGGAGAAAGGCAAGTTCATAATTTTGTTTAGCAATTGCAGCAGAGACGCAACTGTCCATACCTCCACTGACTAATGCTATTGCCAATTCTTTCATTGACTTTTGATCGCTCCCCATGTCAATGTCGCTTTACCTTTGGAGTTAACCGCCGCTGTTTCATTTGTCAAGTTCATATATCCAAATCCTTGACTTTGATCGTGTGCCTCTCGTCCAGTCCAAGTTATTTGTATTTCTCTATCCACAGCTTCAGTATCATCAATTACTGGATGAAATCCGATAGAGTTACCAACCTTGAAATCCAGGCTTTTCATCTGCTTATATTCCACAGATGCTTCACAGATATAGCCATCTGCGGTTTTTGATGATGCTATCTGTAAGTAATCAGGTTCTTTGCTTCCTGCACCATCCATATTGCACCAGTTCCATTTTTGATTGTTTGCATTAAATCCATACTGATAATGTTCAGCATGTCCAGCAACAGCGTTGGTTGTTGAGAAAAATATCTCTATGGCATCAGCATTCCATATATCCCCACCGGCTTTGTTCATTGATATTTTATCATCTTTAACGATGACAGCTATATATATATTTTTGTCATCCCACATCAGATAAAAGCTACCGCTACAATCCTTCGGTCCGTCCCAAAATCCTTGTCCTAAAAATATCTGTTCTTTTGTATCAAGCACCGCTGGTTGCATAAAATTTAGTTGCCATTCATTGAGATTGCCGTCAATTTTTGCAGTCCCTTTTAGGCATTTTACTATCAATTGTTCGTTAGTTTTTGGATGCTTTGCTGGTGGAGCAGAAAAAGCTAAATTAGATGCCAATAATAAGACAAATAAAGTAAAGATAACTTTTTTTGCTAACATTTTACCTCTCCTTTCTTGACATTTTTTAAGAACTTAATTATTACTTGTTAAATGATAATTTTCCTCCTCTCTTTTGCTTGGTTAAAATAAAAATTTAATTGATCTGGTGAAACACTACATCATTCCGTCTGATTCGCCTCGCTTAACAGCCATTGCAGATTCAACCATCTCTTTAATGCCCCATTTGGGCTGATAGTTGATCGCATATCTTGCCCTTATATTATTCAGATCGTATATCCATCTTACGGGCAATTGCCAATTCAGAACAGGGATTCCATTTATCTGAGATATTATCTCTGCTGCCTGTGTAAACGGTATCGGTTCGGGAGCACTGATATTAAAGACTGACCCCGGATCGGACTTGCTTTCAATAGCACATATACAGGCATGAGCCACATCACGGGCATCAACTGGTTGATAGACCCACGGAGCTTTGTATTTGTCAATCACTGCACATGGCTGATCTTTTGATAAGGCGTGTAACTCAGGCTCCTTCCATAGTTCTTGACCATCTGGCATATAGAGACTGCTTCTTGGGTTACTTTGACCTGCTTTTAAAATATTACATACGAACCCAACTGACCATCTATCTAATATCGCTGTCCCTGAACATATACCCGAAGGGCGAAGTATCGTTGAAAGAAGACCTGTTTGTCTTGTGTATCCTTTGACTATCTCCTCACAGACCAATTTTCCGATAGCATAAGGACCTTCTGGACGTAACGGGTGCATCTCGTCAATCGGATTATAGACGGGTGCTATTAAATGTGCGTCGTTTGGATAAACCGCTGATGAACTTATATAGACAAATCGCATTATTTTATCAGCTATCTTTGACGCAGAATTTACCAGATTAAATGTGTTCATAACGTTATTATTGAAAAAATCCGTTTCAGACATACCGGGCAGTGGCGACACAAGGTTTGCGGTATGGATAATATAAGGGGCTTTATCAATAATCTTTTCACATAAAGATACATCAAGTAAATTCCCTTCTATAATCTCTATATCAAGCCCGTCAAGTCTGCTTTTATTTGGGTCATCAGGCATAATGACCGCCCTTACTTCGTAGTTATTAGATAACAATTGTCTGACAAGCCTACATCCGACCTGACCGCTAGCACCAGTTACTAGAACTCTCATAGATATTCACTCCTCTTTATGTAAATTAACACTTTTTTCTCCAAATTTCATCAGCAATTTCATTTGTAATTCCAGCTTGCCGCCAAATTGAACTCAATGTCCCTTTTGGTATGATCTTTTTATTTCATGGAACAATAACAACTCTATTTTTTCCTTGATATTCTCCAGAATAAACATCCTCTTTGCCATGCCTTTTCAGAGTAATTCCTATTTGGCTTAATATCCAAGCTACATCTTTACTTGATAGATTGGTTGGCATATTCAAGTTCCAGTGAAATAGCTTTCAAAGATTGCTCATAAATATCACATTTGGGAAAAATGAAATCCCTTAATTCGCTCATTGGAACAGGGCGATAAATCTCATCATCTCTGCCTTCTGAGATCATATATTCAATATATGCTTCTATTGCATTCTTCAAACCTTCTATAGCCTCCTTTTTGGTATTTCCGCAAGAAGCTACATCAAGTTCCACACATAAAGAGGCATAATGATTTCCCTCTTTTTTTACAAGACAGGTAAAACTTCGCATTATAATTTCCTTCAATAAAGTGGGAGTTTCGAAATTTCTCCCACTTTGGTTAATTATTTACTCCACTTTCATTTTAGCCCATGTCGTGGCAAGTTTGCCCATAGCAGAAACAGCCATAAAGACTTTTGAACCTTTCATAACTTCATTTATCTCATTTTCTGTTAAGGCTTTATCCCAGATCATGACCTCATCTATGGCAGAGTCCTCTACTCGCCAAGCACTGGGGCTTTCACCCGTTCCAACATAGACAGTGACAGGAACAAGTTCGGGAAGTTTGAATCCCTCTGCTTGCTTACCGATGAGTTTTCCGTCAACAAAAATTAGATCTTCATTACCATTTGCAACTAAAGCATAATGATACCATTTGTTTAGATCAAAAGTGAAATTAGCAAGGCTTTTGTCTACATGATGTCCTGCGTTCCAAAATGGATTTTTCCCGGGATTAACCATAAGGCGGTAACAGCATGATGCGTCACATGATGAATTTGCAATGGAAACAAGACCGTTATATGTGGAATGGGCATACATTTTGAACCAGCACATTATGGATATTTCACCAGTTTTAGCTGTTGAACTTATTATATCCCCTTTAACTTCGCTATTAACTTTTGTTAGACGAACAGCGTTGTTAAAGACACCTTTTTCCCATTTAGCACCCGGAGCAGAACCATGCCAACCGTTGCCTGACGCATCTTTTAGCGTATCACCGCCAGTCTCATCACATGGATAGAAGAGCAGTAATCTTTTTAGATCAATCCCTGCTGAATTAACTATTCCAGAAGCCATAAAAGCGGTGATCACAATGATAACCAGAGATAATTTTATTAATCTCGTCATTTTTTATCCCTCCATTTATTTGACAGAATTAAAAAGTTTAGATGCCAACAAAATTAATGATATTTAATTTTGCTTCCCATCACTTTTTGACTTTGACTGAGCATCCCCCCTTCTTTCGTTATTGAACCTCTTTTGTTTCCTTATAACGTCATTTTCATAGATGACCTTAACATGTCATTTCCATAAACGACCCGAACTTGTCATTCCTGCCCCGGCTTTCGCTTGGGGTAAACTGCAGTAGGAATCCATTTAACCAAGTAAGATATAATATGGATTCCCGCTTTCGCGGGAATGACAACTTTAAAGTTCTTTCGCGGGAATGACAACTTTAAAGTTCTTTCGCGGGAATGACAACTTTAAAGTTCTTTCGCGGGAATGACAACTTTAACATTCTTCCGCGAAAATGGCAACTTTAATATTCTTCTTAATGACAATTTCAATATTTTTTTATTTACGCCCTCGCTAAATCCAACATCTCTTTAACCGCCTCATTTGGCTGATCAAGCTCTGTCGGAGAACCAATAGTCACTGTTGGGATCGCACCTAATGCGACATGAACCTTCATTCTCAGATGTTCCTCTGCATTTCTACCGCCAAGATTTGAGTATCCGAACGATCTGCACCATTGCCCAAACATAAACTCATTCAACGGACATGCCCCACCTTCCAGCAACCTCTGCATATTGTCAGCAGAACCCCAGAATAGATGAGCCTGTATAAATCCTAACTCCTGCATTGTGATCTCGTTTCGTCCTTCACCGCCAACAACTAAATTCGGTTTTATACTTGCTACCTGTGCTATTAGACGTTTCATTCCCTCTGTTGGTGTAGTGTTATCTACTATACAATTATGCAAATTCCATGAACATAATGTCACGTCAAGAAAAACTTCGTTTAACGATAAATCCTCTACTGCGGAACGGACGTTCTCTGTGAGTATGGATCGCCACATACCTAATCCAGGGTGAACCTTGATCATCGTTTTTTTATCGCGATGCTTTAACCTTGCGACATTAGATTCTGGGACAGGTTTAACTCTGCCATCAAACCATGTCCAACCTTCAACTCTCTTGCTTTCCAAAGAGCGATATTGAAAATCTCTTATATAATTATATACAGGATGAGAGGGATCCATGTCAACAGAATTACAATGTGGCATAACGTGAAATCCCATAGACAAAGCCTTTTGGACAAAAGCTTTTCCTGCCTCGCTTGCGACAAACGTCGGATAGTTTTCATCGTAAGGATCACATCGCCAATTCGGCAAATGTAGTAATACCTGTTCTGGTTTAAGTATTTTAGATAGGACATCTAATATCGCAGGATTTGTCGGACACCAGCTAATAGCAAATCTGATGTCTTTCACCCAATCGGGACGTTTTGCTTTATCCAACCCAAATCCTCTGATCAGCCAGTCACGATATTGACTTGCGGGAACTTTCCAATCGCCGTTATAGACATTTATTCTCCAAGCAAGCCCACCAGAACTTAGATTATTGTCCAAAGGTCCGTAAGCATCTGTATCAAAACCGAGACATTGAGAGTTATCTTGAAGCCCAACCTTTAAGGCTTTGTAGCGATAGCGATTATCTTGGCAATGAACCCAAAATCCGCCGTCGTTTCCCTGTAATATAGCTAATCCAGCTTCCCAACGAATGGGCCAATTCCAATATGAGTTTCGTATCATAGGGCTATTTAATGGCAGACGGACACCTTGATAAAAAGGGGCTATAAGCTCTAACTCTTTATCAATGCCCATTATCATCCAACGACATGCTCGTAATCCGGGACGGGAAGCATATCCGCTTGGCTCAACGATCAGATCACCTGTCTCAAGGTCTTCGGAGATGTTTATTACTCCATCACCATTCCAAGAGTCAAGTCTTATTTCTGCACAATGATCGTTGATTTGCAGGCAGATTACTTGATCTCCCACTTCTCCACTCAATGGTGACATCTCTTGACCCGAATAGACAAGAAACATCGGGACTTTTTTCTCTTCGCCGATTTTGATAAACTCTCGTCCATCGCTTTTTCTTACGAGAGAGACCAGTATCCCGTTGTCAAAGACCGCTTTTAATGTCAATGTGTCAGCGTAAATTTTATTACCATCAACTTTTATCATAAGTCAACTCCTTTTTGGTAAGTTTTCAGTTTTGATCTGAAAAATCTTAAAACTCTTAATATTGCCAATTGATTTCTCTCTATTTCATTTACAATAACATCCTCAAATATTTATTAACTTACTTGTAATAATTGCTTCCCCATATTTAAGAATTCTTCCGCATTTACTATTTGTTCTTTGGCAGTTTCAGAATTTACCGATCTCGCCTTTCCATAATCGCCAGCATGTCTAACTTCCATACCCTTAATAAGATATTGATGAAATTTTGAGGATACGATCCCAGTTTTTACAAAATATTTTCCAAAGGCAGAGCTAATAGCACTGTGTCTTGAGAAAGACACTCCCTTTCCAATAAGTAAAGCCTCTGCAACATAAAACATAGCATAATAAGCTCTAGATGCGGAAAATCCGAAATAACCATTCGCAAAAAGCAATTTTGCTGCTTCCAGGCTATTCTGCGCTTGTAACAGTAAATCTTGTTGTTCTTAGTTCATAAACTATACCTTCTCTATGAACATTCAGTAAAAAGGAGCTATTTTCGTTTTCAAACTGATCTTCTGAAACAAAAACACATGAAATAACAATATCGTTTTCTAATGAAATATCGGCAACGTCTTTGATTGTTCTGTTGATTTCTTCACAGGGAGAGACTTCACCTTTCAAGACAACTAAAACATCAACATCAGATTCAGGGTCTGCGTCTCCTCTTGCCCGAGAACCATAAAGGAACATATTGATTAGACGATCTTCATAGATTGTCTTAAGTCTATTATACAATTGATCCAATATATTTTTTATTTTGGTTTCCATTTTAGTATTTCTACTCTATAAAAGTTGAAAAAATTATTTATCTGTTTTAATCATACATTTCAGGGTTACTACTTAAAAATGCCTCAACAGCCTGCATATCTGGAATTCCAGCCCGTCCGCCAGCTTTTGTCGCTTTCAAAGCGGAGACAGCAGATGCAAATTTTATGCACTTCTGCACATCCCATCCCCAAGCTAATCCTACCGCATAAGCCCCATGAAAGACATCGCCACAACCTGTTGTATCAACCGTTTGAACCTTGAAGGCTTTTTGATGATTTACTGTGTTTTCGTCATCTTTTGTGATGTAATAACATCCCTTTATGCCTACTGTGACTGCTGTGCAAGCTCTGCCGTTGTGAAGTGCTTTAACTTGCTCAGCAGGATCATCTTTTTCAGTCAATTTTCCAGCAAAACTCGTTGATAGTATAAGGTGATCTATGTTTGAGATCAACTCTCTTGTCTGTGGATGATCTTCTCTCTCTATATCAGCAACCGTTGGAATGCCGAGCTTTTTCGCTAATAATGTTGTATGTAGCATTACATCTATGCCAAGTTGATCTATCAATATAACCTTTGATTTTGAGACATAATCTTCATCTATGGTCTCTTTTGGTCTGATCTTTACGCCCTCATCAGTAAATATTATTGTCCGTGTATGATGAGTTATATCAACTATTATTATAGCATGATAAGGTTTAACATCGTTAGATCGTAAAGTTAAACTGCAATCAACGCCTTCACGCTCAAGTTCTGTCACTGTCCAATTAGAAAGCTCATCCATTCCAAGCATACCAGCATAAGCACACTTTCCGCCAAGCCTTGCTCCTGCAACCAAAGCTGTTCCTGTTAATCCTCCGCCTTGACGGACTTCTCCTAATCCGCGCATTTTGCTATCAGGTTGAGGATAATTGTCAACGATTATCAGGTCGTCAACCGCCACAATACCAAGCCCTAAAACATCGTATATCGGCGATTTAATAGCTGTAAAGGCATGAGAGATCAAAGAGTTATAAAACATTTCTATCCTCCGTCCACTTTCCAAATTTGGCGTCCAATTAGAGATTAGAGATAAAGTTTTGATAATGCCTTCTTTTTGGACAAGTTGTGATAGTTTCTTTCCTTCTTCATCTTTGATATTTCCCGCTAAAACAGCAGAAATTCCTAAACAAAGTCCATCTCTTTGCAGTCCATATTTTTCACATAGAACAAGAGGACCAATAAATCTATCAGTCAACCCCAATTTTCTTATCGGCTCACGGACAACCCTTTCAATAGTATCGGGAAGTGCATCTTTGGGAAGGCGATCTACAAGGCTTTGTGCATATCTTGATATGCTCAAATCATCAAAGCCAAATTCTCTGCTGACAGCCCGTCCAGATTCTTCTATGGCTCTCTTCACGCAAAACATCACCCATTTATCTCTTGCAGATTCATGGATAAACTTATAACCTTTAATAGCCCCAAGATATGCACAGATCGCATGCCCAGTATTATGTATATACAATTTTCTTTTAAGCCGTGCCTCTTGATTAGAAACCCATTCTAACCCGTTAATAAAAGGCACTTCTCCGACACGATGATTTATATCCGCAGTCCACTCGTTATAATCCTCTGCAATGATATAAAGCGGATCATCCGCCTTTGGAACAACTCGTGCAACCATTGAATTTGGGAAACCGAAGACCCTGCCATATTGATCTTGCTCATCTTTTGATAGATACTGAGAAGTCAATTTCCATAGGAATGACGACCCCTCGTTCATATTTTCACAAGCAATAACATTTATCGGTTTATTATTTTCCTTAATTCTAACCCGAAGTCCATCTGCAAGCACCGGGGCAACTTCTGAAAGATTATTTGGCAAAACTGATGTTATGATCAAATCCGCATGGATTATCGCTTCTATAACGGACCCCTTATCCTCTGTATGAATAGCGTTAAATCCGCATATTTCAACATCGCGGGGATTATCTGATATGAGATGGACAGTATATTTTTCACAATTTTTTAGCAGACTTATGAGTTCTATATCTTTGTCTATAAAGGTTAAGTTCCATCCGCTTTCAAAAGCAAGTTGTGCGATATGTCCTCTGCCTGTCATACCAGCACCGAAGATGACAAGATTTGGCTTATTTTCTGCCATAGTCGTCCTCCACACGAACAACGTCGTCTAACTCAGGCGTTGACACCTCAAAAAGCCTAACATCATCTATTGCTGTAATACGATGTCTTCGCATAGGCGGATTTTCAATAACATCGCCGGCATTTGCTATTGTTTTTATTAAGTTACCGTTCTCGTCGTCTGCTTCTACCTCAAGCCTTCCTTTTTCAATGTATATTGTCTCATGTTTGCGTTCATGGTATTGAAGGCTTGAGCGTGAACCTGCCTTAAACTCAATTAGCTTGAAAGCATATCTATCATTATGGGCGATCCAAATTTCTCGTCCCCATGGTTTTTCTATTATTTTCATAATTCCTTTCAATTTTGAACCACAGAAAAAACACAGAATAACACGAAAAAGTGGCTAAATATGTTTATTAGATTATTTTTACTAAATTATTCCGAAATATTTTTCAAGGGCATAGACAATCCCATCTTCATCATTGCTTTTAGTGACATATCTTGCCATAGCTTTGACCTTCTCTGGCGAATTACCCATAGCGACAGAATGACCAAAAGCCTTAAACATTCCGACATCTGGCATATCATCGCCAAAGACGATAACTTCCTCAATAGGTATGTTTCGCAATGCGAACAGATGCTTTAAAGCATTTTCCTTGCTCGCCTCACAGGATACTATTTGAAGCCAATTTGCCGAATCTGTGATAAAGACATTTGCCTTGTCCTTGAATTCCTCAATCAAATGATGATAAATATCGGTCATCTTCAATTTGCTATGCCATGCGATAATCTTCATACATTCATTTTCAGATGCAGAAGAGAAAGGCACAATTTTTTCTTTTGGAACTGCCCACAATTTAAGATCGTCATCGCTGATTGGACGACGAAAGCCATGAGATTCATCTTTTCTTTGAATGGCGATATATATGTCAGAAAGTTCGCTTTCCAAAAATTTCACGATAGATTGGACAATGTCAGCAGGTATTTGCCAATATTTGACATAGTCTAATTGCTTGTCAATCGCCATAGCTCCATTATGTAGTGTGCCTTTCTCTTTTATGAAATCTGCATCGCTTGACGCTTCTGTTTGCCGAAAGACTAATCTCGGCGATCGTGCAGTTGCAAGATAGACTAATATGCCTTTCTGTTCGCATTTTCGCAACGCATTCAAAGTTTTATCTGATATTTGCCCTTTTGAGTTTAACAATGTGCCATCAATATCTACCGCTATGGCAGAATAGCCGTTTTTCATCAATTATCCTCACGAATGATAATACACATTCCAACCTAAATAGGTATCCATAGCCTCAAATAAAATATCAGCGACTTTTGACTGACTGATGGCGACATGATGTTCAAATCCGTTTTTACACATAAATTTCAATAGCGATTGAAGCCTCTCTATATGTGCGACTCCAACTCCGCCGAATGTATTAAGCGGATCATCTGTCAATTCGCCTTCACCGATATAAGCCATAATCGTTCCCGCAACATCATTTGTCGCTACTCGGCAAATGTTATCGGCGACTTTTTAAGCCTGCCAACACAAGTGCCGTAAGATTTTTCCACAGTGCCTCTGACATTTGCGTCTATATCATTATAGCTCATCTTTGGGTCTTGCAGCATAGACTTCGGGTAGTTACTGCAATGGAAGAGGATCAGTTTATCGGGATCATCGCCATAGTTATTGTTCCAGTCAAATAGCCCTGATGGTATTTCGCTTGCTAATTGTAGGGCATACATAGCGATTGCTCCCATGACGTCGACTTCACAAGCACAAGGAGAAAGCGACTCGCTTAGCATACTCATAAGATAGCATGGCATAAAATCTGCATATTCTTGAAGTTCGGGCCAACATCTCAAGGCAGATGCCTTTATATCGTTAGCTTTTATCCATTCTTCAAGGGCAATTGCAAATTTAGCCATCTTTACGATAGCAGTTGATGGGACATCATTGGTTGGAGCGTAAGCGTCAATAGCCTTGAGTTTAGCCTTTACCTGTTCATCAGAGTCTTTGAGTCTTTCTGCTTTGCCGATTATCTCTGATAGATCAACGGTTTCAACGGATATGCCATTGATCTCAAGTATTTTTTCGCTAAATCTGACAGTCTTAAATGGGGTTGTCCTTGCACCTATTGAGCCGATCTTTGCACCTTTCAGCCCTTTTACAACACGACAGACGCCCAAAAACCATCTCAGATCGTTTATAAAACTATCAGACATTGGAGATACCGTATGTAAATTTGTCAACGAAAATGGTATACCATATTGATCAAGGTTGCTACAAACAGACAGCTTTCCACAGAAGCTATCACGTCTTCTGCCTATGTCTAACTTATCAAGCTCATCGGGATAAGCCTGTATAAGGACAGGCACATTGAGTTCAGACATCCTGATAGTGTCTGCAACAGCCCTTTCATCACCGAAATTTGGCAATGTGACGAGTATGCCGTCAATTTTATCTTTATTCTTCCTGAAAAGTTCGGCACATTTCTTTGCTTCTTCTAAATTTTCAATAGCCCCAAACTTAGTTTCTTCTTTTTGAATTATGATAGGCTCTATATCTAATTTGCCGAAAACTTTTGTTATGTCTTCTCTTGCACCTTCCGAAAGATACCCAGGGAAGACGCCTCTATTGCCGATAATAACTGCAATACAACTTTTCATCATATCCTCCTAATTACTGATTACTGATCACTGTCTCAACGCTCATTCGGTCATGGATGACAGATGAGAACAATTTGACAGCCTTTGTAATATCCGAAAATCCCCATACGTTTCTGCCGACAGTCATACCTTTTGCCCCGCTTTTGACTACATCATCAGCCATTTTAAGGGCAAGGTCAATAGTATCAGCTTTTGGACCTCCAGCAGCGATAACAGGAAGGGGACATTCATCAACTATTTGACTAAAAGCAGAGACATCACCACAAAATGGTGTTTTAATTACATCAGCGCCACATTCAAGCCCGCATCGGACAGCCCAAGCGACGAGTTCAGGCTTAAATGATACCTCTGGCACTGGCAATGTTATATCTCTTGGGTATATGTGGGCGATCACAGGCAGATCAAATCTATCTGCCTCCCTGACACAGTCAGCCAATATGCGAAGCTTTTTATCTTCATCTTTGCCACAGATGAAACATGCGACAGCGAAAGCATCTGCCCCAAGCCTTATCGCATCTTCTGGCGTTGCTATCTGTTCCCGTGCTTGATCGTCTGGGCGTGCTATTGTGCTTTGGAGTATGAACGGAATGCTTCCCGCATAGGGTCCCCATACCGACTTAGCGATTCCCTTGTGCATTGTTATTGCATCTGGTCTGCCTTTGACTATTGCAGAAAGTGTCTCTTGAATTCGCCTTAAACTGACAGGCAAGCCTTCCCATCTATTGGTATATCCTATAAAGTGGTCAACTGCCACTGAAAAAAATCTACCCGATGGATGTGCGAAAATTCGGTTTAGCCTCACCTGTTTACCTATTCCCATATATTTATGCCTCCTATGACAAATGGATCATTTTCTCTTTTAACTGAACATAATATTATCAATAAGGACTACACTTGTAAATAGAAAAGATAGCTTTTGAGGCAATATCACAACACTATGTAGAAATATAACATCAATAACAATTAAAAAAATTGAACTTTTGCTCTTAAATTGCGTTTAAATATATTGAACAAAGATATTTATGAAGAATGGCAAATTCATTGCAATAAAGATAAATATTGTTTCTAACTAATAGATGGGTTTGTAAAGGGGTGAATAAAATGCTTGCAATTGCTAATAATAATTTGGAATCATCAATTGGTCTTATGGTTGACTCATATAATTTTAAGTTGCATAACGATACTCTGGAAACGTTAAAACTGGTAAAATCTAATATGGATACAATAGTTAGCCTTGCTTGTTTATATTCTAAAAAAATGGGAACGCCGTTTTCTCAAATGTTGCGAGTGGGAATATGCTCAGCGATCAAGGCAATTAAAAACTATCAGGGATATGATCACGAAGGATTTGACGAATACTTAAAAAGGGAAGTATCAAAAGCTATGTTGAATTATTTGGAATAGAAAGTGAGTTAGTATAATTTGAATTAATTTTTAGGCTTATTAAAGTAAGCTAATCAATAGAATTATTTATTCCTATATATAAACTTCCTTCCCGACAATTTTCTAATTGATCTAAATTAACCATTCACTCATCACGGAATCATCACAGGATTATAATAATTTCGTTAATTCTGTTTGATAGATTTTGAGTTATTAATCGCTTTACTTATATGCAATTAATTTATATAATACAAACAGGCAACAAGAATCTTCCTTTTGTAAAAGGAAAATGTAAGGGTTTTCAAGGGTAGGTTTTTTGTATAATTCTTTGAAATATGCGGAGTATTATATGAATCAAATTAAAGAAGTAGTCCTTTTTCCCTTTGACAATTACAATATACCCTTCCGTCATGGCTTACAACTTGAGCTTATAAAGGCGAAACGTTACGAGGGAAACCCAGTTATTGTCCCAAGCAAACCAAATGGAGCAGATAGTTCCGCTATAGCTTATTATGGGACGGTAATTGAAATTGATGGCAATCTCCATCTATGGTATCTTGGCAAAGGCAATGCTGAAAACTCACAGCTTAGGATATGTTATGCGATAAGCAAAGACGGATTTCACTGGGAAAAGCCAGAGCTTGGTTCAGTAGAATATAATGGCAATAAATGCAATAATCTTGTTGATTTAGATTGGCAGGGAAAGGCGATGTCCTGTTGTGTGCTTTATGAACCTGAGGACACAGATCGCCGTTTCAAGATATTTTGTGAGATTGAATCAGAAGCTATACGGAATCAAGGATGCGTCGCATTTAGCGATGACGGTCTTCGTTGGAAGCAATCACCGCTTAATCCTGTTACTCATATTCGTATTGAACCAACAGGGTTAGTTAAACGCAACGGTTGTTATTATATTGTCGGTCAAAATGCTGGAATAGATAGGGCATTTCAAAAGCGAGTATTGATCGTATCCGCGTCTTATGATTTTGAGCATTGGACTTCTGCTGTTTCTATGGGATTTCGTAGAGATGATCTGCCTCCACGTCCTGTAATATTAGATTATCAAAAAGGGAAACAAGTCCATCTTGGCGCTGGACTCTGGGACAGGGGCAATACATTAATCGGACTATATGGTCAATGGAACGCAAGGACAGAGACAGGCGATCGCAGAGAATTGCGTATGGACATCGGTTTATTGATAAGTAATGATGCTTTACACTATTACGAGCCGATACCTGATTTTAAGATCATAGACACATCAGAAGAAGGCTGGTCTGAAAAAAATCCTTATGGAGACCCACCCCGTTTTGCACATGGACAGGGGATAGTTAATTTAGGGGATAAAACCATTACCTATTATAGTATTTGGGGCAGAGGTGGCGATAACTCTATTAGAGCGGCAT
>Ga0123519_10006292_pt1 | contig 18718 bp, 15 predicted proteins | sample YelNatPaOPRAMG02_FD_87396 | JGI IMG/M metagenome (GOLD analysis project Ga0123519, IMG submission 87396) | Hot spring microbial communities from Yellowstone National Park - Yellowstone National Park OP-RAMG-02 (version 2) | ecosystem: Environmental > Aquatic > Thermal springs > Hot (42-90C) ... | reverse complement strand
TTGCAGCGGCTCCGGGTTCTGCAGCTCTTTGGCGGCTTCCAACGCCCCCTCGTGCGCCTGATCAAACACCAGATTGCCCAGGAACTTGGGCAACAATACCATCTTCACCGCCTGGCCTGGGGTCGCCTTTACAGGGCCTTGTGCCATTGCAGCCGGCGCCAGCGCCGTCAACATACCCATAATCACCAGAATCGCTAAAGCGGCCGAATACTTTCTCATGGTTCACCCTCCTCTTTTTAACTTTTCAAGGTTAACAGGCACACTTTTTCCTTTAGCCGATTCTTCCGGAGCTATTGCCTATCCTGGTTGATCACCCCCTTTCTCTTTCTGTCACCACTCTGCAAGCTGAGAATCTGGCCGGTCAGGAGGATCATCTGCTTTCTGCCATTTCCAATGAGCGCATCATCTCACGACGCCGGGCCATTCTGGCACGCAAGCTGCTGGCCAGGTTGGGCACCAGTACGGACAGGATGAGCAGCAAGCCGATCACTCCCGTTTGCACGTTTGCCGACAGGTAGGCAAGCCCCATCCCGTTGCGCAGATTCAGAATGATCAAAATCGAGAGGAAGACGCCACGCAGCGAACCGCTGCCGCCAAAGATGCTCACGCCACCCAACAGCACCATGGTGATGATGTCGAGTTCAAAACCTTCAGCGGTACTGCTGCGCATTGCGCCCAAACGGGCGGCATACAACAGGCCCGCCAGTGAGGCGATGAATCCCGAGGCGATAAACAGGCTCATTTTGACGCGTCGTACATTTACGCCAGAATAGCGCGCCACATCACTATTGATGCCGATAACATAAACAAGGCGCCCAAATCCGGAGTACTGCAAAATAACGTAGCCTACAATGGCCAGCGTAAAAAAGAGGAGCAACGCGAAGGGAAACGGACCGACGATTGGTTTCTGACCGAGATCGTTCAGCCAGGCTGGAAGGACAGAGATCGAGCGGTCCTCGACCAGTACCCAGACCAATCCGCGATAAGCGATCATGCCGGCCAACGTCACTACCAGCGAGGGCAAGCCGACGACGGTAACCCAGAAGCTGTTAAAGGCACCACAAATCAAGCCGACACATAATGCAGCCACCACAGCCAGTCCAGAGGGCACTCCCAGCTCAAACAGGCGTGCCATTGTGCCGGCGGACAGCCCCATCAGGGATGCCACAGAAAGATCGATCTCGCCGTTAATAATGATGAAGGTCATCATCAGCGCGATGATGCTCTTTTCGATGAATAGAATGAACAGATTCACCTGGTTGCCCACGCTGAGATAGGCGGGCACAAGCGAGCTGTTGATGATCAGCACGACGATCAACAGGCCCAGAAGAAGCCCTTCCCATGACTTCAACCAGCCCAGAAAGCGTTGCGGCAAAGATGTGGCGCTATGAACCATGGACGCTCTCCTCCTGACGTACGGTGGCTACGCTTGGTCTCAACTGCAGTTCGCTGCGTGCCCAAAGTGTGCGGACTCGGTCAACAATGACCCTGTCACCCGCCACTGCCAGCAAGATCAACAGCCCCAGCAGCGCATCACGCCAAAACTCACTGATAAGACGCCAACGAAGCAAGCTCTGGTCGAGCAGGCCAATCATCGAGGCACCCAGCAGCGTGCCGAAGGCGCTTCCCACACCTCCCGTCGTGCTGGTGCCACCGACCACGACGGCGGCGATAGCTTGCATTTCCATGCCCATCCCCGCGACGACCGTCAGGTTGCCAAAGCGTCCCATAAACATAAAGCCAGCCAAGCCCGCCAGGGCACCCGACAACACAAAAGCGATAAAGACGATGCGCTGGTGAGGAAACCCGGCGATCCGCGCCGCATCAGGGTTGGAACCGATGGCATACAACCGTCGTCCATAGGGCAAATACGTGAGTACCAGCTGGAAGACGATCACCACTGCTAAGGCGATGCCCACGATCAGGCGCAATTCGAAATCCTCTAGTTGGAAGACGTTGACGCGTGAGAATTCCTGCGCCCAGATAGGCAGGGCGCTCATCTGCACAATTTTGTTGCCGGGATATTCCACCAGCATCGCGCGATAGATGGCCATTGTGCCCAATGTGACGATGATGGCTGGCACGCGACCATATGCCACCAATACACCGTTGAACGACCCCATCAGCGTGCCTATCCCTACTGCCATCAGTACCGCTGCAAAGGGTGGGATGTCCTTGTAGAAGGACAGCTGGGTGCCGACGAAGAAGGCGGCGAATCCTACGATGGAACCGACCGAGAGGTCATAGTTGCGTGTCAGGAACACGAGCGTTTCTCCGACGGCGACCACGGCGAGGACGGCGATGCTCGTGGAGATGCGCGTAAACGTGCGGGAGCTGTAATACCCTTCGACCTGCGTGCCGAAGAACAACACCAATGCTACAATAACGAGGATCAAGATCAACTCACGAACTTGTTCAGGGCGAATGGAACGTCGCAAAGATGTCATCATAGTTGTGTCTCCGACACTTTGTACTCCTGACCCATTGCAGCGGCCATAACTTTCTCCTGGGTGGCTTCCTCGCGGGTGAACAACCCCATCTGGCGGCCCTCGCGCATCACCAGAATACGGTCACTCATCGCTATGATCTCCGGCAGATCGGATGAGATCAGGATGATGCCGAGTCCTTGCGCGGCGAGATCGCTGATCATGTGGTGCACCTCTGCTTTGGTGCGCACATCGATGCCGCGCGTCGGCTCATCCAGGATGAGCAGCTTGGGCTTGGTGTTGAGCCATTTGCTCAGCACCACTTTTTGTTGGTTACCACCTGAGAGCTTGGCCACTTCCACCTGGACGGATGGAGCGCGGATGGAAAGACGCTGGCGGAACTCCTCAGCATCAGCATATTCCGCCGCGCTGCGAATCAGACCCAGTGCGCCCAGATAACTCGAAAGAGTGGGCAATGTGATATTCGCCGCAATGGAGAGTGGCATGCTCAGGCCATAGCGCAAACGATCCTCGGTGATGTAGGCGATGCCCATCTGGAGTGCCTGCTGGGGTGATCGGATGTGCACTTCCTTGCCTTCGAAAACGATCTGGCCTGCATCGGCCGGTTCGACACCGAACAGGGCAAGGCCCACATCGGTGCGGCGTGAACCCACCAGGCCGGCAAAGCCAAGCACTTCACCGCGGTGCACATCAAAGCTGATGTCGCTGAACACATTCTCTTTGCTCAATCCGCGCACCGAGAGAAGCAGCTCGCCGCGTTGCACCACGCTTTTGGCGAAGAACTCTTCAATGCGACGGCCTACTATGTCGCGAATCACTTGCTCGATGGTGACCTCACCGCGCGGGCGGGAAGAGATCAGCTTGCCATCCCGTAAGACGCTGACGCGGTCGGCAATGCTCAACACCTCTTCCAGTCGGTGGCCGATGAACAGGATGGCGACACCCTGGTCGCGCAGGGTGGACACCAAGCGAAACAGCCGGGTTACCTCGTGTGCCGAAAGGGATGAGGTCGGCTCGTCCATGATAAGTGTGCGCACATTCAGAGAGATCGCCTTAGCGATCTCAACAGTTTGCTGTGCTGCCAATGTAAGACCGCGCGCCGGCACGCGCACGTCGAGGTTGACCCCCAGCTTGGCCAGTATCGCCCCGGCGTCCTCATACATCTTGCGCCAGTTCACCACTGGACCGCGATCACGGTGACTGATAAAAATGTTTTCCGCCACGCTCAGGTCGGGAAAGACCATCGGCTCCTGGTAGATGGCGGCAATGCCCAACGCCTGAGCTTCCTGGGAGTTGCGTATCTGAACGCGCTTCCCGTTCACCCATATTTCGCCATGATCCGGTTGGTACACTCCGGTTGCCACTTTGATGAGCGTGGACTTTCCAGCCCCGTTTTCGCCCACCAAAGCATGGATCTCACCGGGATACAGGGTGAGCGATACATCGTCCAGCGCTTGGGTCATGTCAAAGCGCTTGGACACATGGCGTAATTCAAGAATGGGTGTGTGCATTTGCGTCTCCCTTAATGCGAGTGTGAAGGTGTTCTTCGAGGAAGTGATCGGGGATGATGACAACACAGGGGTGCGCTGAGGCGTCTCCACTGCACTGATGAACAAGATTGTGTAACATGAACCTCATCGTTCCCAGGCATCCTCTTTCCACAACATCAGCGGCTGACCAATCTCACCTGCTTTTTGCGGAATCAGCAGCACGATGGTGGAACTAAGGTCGAGCGTATGCGGGTACACATTTGCTAAAACACACACAAATTATATCACGGATCATACAAAGTGTCAAAGAAAAGCAGTACTTGCGCCAAGAGATCGTTACCGAGCAATGGATGCCTCCAGCCCAGCCGCGCCAAACCTGCGGCGGGATTACAGCGCAGCCGGCGGCGTCGGAAGTTCCGCCAGCCGATGGAACACCTGATCCCAATCTTTCATCAGCGACGCGTACAGCACAACAAAGGGTTGATAAAACACGTGGTACTCTGCGCGCGGCTCAATGCGCGCTGTCTCTTGCACAAAGCGGCGTGCGGTCGCTTTCAAGTCATCGAACACTCCCACCGCAAAGCCGGCCAGTATCGCGGCACCCTGCACGGCATACTCCTGGCGGTTCAGTCGCACATATGGAACGCCCAATACATTTGCTTTGATTTGATTCCAGAGCGGACTGACCGCGCCCCCACCGATCACACGCACTTCTTTGAAGTGCAAATCGGGTAGTAGCGACTTTTCGATCCCCATATAGGTGGCATACTCAAACGCAACTGCTTCGAGCATGGCGCGATAGAGATGTGCTTTGGTGTGACCCCAGGTGAAACCCAGCCACAGGCCGCGCAGGTCGGGACGACTGGGGCACACACTCCCTCCCAGATGGGGCAGGAAGATGAGCGAATCACAACCGGCGGGAACGTGGGATGCCATCTCGTCGAGCAGTGCGTAGACACTTTTGCCTTGTTGTATCGCCTGCCTCTTTTCTTCCTGTGCGAGTGTGTCACGAAACCAGCGTAAGTTCAGGCCACCCCCATTGATGTAACCCAAGGCGTACCACAGGTCGGGGGGCACCAGATGTGCCGTGAAGAGCGTCCTATGCCGCACATCGGGCACATACCGATCGGTGCATATGGAGAGGACAGAGGCGGTTCCGGCCACATCCAGGGCGATCCCAGGCTCTACCATTGCCGCGCCCAGGAGTCCGGCAGCCTGATCGCCACACCCGGCCGCAATGGGGGTACCGGCGAGCAGGCCACAATCGCGCGCCGCATCCTCGGTCACCCGCCCGATGATTTCCCAAGGGGGCACAATGCGCGGCAGCTTTTCTAATGGTACCTCGAAGAGGGAGAGCAGCTCCGCATCCCACGTGCATTTGACTGTGTCGCAGAAGGAAGCAAAGTTCAGATGGGTATAATCAATGTAAGCGTCGTTACCCTTGAGGCCGGCCATACGTCCGGCAGTATAACATACTGGCACCACAAATTTGTGCACGCGGGTGAACACCTCCGGTTGCTCATGCTTCCACCACAGGATTTTTGGCCCATGGCAATAGCTGGGCGGCCCCCCAGTGCGCTCGATGATGAGGTCGGTGTACGGTTGCATCATCTCGATATAGGGTTTACAGCGGGTGTCCAGCCACGAATCGTAGGGGGTAGGGGTGTTCCAGTCTGCGTCTATGGTGCCCACACCTGCCATTTGTCCATCGAAGGCAATCGCCGCCACATCGCGGGGATGGACGTGGCTCTTTTCGAGACACTCACATATGGTGCGCATCGAAGCGGCATAGAAGTCATTCGGATCCTGCTCCACCCAGCCCGGGCGCGGATAATAGAGCGTTGACTCCTCATAGGCGCTGGCAATCAAGTTGCCGGAGACATCGAAGACGGCTGCTTTGGTGCCTGTGGTACCTAAATCAACTCCGATCAGGTAGGGTGCGCGCATTCCTGGCCTCCTTTTTCGTCTCGGGCTTACTCTATCGGGGTCTCATTTTCACAGACGTCTATCCCGTGCACGAATCTTGCGGACGCGCTGGCAGTCCGAGCGTTTGCCGTGTAGTCATTCTCGCAAAAGCTGTTCGATCTCCCTGCTGTGGACGCGATAATGCCGGGCTAAAGCGCTCAGCACTATGCGCAGATCTTCGGGCAAAGGTGCCTTTAATGACAGGAGTTCCCCCGAAGGGTGTTCAAAAGCAAGTTGCCAGGCATGCAGGAACTGACGTGGCATAGCGACCTGCTCGTGCCGACGGCCATATATCCGGTCACCAGCCACCGGTATGCCCAACCAGGCTAAGTGGACGCGAATCTGGTGCGTGCGCCCTGTCTCCGGGTTGACGCGCAGCAACGTGTAGTCTCCCAACGTCGCCAGCTGCTGATAAGCGGTGCGCGCCATATGTCCCCCCGGTATGACTGCCATACGCTGTCGCCGATTGGGGTCACGCCCCACAGGTGCCTCGATAACTCCTCGGGGTGCCGGGGGGCGGCCGTGCACCAAGGCCAGGTAGCTCTTCTGGACATGGTGTTCCTTAAACTGTGCGCGCAGATGCTCCAACGCCCGTTCGGTCTTGGCAACGACGAGGAGACCAGAGGTGTCGCGATCCAAGCGATGGACAATTCCGGGGCGGTCGGATCCCCCTGTGGCCAAAGTGGGGCAATGCGCCAACAGGGCATTCACCAAGGTGTCATGCATGTGCCCAGCGCCGGGGTGCACCACCAAACCGGCCGGCTTGGCGATCACGAGCAGATCCGCATCTTCGTAGATGATTTCTAGGGAAAAGGGCTGAGCTACGAGCGGTACCGCGGATGGCTCCGGCGGGATGCGTAACGTGACCTGCATGCCCATTTCCACCAACATGCCCGGCTTGGTGGATCGACCATCTACGGTGACCAAGCCAGCACGAATGAGTTGCTGAATGCGTGAGCGCGACAGCTGGGATAGTACGCGTGCTAAGTAGCGGTCGAGGCGCTCTCCCGATTGTTCGATCTTCAGCTGGATCACTTGGTGGTCCTGCGACAAAGGAGACACCACCACATCAGCAGAATGTTACGATATAGCTACGCTCAGCGACGAGCTTTCTCATCCGAACGGTGCAATCCGGCGGCACGGGCCAAAGCATGGCGAGCGGCACTCGATTGGCGGCCACCGGCATTGCGATAGGCTTGTTGGCGTTGCACCAGATGGTGGGCGAGGAGCAGACGGCGCAAACGGGAGATGCCGGAGGCCGGTTGTGCGCGCAGCCAGCGGCCGAGAAGAGCAGCACGTGCTCCATAACGCGTCCAGCCATAGCGTGCCAACACTATCACAGCATCGAGCGGGCTGGGAGCCGCTGATTCCGAACTGGCTTGATCGTTCATGAATGCACCTCCTCATCCACCCGTGTGTGCCCTCTTCGCGCTTTCGCCCGCTCCATGCGCCATAGCTGATAAATAATTAACAACACTCCGATCGTAATAGAAGCATCAGCAAGGTTGAAAATGGGCCAAAAGCTGATGTCAATGAAATCGACCACATAGCCGAAGCGCAGGCGATCGGTCAAATTGCCGATCGCACCCCCCAGTTGCAACCCTAAACTGATCCGGATCAACCAATCTTCGGCTGGCAGGTGACGGTAGTAGATCACAATGGCAATGACAACGACTATCGCGATAAGGATGAAGAGGCTGCCCTGGTTGGGAAAGAGCCCAAATGCCGCACCGCTATTGGTGGTGTGGGTGATACGAAAGATCTCCGCAGCTTCGCCCGACCATGGGCTCCACCAGTGTCCTTCGGGAAGCCACGCTGCCACCCATGATTTGCTGAGCTGGTCCAGGCTGACCACAGCGGCCACGATCAGAGCCAGCAACAGAAAAGGCAACGCGTCCTTCAGCTGCAGGGCACACGGATGTGAACGTTCCATGTTTGTGTCTCTCCCATTGTCACGCCCACATTGTAATACACGTGCGCGGCAGGTGCAAAGAGGCATAGGAAGGGGCACTTCATTTTTGGAGAGACGCGGTGGAACGTGGTTGCAAGGGGCGATTGGAATCGCCTCTCGACGGCCGGCAGCACGGCCACTAGGCGCGGCTTCAGTCGCCAGCCTTCTTGATGATGGACAGTTGCATGCAAAGCACATCCCAATCTTCCGGCGTGTCCAGGTCGAACGCCAGGGTGGGGGTACGCACGATGGCCGGTTGTATGCCCATCGCCTGCGCGCTGGCGACGTGGCGGGCAAAACTCGCCGCTCCAAACCGAAACGGGATGAGCAACGGTGGCCGCATCAGCAACGCATTCGTGCCGGTGCCGTGTTGACATGGCGCAATGACCAACGCGGGCGTGCCCACCGCCGCACGCAATAGCGCGCGCACATCCTCATCGCTGAGAAAGGGTAGATCGGTCGGCAGGATCAAGGTCCCCGCGACGCCATGGGCAAGGACGAACTGACTCGCCTGGATAAGCGCCGCGTTCAGCTCGTCACCCTCTTCCTCGATGGGCAGGCCCCCATACCGTTTCGCGTCTTTCAGCACGTGGGGGTCACGGCTGACCACCACGATGCGGGTGAGATGACGTCGCACCAGGCGCAGGGTGCGCCGGAGCAGCCAGCGGCTCAACCGTATGCGCTGCTCTAAGCTGAGGCAATCAGCCAGGCGTGTCTTCGCCTGGTGATAGGGCTTGCAGGGGACAATGCACGCGATGGTATCCAAGCAGTGTGGTGTGTTCATCCTTCCTGCAGGGCGAACTGCAGGACCTCACGCGCCAGACGCGCACGATCCACCTCATCGCGCATGACGATGTCCGTCACCAGGGTACGGATGCCCATCTGGGCGGTGATGGTGGCCGCGCAGGCGGCGTCTTGATGGTCCAGCACAAAACCGGTGAGCAGATCGCGATAGTGTGCCGCGACCGTCACCGGAGAAACTTCCAGGTTGAGCTCACGCATCATCTTAGCGGCTGGCCCTTTGAGCGCCTGTCCTGCCACGATGGGGGAGATGGCGACACGCGGCGCACGCACTGCCCCGAAGATGCGGCGCATCGCCTGCAGCGCCAGGATGGGATCCAGACTGACAAAGGGGTTCGAAGGGCCAAACAGGATCACGTCGGCGCTGCGCAGCGCACTGACCACAGCCGATGTGGGTTGTGCCTGTTCGATGCCCTCAAAGCGGATGGCACGTACACGCGGCTGCCATGCATAGCGCACGAAATACTCCTGAAATGCCAGCTCGCCCTCGTCCGTGAGCACGCGCGTGCGTACCGGAGCATCGCTCATCGGCAACAAGTCCTGGCGCACGCCCAGTAGCAGGCACAGCTGCTGCGTGATCCAGGTGAGCGGGAACCCTTCGCGCAACCATTGGGTGCGCAGCAGATGGGTGGCCATGTCGCGGTCACCCAGGCGAAACCAGGTGGGGGCTTCGTAGCGCGCCAGCATAGCCAGCGCATTCCAGGTGTCGTCTTTGATGCCCCAGCCGGCCTCCGGATCCACCAAACCAGCGAGCGTGTACATCACCGTGTCCAGATCGGGTGAGATATGCAATCCCAGGTGTTCAAAGTCGTCAGCTGTATTGACCACGAACGTCAACCGTTCAGGGGGCAATAGCTGTGCCAACCCGGATGCCAGTTTGGCGCCGCCGACCCCTCCAAGCAAGGCTACGACGTTGACATGAGAAATTTGATCTGGAGTCTTTTGTGTCACCGGGGCAGTCTGCTCGTCTGCGTGTATCCCTGTGCTCATAGATGGGTGCTCTGATCCTTTTTAGCGGGCTTGGTACGTAGTGTATCCCCTGTAGGGAGAAAGCCAAAATGCTGGCTGGTGCCCTGCCCATGGTTTCTCTTGACGGCATGTTCGGATCCATTGCGGTCCAGCCTCGCTCAACTCAGCTTGGCTGGAGCAACTTGAGCGCATATAGGGCACGCAGCGTGACCCACTTGTTGGCATGGCCGATCGTGCCGAAGCAAGCCCAGCTCTTGCTGGGCGTGTGCTCCAGTGCCCATCTGCCCTCCGCGATCTGTTTGTCCAGCAGCCAGGGAATACAGTCTTGTACATAGGGATGGCGCGCACAGCCCGCGAGTGCCAGCACGGTCATCACCTCAAGCAGGTCAGCGTGTTCTGTCAGCGGGAACGTTAAGGCAAACCATAACGGGCTCACCGCACCATCCGCTGCCGGGTATGCCGCTCTGCGCAATGGGACGGATATGAGCAGATCGATTCCGCGCTTGATCGCCGCGGCAACTTTCGCCGTGCGCTTTTCTGCATCCAGTCCCAGGAAGGCATTGAGCACTTTCACAGCGCCCCAGGCGCATGGCAACCCTGCGTTATGGGTGCAACCAAACCCGTTTTGGAGGATATCCGACGCCGTTGCCTCACACGCCTGCACCACGCGGGGATCGTCCGCATAACCCAGCTGCTGCAACGCCCACAAAAGGGCACCGTTGAGGCAATGGAATGCCGCGCGAGGGGCATGGCCGGCGATAAAGCGCCCATCGCGGGTACGCCGGCCCTTCTCCAGCACGTGGTCACAAGCACGTTGCAGCGGCGGAATGGGTGGCGTACCCAGCTGGGCGAGAAATATGATTTGCCACATCGTGGCACGATAGCGGGGACTGGCTGATGCTCCGGGAGCGATCCAGTAACCGCCCGTTTGCATGTCAGCAGAGGGTGGATATTGTGCTTCCAGGATGTGCCGGGCAGGCGGTGCGTCAGGAATGGCACATTGGGCAGCCTGCACTTCCGGGGCATCCGGTGGGAGTTCCCATAACTGTGTCAGCGTCAGGTAACGCGCCGAGGGGTTTTCCTCTTCCAACAGCCAATCGAGTGCCCGATCACGCAAGGTCGGGTAGCACTCCGTCTCCTTCATCGTCACATATCCGATTCCCGCGTCTCCCCTACCGCCTGGCCATCTTCCAGCACGGCGCGCGCCTGGTGGAGCACCGCATCCAGCATCTGGGGCGTGAGCCGTCCGGTCTGGGTATTCTGGCGGCTGGGATGATAGGAGGCGATCAGGTGGATCGGCGTATCTGTGTCGTGGGGCTCCAGAAGGCAATGCAGTGCGTGGGCGAAACGCGGTCGAGGGACATGGTAACCCAATCGCTTGAGCAACCCCAGGGATGTAACGAAGGCGAGTTGACCCAGGGCGAGCACAACCCGCGTTCTGGGCAATAATTGCCACTCTCGTGCCAGGAATGGGCTGCACGCAGCAATTTCATCCCTCGTGGGGCGATTAGCGGGCGGGGCACAGCGCACGATCGCGGTGATGAACGCGTCGTAGAGCATCAGCCCGTCGTCCGGATGGGTGGCATAGGGCTGGTTGGCGAAGCCGGCGCGGTAGAGGGCAGCATAGAGCGTGTCGCCGGAGCTATCGCCGGTGAACATGCGACCGGTGCGGTTCGAGCCGTGTGCGCCCGGTGCCAGTCCCACGATCAGCAGGCGTGCCTGGCGGTCACCGAAGCCCGGCACCGGCCGGCCCCAATAGTCCCAATGACGATAGGCAGGTCGCTTGTCACGCGCTACCTGCTTGCGCCAATCCACCAGGCGCGGGCAACGGCAACATTGCACAATCTGTGTGACCAACTGTCGCCATTCAGGTGACAATTCCTCACCCCACCCGTTAGCCCGGGCGTCTGAGTCGCCCGTACCTTTCGGATGCGACGCAATGAGCTCGCGAATTGAGGACACCATCTCACCTTTCTTCTTTGCTGCCGGCAGCTTCCAGAGGCGGCGGAAACTCCAGCAGCCGATGATTATCCGAGTCCACTACCAGCAGGTCGCCGTCTGCTTCGAATGCCATCCCCAGCGGCAGGGCGAAGGAAGCCATATCGGCGCCATATTGGCCAAAGCTTAGCAGGAAAGCGCCCTGTGCGTCGAAGACGAGGACGCGGTAGCGTTCCGGATCGCTGGCGTACACATTCCCCGCGCGATCCACCCGCACATAGGGCTTGTTGACCACAGAGGTGCTCTCCCAGCTCTCGATAGCCCATTGGCGCAGGGGGATCATCTCGGCGGAGAATGCCTGGATGCGGCGGTTCCAGGTGTCCGCCACGTAGAGGGTGCCGTCGGGAGCGAAGGCCAGGCTGGTAGGTTCATCGAAGCGTCCGGGCAGAATGCCGGCGCCGCCCCACTGGGCGATGAATTCTCCATCTGCAGTGAACTTCTGAATGCGCTTGTTGCCGGTATCGGCCACGTAGATATTGCCCTCTTCGTCTATGGCGATGTCTCGCGGCCCCCAGAACCCGCCAGGATCGCGATCGATCTGTCCTGCGGTATCGGCGAAATAGCCCCATGCGAAGAGGAAGGTGCCTTCCAGGTCAAAGGCCTGGATGCGGTGGTTCCACGTGTCTGAGACATAGACGCGGCCCATCTCGGTGTTGACCACAATTCCCCACGGCTCCTGAAACTGACCGGCGCCGCTGCCGCTACTGCCCCAACTGTGCACCACATTGCCCTGCGCGTCCAGCACCTGAACGCGATTATTGCCGCTATCTGCCACATACCAGAGACCATCTGCCCCCACTGCGATGGCGCGCGGCGTCGTAAACCGCCCGATACCGGTGCCTTGGCCGCCAATAGCACGTTTTGCGCGGATCTCCTGGTGTTTCACGGCATACGGTTCGGTGGGCATCTCAGCCGGCGCCGGGCCAGTATGGTAGTCCCATAGCTGGTTCAGCACGTCTTTGCGCACATACATGTAGAAGCGGTGCACATAGGGCCATTGATCCTTAGGCGTCTTGTGACGATGATAGAAGAAGAATTCCCAGAGCGCTTTGCGATTCTCGGACACCTGGTTCCAAGCTGCCTGGCGTCCTGCCGGATCATCGGGCAACGTGGCCGGCACAAAGTAGGTATGCCATATCTTGACCGGAGACTGTTCCTTATAGGTCTCTAATGGCCACCACACCAGCCGGTAGTTAAAGCGCACATAGTTGTCGCCGAGGTAGGGTGTCACCTTGCCCTCGTTGGAGGGCCCCACGATGACGATCGGTGCTTCCAGCTGTTGTCGTGAGGGCGAGTCTCCATAGTAGGTGCGATTGGGGTACTCGCGGAAGTACCACTCCAATGGCCAGGTGGACTCGTTGTCGTAAGCCACCTTGATCAGCTTGTCACCCACGGTGCGCCGCGATATGTCCTCGATTTGGCGCATTGCCAGGGTGACATCGGGCGCGCCGTGGGCATAGAAGAGGTACTCACTCACATCGTCATAGTTGATGAACGAGACCAGCCAGGAAGAGCGCGCTGTGAAGATCACCAGAACAACCAAGAAGGTGAGAAAGACAACTCGAGTGGCCAGGGATCTTCCCAGTTTGCGTCCGTAGTAGATCAATGCATAGCTGAGCAAACCGAACACGATGAGGCTGCCCAGCCATTGACCGGTGTCGCGCAGATCGAAGAGGGAGTAGCTGCGGAAGGGTTGCACGCTCAACAGTGCGACCAGAGCTAATGCCGTCAAGGGTAAGAGCACAGCGAAAAGCACGCCACCACGTTCCCAAAGGGTTCGCCATCGCCCCTGCAGCCCTGCAAATACGCGTTCACAAGTCCAAGCGGCCATAAAGATGAGTGGCAGACTCATATGGGTCGTGAGCCAGGGCATCTTCTCGCCCGCCCAGCTATAGATAAAGATGGCATCGATCACCCAATACAAGGCGAAGGCGGGGAAATAGACGTGCAGCACATCCCCCACATCCGCGGCAACCGAGGGAACGGATGGCTTCCCCTCTATGATGGGCTCACGTTCCGGTGCAGCGGGACGGGTGACACGCCAGCGGCGGATCAAGTACCATATGCCGCCCGCCGCCCCGATAAAAAACGGCAGGAACTCATACAGCGGGAGCAACATCAAGTAGTAATACCAGGGCTGGCCGCCGCGCTGCACGTCCTGTTGGCTCAGCCAGTAGTAAATCGCTCCCCATGTGCCGGAGACCAGGCCATAGGGATTGGTGAAGAACGTCGTGTAGAGCGTTACAAAGGTGATAGCTCCGATCAATACGGCGATACCCACCTCGCGCAGAGGAAGGGAACGCACCGCTTCGCTCATAAGGCGAACAGGGAATAGCTGCACGCGTTGCTTCTCGAGCGGCAACGTTTTGTCGGTAACGCTCAGCGCCAGCGTGGTGGCAGCGAAGAAAAGGCCACCGGCCAATACAAGCAGATGGATCACCTTCCAGGCAGCTCGCATGTTCTCCTGGGGCACTGCGCTGGCGCCGCCGGCAAGGCCCCCCACCAGCTGTTGGAGACTGCTGATCACCTGGCGTGCCAGGTTGGGCGGTTGATCCAATGGAACAGGGCCGGCATTGCCGAAGGTGAGCCACAACGCGATTATCCCTATCACTACCAATGCGGCGGTGCCGATCCAAAAGAGACGACGACGCTGTGTCAGTGAAAGGTTTTCAACCAATATGGTTGCCGCAATGAAGGTGAGCCCGATGAAACCATGGATGTAGGCGATCTCCATGACAGTCAATGACAACGCGACTGCAGCGGCACCGATATATAGCCAGCGCTTCATCCGCAGGAAGTCGCCCCGTTGCCAGGCGGTTAGGTAGTGGAACAAGCTGACATACATGACCAATGTGAAAACTTCATTGAAGATATCGTGGCGCAAGTGACGGCTGTAGTGGGTGATCACCGGAGAAATGAGGATCATAGTGGAAGCAGCTATGGCACCGAGACGCCCCAGCCAAGGGCGAAACCAGTAAGGCAGCATCACCAAGGCCACGCCGAACAATGCCACACCGACACGTCCTACAAAGTTGTTGTGCCCGAACAGGAAGAAAAGCAAGGCGTTGAACTCAAATAAGAAGGGGCCGTGCATCATGGGATCGTGACGATACCCCTCGCCATTGTAGAGCTTGTAGGAATATAACATGTGCAAGCTTTCGTCGTGACTGATGGCGCGTGATTCCAGATCATAAAAGCGCGTGAACACAGCCAGGACGAATAAAAGCCCATATGCGATCGCCTCGCGATGCGCCACGATCCAATGCCACAGGGAAGGGGATGCTATGTTCCCTGAAGGTGCTGTATTCTGAGCATCTGATATTGCCTTGGAGCTCATAACCACCTCTTATATCTTAGCGGTTCGACACAGTGTGAATCGCTACTTTTCTGATGTGTTTGCAGCGGAGGGCTGTTTCACCCACAACACCACCTTTTCGGGCTGCTGAGGCTGTGGCTCGCGCAGCAGGTACCAGCGAATGAACGCAGTGGCCGGCATGGATGTGGGTTGGCCATAGTTACGCACGACGAAGTCTTGACCGGCATATGGCTCATCTGTTAACAAGGCGCCCTCTGGTGCGAGAACGACCTCGGGAAAACGCGATGCCGTGCTCGAAGACGCTCCCTCCACCGGCAGCTGCTCCACTTTACGAACCCAGCTCACGTTGGGGAATGCACGCAATTGCCATTCTACAGCCGGGCCAACGTCGCGGCCGGCTAAAATCTCGACCAGATAGGGGTCGTTTGCCTTCCTGACTGAAGCAAACTGCAGCACGGTGACCAGATCGCGCAATCCCTCACCTGCGGACGCACGCACCAAAGGCTGAGAAGCGTCTGCAATCGGGGTATAGTTGAGACGCACCGCACCGGCGACGTGAAACAAGAACAAGGTACCTGTCATCGCAAGCATTACGCCGCGTACGGTAGAGGCGCTATCATGCCATTGCCAAAAGGCCACGATCAACACGACAAGCATCCCGATGGCGGCCAATGGCTGCCAGATAACCCCATAGTTGCTCGCGTACATCATGAACGTAATGTAGGCAAAGGTGAAAACGGTCAAGCAAGATGCTACTACGACCCCCTCGCGTTTCCAGTCACCTTGTTTCCACACCGTCTCCACGAACTTCCCTATCGCCAGGCCAGCCAGCAACGCCGCTGGCCACATGGTCAGGAGCATTTCCCCCACAGAACGACCAGGACGTAGTACATCCAGCAATACGCCGCCACAAAACCACCATGCCAACCACAGATCAAGGGATCGACGGCGTGCCAAAACCATTCTCAGGCCAAATAGGCCAGCCAGAAGGGTGAGTGGATCGTAAAGGCCCAGCAACCACAATGCCGGATAAACGGGGCTCATCCCGTGGGATGCTGGGGTGGCGCTTCCCGTTGCGGGGGCAAAACCGCGCAGCCACATTTCTATCTGATCCACCATCGTTGGCAGACCATCCTGATTGACAAACAGTCCGTTGGCAATTACCAACACGGCGATCAGAGCCGCTATCAGTACCCCGCGTCGAGCCGTCAGGTCGGCAATCATCTCATGCAGCCATACGACACGCTTCCAACAGTGAGTCACCCATAGGGCTCCGCCGAACGTCAGCAGCAACAGGATCATAGAACCCGCCAACGGCGAAGAAACCACCACTAGCGCCAAGCCGACCACCATGGTGATCGCCCCAAGGTGATGCCGACCATCCGCTCCGTTCGCCACACGAGTGATCCCGATAAACCATAACGCGGCACCCGCTACGACAAAGATGTCTCCATTTGTGGTGCGGGAAAGATATAACGCCGAAGGAGAGAGGCATATGAGCACCCCCGCGCATAGAGCACCGATGCGTCCCAGAGGACGACGCAACCCCATGGGCAACAACACCAGAAACGCGCCTGCTATGGCCGAGGCGAGCCGTGCGGTGAACTCGGTAGCGCCCCATAGCGCAAATGCGATCAGGCCTGCCGTGGTCAGCAACGGGCTGTAGTCTCTACCCGTGGTCTGCAAGCCCTGGTAAAGCTGCCAGCTCACCAGCGCCTGAGCTGCTTCGGTGTCTGACAGGGGACGCGCGCCTAAATCAACCAGCCGTGTTGCCAGCGCCAGGGCGATGATCACCGCCCACGCCACGATTTCCATCTTGCTCAGCGTGGCGCCTGGCGCGGTCGCTGGCTGCCTCGTGAGCCCTGCGGATATGTGCTCTGGGCGATGGGCGTGTTGTGAACCTGGAAATTGCTCAGGTGCTGACATTATCGGTAGGAGCGTCATTTTCGGCGTTAGCTCATCGTCAGGGGCTTGGGATCTCTTCGTGCGGCGCGCTGTGCCCCGATGGCTGGTAGCGTTGGGAATATAGCGTTGGCTGGTACTCGGCCCTTCGGCTGGGACACCCCTCTAATGGGCAGAGTTGACAACTTTCAAAAGCGCTCTCAGTTGGGAATATAATACCTGAGACAGACTTGATGGGTATCATGAGCATGCGTTCGGTCAGCTGCACTCCAATGCTCTGCGGGGCAGTGCCCAATATGCGAAATAGCAGTTTTTGTTGCCCCAACGGCCAATCTGCCAAGGATCCTGGGTTCATTTGTGCGATGCGGCCCGGACGATAGTGAGTCACAAGATGATCACGCATAAATGCGGTGGCACTGCGCAGAGCCAGCTCCTTGATTTGATCGGCCCAGAAGCGATGCAGAATGCGATCCGAGATGGTCTCGCTCCAGGATCCCAGCTCTGTGCCACAGGTTGCCACGAAAGGAAAAACACGATGTGCTTGTTCCAGGTTGACGCGCAACACCCGGCTGCGCAGTTCGATCCCGTTGATGACCACGCTTTGCTCACCACGCGATTCAATGGGTGCCAGAGCGTAAAATGCTTTGGGTCGGCCGATTGCCAGAGCTTGGGCAACCATTTCCTTAAGGTCTTTCAGCTCCTCTGAGCGCCCCACAAGGTGAAGCTTCTGCGCCAATTGCGCTATATCGATCTGCCAGGGAATGGGGTCTAAGATGTGCTGCTTCACAACACCTCGCCTTTGCAGGGACATCGGATTGACAACCGCTTCCCCCATACTATAATGAGCTTGTGAACAGCTGGCAAATCGATCGCGCTAAAGAGGTATCTGCAGGTTATAGCACCGAGCACGCCTACCAGGTGACCTTGCCCTCGTTTCAGGGGCCACTTGACCTTCTGCTGCACCTGATCGAGCAGGAACGGCTGGATATCACCAAGGTGGCACTCGCCCAGGTGACAGATCAATATCTGCAGTACATTGCCACCCTGCAAGAAATCGATGCTGACCTTCTCAGCGATTTTCTGGTGATCGCCGCGAAACTGGTGTTCATCAAATCGCAAGCTTTGCTGCCCAAGCTCCCTATGGACGCCTCCCATTGCGAAGAAGATGAAAATGTTGGCGACCAGCTGGTGCGTCAGTTGCGCGCCTATCGGCAGTTTAGGCAAGCTGCGCAAATACTGGCGAGGCGCGAAGCGCTCTGCCTGCGTAGTTATGTGCGCGTGGCTATGCCCAGGGTTCTAGAGCCCCATTTACCTCCAGGCGAAATCAGCTTAGAAGATCTGATCATTGCTGCGCACAATGCCTTGGCTATCCGTTCTCCCGATCCGGCGGTGGATCAGGTAGTGTCTCCCGTCGTGGTAACCATTGGGGAACGTATCGCGTTTATCTGCCGGTTTCTTGAGCGCATTCCTCAGGTGGCGTTCAGCTCTTTAGTCCGTATGTGCACGCGGCGTCTTGAGATTATTGTGACGTTTATGGCCCTGCTTGAGCTGATCAAACAGAACGTCGTGGATGTGCAGCAGGAAGCACCTTTTGGGGAGATTGTAATTTATCGCGAGCATGATACCGTGTCCGCTTCAGATGGGCGCAGTGCTCTTCCTCAGAGTGCCTTTCCCATTCGAGATGCCGAGTATGAGGCGTGATAATGTCAGAGAAATCGGGGTCGATCAGGCAAGAGAAGAGGGTCGCGTCAGTTGTGGACGAGCGTTGTCATCTCTGTCGACACTGCCTTGCGCAACGTGCCTGTCGTATCCGTGCCCTCATGCGCATGGATGAAGACGAAGCACCCGTGGTGGATGTTCACCGTTGCCGTGGGTGCTT
>Ga0123519_10006290_pt1 | contig 18726 bp, 16 predicted proteins | sample YelNatPaOPRAMG02_FD_87396 | JGI IMG/M metagenome (GOLD analysis project Ga0123519, IMG submission 87396) | Hot spring microbial communities from Yellowstone National Park - Yellowstone National Park OP-RAMG-02 (version 2) | ecosystem: Environmental > Aquatic > Thermal springs > Hot (42-90C) ... | reverse complement strand
CTGCGCCGACGCCGTCTCCGCAGGGGGACGGCCCATGGGGGCGAGGCGTGCCTCGCCCCTGCGGACCTCACCCACCCCCGGCCTTCGGCCTCCCCCTCCCTCTCCATCAGCGGATGGAGAGGGAGGGGGGTTTGGGGGGTGGGTGAGGTTTGTAGGGGCAATTCATGAAGCCCCTCCAGGCCCCCGCCCCTTTGGGCCTCTCGCGGGGTCTGTGCTATAATGGCCCCGCACCACCCTGGAACGGAGGCGGCGTTGGCAGGTAGACCCTTCGCACGAGTGCACCGCAGCAGGCCAGGGCCACGGCTTCCTTGGGCCTTTCTGGTCCTGGCCGGCCTTGTGGCTGGGCTCCTCCTGGCGGCCTGCACCACGCTCTCCCCTGCCACGTCCGCGCCCCAGGGGACGCCCACCTTGGGGCCCTCCCCTGCCGCCACGCCTTCGCCCCAGCCCACGGTGGTTGCAAGCCCCCCTTCGCCCCTCACTTCGTCCACATCTCTCACCCTCACCCTCTGGTGGCCCGACGCCCTCCTCCCGCCGGGAGGGTCGGAGGCGCAGGAGGTCCTGGAAAGCCAGTTCAAGGCCTTTGAGGAGGCCCACCCCTCCATTTCGGTGGTCCTGCAAGTCAAGGCAGCCGAAGGGAAGGGCGGCCTCCTGGACCTCCTCCAGAAGGCCTACCCTGTAGCGCCTTCCATCTTGCCCGACCTGGTGGTCCTCAACGCCGAGGACCTGGGCGAGGCGGTCCGTGCCGGGGTCCTCCAGCCGCTGGCCCCCCTCCTCCCCCAGGCCCTGCTGGACGACCTGTACCCCTTCGCCCTGAACGTGGGGCGCTTCCCCCAGGGGGTGATGGCCCTCCAGTTCGCCGCGGATGTGGAGCACCTGGCCTACGACTCCGGCAAGGTGCCCACGCCGCCCGTGACGTGGACGGATGTCCTCAGCAGCACGGCCCGGTACGTCTTCCCGGCTGGCGGCCGCCAGGGACGGGTGAACGACGCGTTCCTCATCCAGTACCTCGCTCTGGGCGGGAGGCTCGTGGACGAGAACGGGCAGCCAGCCCTGGATGGCAAACTCCTCGCCCGCGTCCTGGACTTCTACGCCCAGGGGGTGGAGCGCAACGTCATCCGGCCCAACGTGCTGGAGATAGAGACGCTGGACCAGTGCTGGGAGCGGCTGGCGGCTGGCGGCCCAGGGATGGCCAACGTGGCTGCTTCCCGCTACCTTCGGGAACGCACCAAGTACCCCGCCCTCCGTTTCGCCCCCTTGCCCACCTGGAACGGCGCGGTGACCACCATGTCCCGGGGGTGGGTGTTCGCCCTGGTGGCCCAGGACCGGCCGCACCAGGAAGCGGCCGCCCTGCTCATCGCCTGGCTCCTGGACCCGCCCCGGCTCGCAGCCTGGAACACCAGCGCCGGGTACCTTCCCACCCGCCGAGAAGCCATGACCTACCTGGAGGACGGGACGTCCTACATCCCCTTCTTGCACTGGCAACTGGAATCGGCCCAGTACCACCCCACCGCCGCCTCCTACGAGGCGGTGGCCCAGGCATTGCAGTCCGCGGTGCGGGAAGTCCTCAGCGGGACGGCCACGCCCGAGGAGAGCGCTCAGCGCGTCCTGAAGGCCCTGGGCCTCCCAGCGCCCTAGATCGCGGAGAGCGACCATGGCTCCGAAGCCTTTGGAGATGCCTTCCCTAGACCCCAAGGAACTGCGCCTGCGCGAAGACCTCCGCCGCATCATCCAGGCCGCCCTGCAGGAGGTGGACCCCGCGCAGGCGGTCCGCCACCACCTGCGGCGGCAGGGCGACATCCTGGAGGTGGACGGCAGGCAGTACGACCTGGCGCGCTTCCGGCGCGTCTTCGTGGTGGGTGGCGGGAAGGCCGGCGCGCCCATGGCCGCGGCCGTGGAAGAGGTCCTGGGGGACCGCCTGACCGGCGGCCTGGTGAACGTGAAGTACGGCCACGCCGGCGTGCCCACGGCCAAGGTGGAGGTCCGGGAGGCCGGCCACCCCATCCCCGATGCTCAGGGCGAGGAAGGGGCGCGCCAGATGCTCGCCCTGGCCCAGTCCCTGGGCGAGGACGACCTCCTCATCTGCGTCATCTCCGGCGGGGGGTCTGCCCTGCTGCCCCTGCCCGCGCCCGGCCTGACCCTGGCGGACAAGCAGGCCATCACCGACGCGCTCCTGCGGGCCGGCGCCACCATCAACGAACTGAACGCCGTGCGCAAGCACCTCTCGGCCATCAAGGGGGGACAACTGGCCCGCGCCGCCTATCCAGCCACGGTGATCGCCTGCCTCCTCTCGGATGTGGTGGGCAACCCCCTGGATGTCATCGCCTCTGGCCCCACCACGCCCGACACCCACACCTACGAAGACGCCCTAGCGGTGTTGCGCCGGCACGGCCTGCTGGACCAGGCCCCGCCGGCGGTCTTGGAGCGGCTTGAGCGGGGCGCGGCGGGCGAGGTCCCGGAGACGCCCAAGCCCGGCGACCCTGCCTTCCACCGGGTGCAGAACGTGGTCGTGGCCGACAACGCGGCCGCGGCCCAGGCCGCGGTGCGGGAGGCCCAGCGCCTGGGCTACCACACCCTCCTCCTCTCCACCTTCGTGGAGGGGGAGGCGAGGGAGGTGGCCAAGGTCTTCGCCGGCATCGCCAAGGAGATGGCCCGCCACGGCCGGCCTCTGCCCCGGCCGGGGTGCCTGGTGGCTGGGGGCGAGACTACCGTCACCGTGCGGGGCAGGGGCACGGGCGGCCGCAACCAGGAACTGGCCCTGGCCGCGGCCCTGGCCCTGGAGGGGTGGGAAGGGGTGCTGGTGGTGGGCCTCGCCACCGACGGCACCGATGGCCCCACCGACTCGGCCGGGGCCATCGCCTCTGGGACCACCGTGGCCCGGGCCCGCGCCCTGGGGCTTGACCCGGAGGACTACCTCCGGCGCAACGACTCGTACCCCTTCTTCAAGGCCCTGGGGGATGGCCTGTTCCTCGGCCCCACCCAGACCAATGTCAACGATCTCATCTTCGTCATGGTGGCATAGGCAATGGACATCAAATTTGGCACCGACGGCTGGCGCGCCGTCATCAGCGAGGACTTCACTTTCGCCAACCTGCGCCTGGTGGCCCAGGCAGCCGCCGACTTCTTCCGCGAGGCGGCCAACCAAGAAGAGCCCCTGGTCGTGGTGGGGTTTGACACCCGGTTTCTCTCGGACCGCTACGCCATAGAGGTGGCCCGGGTCCTTGCGGGGAACGGCCTCCGCGTTTGCCTCAGCCGGGCCGACGCCCCGACCCCGGCCATCTCCTTCGCCGTGCGGGACCTGGGCGCGGCCGGCGGCGTCATGATCACCGCCAGCCACAACCCGCCCCGCTACAACGGCTTCAAACTCAAGGCCCCCTACGGCGGGGCGGCCAGCCCCGCCCAGTGCCAGCGGGTGGAGGCCCTCCTGGAGCGGAACGTCCGGGTGGGGCGGGAGCCGCGCCTTGCGGACTACGAAGAGAGCCTCCGCCAGGGCCGCATCGTGCGCTTTGACCCCATGCCCGCCTACCTGGACCACCTGCGACGCCTGGTGGGCCTGGAGAGCCTGGAGGGGTGTGGCCTGCGCGTTGTGGTGGACCCCATGTACGGGGCCGGCCGGGGGTACTTGCGGGACCTCCTGCGGAGCGCGGGGGTGGAGGTGCGGGAGATCCACGGCGAGATGAACCCCGGCTTCGGCGGCCTGCACCCGGAGCCCATCGCCGCCAACCTGCGGGAACTGGCCGAGGCCGTGCGCGAGGGAGGTTGGGACCTGGGCCTGGCCACCGACGGGGATGCCGACCGCATCGGAGCCATGGACGCCCAGGGCCGCTTCGTGGACCCCCACGGCATCTTCGCCCTGGCGCTCCAGTGGTTGGTGGAGGCCCGGGGCCTGCGCGGGGCCGTGGTCAAGACGGTCTCCACCACCCAGATGGTGAACCGCCTGGCCCAGGCCTACGGCCTCCCCCTCTACGAGACGCCCGTGGGCTTCCACCATATCTGCGACCTCATGCTGCGGGAGAACGTCCTCATCGGCGGCGAGGAATCCGGGGGGATCAGCATCCAGGGGCACATCCCCGAGGGGGACGGCATCCTGATGGGCCTCCTCCTGACCAAGGTGGTGGCCTGTGCGGGGGTATCCCTCGCCCAACTGCTCCAGGACCTGAGGGCCAAGGTCGGGCCCTGTCACTACGCCCGCCGCGATGTGCGCATCCGCCCCTTCTCCAAAGCCGACCTGACCGCCCGCCTGATGGCGGACCCGCCCCCGCGCCTGGCTGGGGAGGCGGTGGTGGCTGTGAGCGACCGGGACGGCGTCAAGTACCTCCTGGCCGACGATGCCTGGCTCCTCATCCGGCCCTCGGGCACGGAGCCGGTCCTCCGCATCTACGCCGAAGCCTGCTCTCCCGAGGCCGTGGAGGCCCTCCTGGACGAGGGCGAGCGCTTGGGGCTGGCCGCGCTGCCTCGGGAACATGTCCTCTAGGTGGGGGGCGCGTGTCAGGATTCCCCACGCGTTCCCCGGTATCCTTGGGTCTGGATAGAGGTTTTGCCTCTTTAAGGGACGGGAAAGGAGATCGCCATGATCATTGCAGCAGCGCTATCTGGCTTGGCCACGCTTCTCTGGCTGGCCCTGGTGGGCTACGTGGTCTACGTCGTGGTGGCCCGTGCCCGGGGAAGGAGAAGCACCCGCATCTCCATCAGCATCGTGCTCATCCTCCTCGTGGCGGCCAGCGCCTTCAGCACCTTGGGCGCGGGGGTCGTGGTCATAGACGCGGGCGAGGTGGGCGTGGTCTTCAACCCCTTCGTGAGCGGTGGCGTCAAGCAGACGCCCCTCTACCCGGGGCTGCACTTCATCATCCCCTACGTGGAGACCGTCTACCGCTACAGCACCTTGGAGCAGGTCTACACCATGACCAAGGTCCCGGCCGAGGGGGAGGTGGCGGGCGACGATTCCCTCTGGTCGCCCACCTCCGAGGGGCTCCAGGTGGGGATTGACTCCTCCACCCGGTACAAGGTCAACCCGGCCATGGCCCCTTACGTCCACAGCAACCTGCGGGGCGACTACAAGAACATCGTGGTACGGCCGACCATCCGCTCCCTCGTGCGGCTGCACGTCTCCCAGCACCGGGTCACCGACATCTACGGACCCATGCGCCGGGAGATCCAGGAAGCCATTGAGGAAGACATCCGCAAGGTCTTTGAGCAGGAAGGGCTGATCCTCCTCTCCTTTGACATCCGCAACGTCAACTTCACCGACGAGTACGCCCGCTCCATTGAGCAGAAGCAGATTGCCCAGCAGCAGGCCGAGCAGATGCAGTACGTCCTGCAGAAGGAGCAGCAGGAGGCGGAGCGGAAACGGGTGGAGGCTGAAGGCGTGAAGAAGGCTGCCATCATCAAGGCGGAAGGGGAAGCCGAGGCCCTGCGCCTCATCAGCCAGGCCCTGGCCGAGAACCCCCACCTGCTCACCTACCGCTACATTGAGAAGATCGCACCCACCGTGCAGACCATCCTGCTGCCCAGCGGGACGCCTTTCCTCCTGGACCTCAAGGGCCTGACCGCCCTGCCAGAGGCCCCCTGAGGACGCACGGGCCTGGAAAACACAGAGGGTTCTCCTTGCCCGGAGAACCCTCTGTAACATCTGCGGCTTCTTTCCCTCGCCTCAGAGGACCATCCTCTCCTGGGAAAGGGCTGCAGCGGGCTTCTGGAAGCGGTGCAGGCTGAAGGGGTTGGAGGCAGCGTCCATGCGGCCCATCAGCATCTCCACCACCTGCCGGCTCCCTTCCGGTGCGCCCATGACCCCGTGGCCACTGTAGCCCACGTTGAGGTAGAGGCCCGGTAGGGGGGAGGGCCCCAGGATGGGCTTGGAGTCGGGGGTCATCGTGTAGTGTCCTGCGCTGAGGAAGACGCTCCCTCGGGTGAGGCGTGCGGCCACCTCGTTCCAGAAGGGGGCCAGGCGCGCCACTTCCTCCAGCACCATCGGCGGGAAGGTCCAATCGGCCGGCACCCGCTCGCTGGGCTCGCTGGGCTCCTCTGGGATGGCCCAGCCGAGGGCCGCGCCGCCCACCTCGGGCCGCCAGTAGGCCCCGCTGTAGGCGTCTATGGTCATCGGGGCGTCCTGGGGGATGGCCGGGTCCGGGGCCACCACCACCTTTTGGCGCCGGATGGTGGTCAGGGGCAGGTCCAGGCCGGCGGACCTGGCGACGACCCCCGAAAAGGGGCCAGCGGCGATGATGGCCGTGCGGGTGGAGATGGTGCCCCTGCTCGTCTCCACGCCCGAAACCCCCTGGGCATCCTGCAGGATGCGCAGGGCCTTGGTCCGCAGGAGGAAGCGGGCCTGGCTGGCCTTGGCGAAGCCGTAGGTCACCTCGTGGGCTGAGAGCCACCCGTCCTTGGCCCGGAAGGTGGCGGCGGTGACTCCCGGCGCGACCCAGGGGAAGCGCCGCCGGACCTCCTCGCCGTCCAGGAACTCCACGTCTTCCAGGCCGATGCGCCTCTGGTGCGCCACCCGCTCCTGGAGAACCTGGGGGGCGTCGGGGTGGTCGCTGAGGAACAGGTACCCCTGCTGGTGGAGGCCGATGTCGTACCCCGGCAGGCCCACCACCTCGGCGAAGTGCTCAAAGACGCGGATGCTGGCCAGCATCATGGCCACGTTTTCCGGTTCGCTGAACTGGGCCCGGAAGCACTCTTCGGAGGCTGCCGTGGTGAGGGTGGCCAGGCCCTCTCGCATCTCCAGGACCACGACGTCCAGGCCCTCTTTGCTGGCGTAGAAAGCGGTGGCCGCCCCCAGGATCCCGCCCCCGATGATGACCACCTCTGCCGAGCGGGGGAACTCCTGGTCGTGGGGGATGAAGATTCTGCCCATAGGTCCTCGTTTCCTCCGACTGGCTCCGTTGCTGCCGTCTGGTCCCCTTACGGGGAGGGCACCCTTGCCCTCCGAGGTCCTGCTCTGTGCGAGGCCCGAGGCGTGGGGAAGGTCAATCCACCACGCACAGGATGCGGTCGCAGTTCGGGCAGCGGATGAGTTCGCTCCCCTCCCTGGCCCGTTGCAGGACGGCGGTGGGGAGGGCGATGCCGCACTCCTGGCAGGCTTTCCCCTGGACCAGGGCCACGGGCCGGCTCCCCCGGCGCGCCCGCAGGGCTTCGTAAGCCTGGAGGTCCCCTGGCGGCATCCCCGCGACGAGGGCCTCCCGGCGGCACCGGAGGGTTGCCAGACGTGCCTCCAGGTCCTCCCGCTCCTGGGCCAGGGCTTTGCAGGTCGCCTCTCGTTCGGCCTCCAGGTGTTTCAAGGCGGCCTCGGCTTCCTGCGCTGCCGCAGCCGCTTCCTCGGAAGCGATCATCGCCTCCAGCACCCGGTCGTCCACGGCTGCCCGCCGCTTCCTGAGGTTCTCGGCTTTCCCCTGGAGCCCCTCCAGTTCCTTGGGGTTGCGCACCCTGCCGCTGTAGAGTTGGGCCTCCGTGGCCTGGAGTTCCGAGGCGAGCCTTTGGGCTTCCAGTTCCAGGTCCCTCTGGCGGGCCTGGGCCTGGAGGAGCCGCCTGCGGGCCGCCTCCAGAGCGGTGCGGGCTTCCTCCAGAGCCTGGTCGGAGGCCAGGATGGCCTCAATCTCCCTGAGCCGCGCCGTGCGGGAGGCCATCTCCAGGTCCAGTTGCTGGAGCGAGTAGAGGAGGTGCGCAGGCTTCATCCCAGCCCTCCAGCGGTACAACCCGTGATCCAGGCCTGAGTCCCCGGCCTCGCGTGCCGATGCCGCGGGATTATAACATACGGGAAGGGCCTGGGCAAAAGGGCCGTCGGCTGGCAGGGGCCCCCCCTCGGGGAGGCGCGGGGGAGAGGTCAACCCAGGCCCGTGGGCGGGGGATTTGTAGGGGTGGTTCATGAATCGGTAATCACTCCCAAAGGGAGTGCTTTTGGTGTATCATGGGGGCAGGAGGTGAGAGATGGCACGAAGACGTTCTCCAGACAATCCTTCTTGCCCCCACTGCGGGGCCGCCCACGTGATTCGCAACGGGCATAAGGATGGGCGGCAGCGGTGGGTGTGTCGGGCGTGTGGGCGCTCCTTCGGCCCCACGTTCGGCACCCCCATGTACCGCCTGCGGACCCCGCCAGGAGAGGTGGCCCGTACGCTGCTGGTGGTGATGCGGCGAGGGAGCCTCAGCGCTGCGGAGGAGGTCACAGGCCACAAGTATGAGACCATCGGGCGATGGCTCCGCGGGGCAGCCGGACAGGCGGGGGTGATCACCGAGGTCCTGGTGCGAGACCTCCACCTCAGCCAGGTGGAGGTGGATGCCTTCTGGTCGTTTGTCAAAAAAAGTGTCCAGAGGCTGGAGGAGGGAGCCCGGAGGCGGGGGTGGGCCCGCGCTGGGGGTGCCTGAGTGTAGACCCCTCCACCCGTTTCGTGGTGGCCTGGTCTTCGGGGAGGTCGGAGGAGGAGGCGGCTCCGAAGGTGGTCCGGCTGACGCGCCAGCGGACCCACGGACGGGTAGGGATCCTCTGGGTGAGTGACGGACGGGCCGTGTACCGGCGGGAGGTCCGTCGCACCTACCGAGACCCCCAGAGGACGGGGAGGCGGGGACGTCCGCCCTTGGGCCCCACGCCCGGCGTGGGGCTGACCCAGGCGGTCAAGAGGCGGCGCCGAGGCCGGGTGGTGGGTGTGGAGGTCCGTGTGGTGTGGGGAGAGCCGGCGAAGGTTCCGTATCCCGTGCACGAGGAGCGGCTGAATGGTGTGCTGCGGGACCGGCTGAATGCGTTGACTCGCAAGACCCACGCCTTTGCCAAGGATCCCCGCACGTGGGAGGCGTTGGTGACCTTGTGCTTGATGGAACACAACTGGCTGCGCCCTCATCCTGCCTTGCGGGAGCCTGCGGAAGGGCTTCCCCACGGCCGACGGTATCGCAGGCGGACGCCTGCGATGGCCATTGGCTTGGCCGATCATGTCTGGAGTTGGGAGGAATTCCTGACCTTTAGATATTATCACTACCATAAGGAGTGACTACCAAAATGGTAGGGGCAATTCGTGAATTGCCCCTTGCGAACCTCACCCACTCCCCGCCGCAGGCGGCGGGGTGCCTACTCCGTCGTGAACCAGAGGGCCATCTCGTTCGTCAGGGCGCCCCCGATGCCGTTGCAGAGGTACTGCTGCGCGCGGCTTCCCGAGGCGTTTTCCACCCCCACCGTGCTGGACCCCGTGGTGCCCACCTCTTTGTACTGCAACTTGATGCGGCCGTCGGCCTTGAGGACGATCTCAAAGGTCTCCCGGCTCACCGACCCGTACTTGGGCACCTCCTGCCACTCTATGACGAAAGTGTCAGCGCCGAAGGGCTTGACGTACACGCCGCCCTCCAGCGAGGGGTCCAGGTCGTCCCAGAAGGCGTAGATGGCGTTGTTGGGCGGGCTGGAGTTGGGCAGGCAGTGGTTGTTGTAGTAGGGGGGACCGCCGTAGCCGGTGCCGAAACTGGCAAAGCCGTTGGCCGAGACCCAGATAGAGGAATAGACTTGGCCGTAGAAGCGGAAGGGGAAAGGGAGCGCGACCTGGGCCGCGTCGTCGTCGCCCAGGGTGATGGCCGTGCCGCCCGCCGAGGCATCCAGCCACAGGTACCCCTCCGGCTCCGGGGGATGGGCGAAGAGGAGCGGCAGGTAGAGGTGGGAGAGGCTCCGCACGTAGGTCAGGCGCACCCACACCCCCTGCGGGCTGCCCTGCACGTCCGGCGTCGCGCTGCTCACCCGGACGCGGCCTGTGTGGGTCCCGTAGGAGAGGCTTGAGCGGTCCACGGAGATCCACAGGGTGTGGGTGAGGCCGCCCGGGAGGGTCCCGCTGAGGGGCGGCAAGGCCAGCACCCACCGGGAGCCGCCCGTCACCGCGGCTTCCCAGGTGAGGGGGACGTGGCGGGCACCGTTGCCAATGGCGATGCCCTGGGATGGGGGCGTCCACGTGTCGTCCATCAGGAACCAGAGTTCGCCCGGCGCCACCCGCAGGACCGGCGGGTCGGCGCGCCGCACGGCGGCCTGGGCGTTGATGCGGCCGTACCCCAGGTAGTCGTTGCGGCCGCCCGTGTAGGGAGCGGTGCCCACCTTATCCGCCGTATCCCGGATGAGGGCCCAGACCTCGCCCGCGCTCAGGGTGGGGTTGGCCGCCCAGAGAAGTCCGGCCAGGCCCGCCACGTGGGGCGTGGCCATGGAGGTCCCGTAGCGGTAGCCGTACCCGCCGCCCAGATAGGTGCTGTAGATGGGCATGCCCGAAGTGCCGCCTGGCGCGGCGATGTCCACCGCCGGGCCGTAGTTGGAGTAGGCCGCGCGCTCGTCCCAGGCGTTGGTCGCGGCCACGGCGATGGCCTCGTCGTAGGCCGCCGGGTAGAGAACCGCGCCCCCGTCGTTCCCCGCCGCGGCGAAGACGAGCGCTCCGTTCTGCACCGCGTAGCGCACCGCCTCGTACAGCGAGGGCGAGGGGTCCGGGCCGCCCAGGCTCAGGTTCAGGATGCGGGCTCCCTGGTTCGTGGCGAAGTAAATGGCGCTCACAGTGTCAAAATACGTGCCGCGCCCGCTGGCATCCAGCACCTTCAGGGGCAGGATGCGGGCGTTCCAGTTCACCCCGGCCACGCCGCGGCCGTTGTTCCCCTGGGCCAGGGCGATCCCCGCAGCGTGGGTCCCGTGGCCGTTGTCGTCCTCCGGGTCGGTATCCCCGTTGACGTAGTCGTACCCCGGCAGCACCCGCCCGGCGAACTCCGGGTGGCTCTGGTTCAGGCCTGTGTCCACGAAGGCGATGACCACCTGCGCCGTGCCGGTGACCACGTCCCAGGCGGCCGGGGCCTGGATCAGCACCATGTTCCACTGGGAGGGCCAGGAGGGGTCGTTCGGGACGCCGCAGGCGTAGAGCCAGCGGTTGGGCTCGGCGTAGGCCACCCGCGGGTCGCCGGCCACCGCCTGGAGGAAGGCCTCCCCCCGGCCAGGGGGCACGGATACCAAGGCCAGCCCCTGCCCTTCCACCTGCTTCAGGACCCGTGCGCCCCGCTCCGAGAGGAAGCCCTCGGCAGATGCCGCCTCCACGCCCTCTTGCCACTTGACGATGACCTGGCCCGGCACAAGCCCCCCGGGCGGGGGCGGTGCCGCCTGGACGCCCGCGGCCGCCAGCCCTGCCCAGAGAAGCTCCAGGCAGGCCAGCGCAACCCCCAGGGACACGGCAAACCCACGCCAACGAAACCCTCTTTCTCCGCGCACCTTGCACTCCTCTCCCAGTTCCTGGACATCCTCGCGCCGATCCATCGCCCCATTATACCAGACGGAGGGGGAGGGTGTCAGGTTTCCCCTGGGGTAGCGGTCCGGGCTGGGGTTGACCTCACCCATCCCCCTTCCTCTCCGCCTGCGGAGGGCAAGGAATCTGTAGGAGCATGTCATGAATTGCCCCCTACACAGGTCGGGGAGAGGCCAGGGGTGGGTGAGGTCAGGGGGCCGGGGAAGAGGTCTGCAGGGCGATGCACTTTCCAACCCGCCAGCGCGAGGAGGAACCGAAGAGGCCTTCGGGCGGCTTGCACTTTGGGCAACATGGTGTAAAATAGCAGGCGGCGGTTGGCTTGTGGTTCTGGCTTCCCACAAGGGGGAGCACCCCATGCCGTCGGACCACCGAAACGATCGCGGGTTACCTGGAGCGGGAGACGCCAACGGAGGCTGGCCATAGCGTGGCCGGACGCGGTGGCGTGTCCCGCTCGTGTTTCCAGGGCGCCCTGGCCATCCAGGGGCGGCGCCGGGGCTCGGACGGCAACGATGCCGCAGGAGAGGCGAAAGGAGGTGAGCGAGGAGGCCCAAAGGGGGGCCAAAGCAGCCATTCGTGGAACGTGCCACGGGTCACAGAGCGCAATGCAAGGAGGCATGGAGCGATGCGGCCAGTCTACGCAGTCTCTGGAGGCGTGAGCAAGTTCACCAAGGCTCGCCCAGACAAGACGTTCCCGGCCATCGTCAAAGAAGCCTACGACTACGCCCTCGCCGACCTGGGCCTGGAACACCCTCAGTTCTTTGAGATCGTGGATGGCACGGTTTGCTCGTACTTCTCGGACCACTTCGCACGGCAACTCATGGCCGGGATCATGGTCCAGGATTACCTGGGCTTGTGTCCCAAGCCCTCGCACCGCGTGGAGGGCGGCGGGGCCACGGGCGGCATCTGCTTCCAGGAAGGGTACAAGGCCATCGCCTCGGGGTACATGGATGTGTGCCTCTGCTACGGCTTTGAGACGATGTCCCACGTCAACACCTGGAAGGGGAATGAGTTCATCGCCCTGGCCTCGGACGTCAGTTTTGACTACCCGGTGGGGGGGTTCTACTCCGGCTACTACGCCATGATGGTGACGCGGCACATGAAGGAGTTCGGCACCACCCCGGAGCAGATGGCCTACGTCTCCATCAAGAACCACATGAACGCCACCTTCAACCCCTACGCGCAGAAGCACATGCGCCTGACCGTGGAGGACGTGCGCAACGCGCCCATGGTGGCCTGGCCCCTCACCCGCCTGGATATCTGCGTCATGAGCGACGGGGCGGCCTGCACGGTCCTCGCCAGCGAGGAGGGCCTGGCCAAACTGGAGAAGGCCGCCGGCAAGCGCCTCCCTCGGGTGCGGGTGACGGGGATCGGCCGTGGCACCGATGCCATGCGCATGGCCGACCGCCCCCACCAATCCTTTGAGCAGTTCCTGAGGTACAACCTCCTCCCCCACGAAGACACGGCCGAGAGCCGGGCCTACTACCGGGACCTGTGGGACCGCGGCTTCCGGTACCCGGGCGTGCATTCCTTCCGGGCGGGGCGCATGGCCTCCAAGGAGGCCTACGCCCGCGCCGGGATCTACGACCCCCTGCACGAACTGGATTTCGTGGAACTGCACGACGCCTACACTTCCAGCGAGATTCAGACTTACGAGGACATGGGCCTGTGCCGCTACGGCGAGGGCGGCCCCTTCGCCGCCAGCGGCAAAGCTTTCATGCCCGGGGTGGACTACGGCCTGGACCTGCCCGAGGAGCCCGTGTGCCCGGTCAACCCGTCGGGTGGCCTCATCGCCTGCGGGCATCCTGTGGGCGCCACGGGCCTCATGCAGGCCGTCTTCGCGATCTGGCAACTCCAGGGGACCATCGCCAAGCACTTCGGCAACCCGACCCTGCAGGTCCCCAACGCCCGCCGCGGGGCCATCCACAGCCACGCCGGCACCGGCACCTACGTGACCGTCTCCATCCTGGAGCGAGAGGAGTAGTCGGCCATGGCAGAAGAGACCAAACCCGAACTGCCCACGAAGATGGAAGAGACGGAAGAGGGGACCGTCCTCTTCAACGTGCCCTTCCCCACCGGCAAGGACCTGAGCGGGCTGAAGGAGATGGCCCCCATCATCATCAAGCAGCCGTACCACATAGAGTACATCCATTCCTATGGCCAGGATTCGCCCTTCTTCGCCGGCCTGGCCAACGGCCGCTTCCTGGTCTGCCGGGAGCCGCAGACGGGGTACACCTACGCCAACCCGCGGGGGCACGATATGTACACTGGCCGGGAGACCGAGTGGGTGGAGATCCCGGCCGAGGGGCGGGTGCATGCCTTCACCGTCTGCCACTTCGGCAGCGAGGAGTTCCTGCCGGAATGCCCCTTCGTCCTGGCCCTCATTGAGTTTGAGGGGGTGGACACCCTGTTCCTGGGGCGGCTCCTGGGGGTGGACCCGGCGGAGGCCAGCGTGGATTGGATCGGGATGAAGGTGAAGCCGCGCTACCGCCGCCTTTCCAAGTTCAAACCGACGGACGTGTACTTCGTGCCCGCGGAATAGGCGGGATCAGACCTCGGGCCTCTCCTACCCACCGCAAGCGGCGGGGGTACGGTGAGCCATAAAATCTTCACAGACGCAGGAGGGAGGAACCGTATGGGCAAAGGGAAGTGGCTCTCCATCTGCATCGTCCTCTTCCTTGCAGGGGCGCTCCTGGCTGGGTGCGGGGGCGGCCGCCAGGCCACGCCGCAGGCCGAGCAGCCCAAGGCCCAGCCCGTGGGCCACCTGGCGGCCAACGCCACAGTGGAGACCGTGGCCGGCACCGGCGAGCCGGGCATGGCCGATGGGCCGGCCCTGGAGGCCCAGTTCAACTGGCCCGTTGACGTGGCCGTGGATGGGGAAGGGAACATCTACGTCTCCGACCGGGAGAACCGCCGCATCGCCAAGATCGCGCCCGACGGCACGGTGACCACCATCACTGGGGGGAACCCCATTGGCGACAAAGACGGCTCCCTGCAGGAGGCGCGCTTCGCCACGCCGTGGGGCATCCTGGTGGGCCCGCAGGGCCAGATCTACGTGGCCGACACCGACAACGCCAAACTGCGGGTGGTGTTGCCCGGTGAAGGCAAGGTGGAAACCGTCACCGACCGGTTCCATGCCTACCAGATGGCCTTTGACCAGGAAGGGAACATCCTCGCCGGGTGGGGGCTGGACCGCCAGAGCGTGATCCGCCTCAACCTGGAGACCAAACAGCGCGAGACTGTGGCTGGGAGCGGCTCGGCCGGCTACCGCGATGGCCCTGCCGGGGAAGCCCGCTTCTCCTTCGTCTCGGGGATCGGGATGGACGCCGAGGGCAACATCTTCGTCTCGGAGGGGGTGAACATCCGCCTCCTGGCCGGCTCTCACCTCATCCGCAAGATTGCGCCGGATGGGCAGGTGACCACAGTGGCCGGGGCCTACACCCAGGCCGGCTACCGCGACGGCAAGGGCGACCAGGCCCGCTTCAAGTACCCGGTGGACCTGGTGGTGGACGCCCAGGGCGTGCTCTACATCGCCGATGCCGGCAACAACTGCATCCGCCAGATCACCCCGGACGGCGTGGTCACCACGCTGGCCGGCGTGTGCGGCGAGCCCGGTGACCTGGTGGACGGCCCGGCGGCGGAGGCCCGCTTCAAGAACCCCCAGGGGCTGGCCTTTGACAAGGACGGCAACCTACTGGTGGCCGATACCCTCAACCACTGCATCCGCCGCATCGTCTTCCAGTAGGCGAGCCTGTGGACCTCACCTCATCCCCCGGTCCCCCTTCCCTCTCCGCAGGCGGAGAGGGGAGGGGGCTAGAGGGTAGGGGTGAGGTCCAATCTGTTGCCTCGCAGAGGAGGTGAGACGACCATGGAGGTCCTGGCTGAGGGGAAGGGCGAACTTCTGGGGTGGCACGACCCGGACGAGAACCGCCAGTGGGTGCGGGAACACAAGTCCCGCGCCCTGGTGGACAAGAGGATGACCGTCCAGGAGGCCGTGCAACGCTTCGTGCGGGACGGCGACTACGTGGCCATCGGCGGGTTCGGCCACGTCCGCATCCCCATGGCGGTCCTCTACGAGGTCATCCGGCAGGGCAAGCGGAACCTGGCCATCGCCGGCAAGACAGCCGTCCACGACATTGACATCCTCATCGGCGGTGGCTGTGTGAGCAAGGTGGAGTGCGCCTACGCCTTCGGCCACGAACTGCGGGGCCTTTCCCCGGCCGGCCGCCGCGCCGTGGAGTCCGGCCGGGTCAAGGTGGTGGCCGAGATCTCCAACGCGGGGTACCAGTGGCGCTTCCTGGCGGCAGCGATGGGGCTGCCCTTCATCCCCGCCCGCAACCTGGCTGGCACCGACACCTTTGAGAAGAGTTCGGCCAAACTGGTCCGGGACCCCTGGAGCGGCAAGCCCATCGTCCTCATCCCCGCCGCCTATCCCGACGTGGCCTTCTTCCACGTCCCCCGCTGCGACAAGTACGGCAACGCCCAGATTGACGGCATCCTGGTGGAGGACTTTGAACTCTCCCGCGCCGCCCGGCGGGTTATCATCTCCACCGAGGAGGTGGTGGACGAGGAGGTGATCCGCGCCAACCCCCGCCACACGGCCATCCCCTACTACGTGGTGGACGCGGTGGTGGAGGTCCCCTTCGGCGCGCACCCCACGCAGATGCCCTACCTCTACTACTTTGACGAGGAGCACATCCGCGAGTGGCTGCACCTCTCCACCACAGACGAAGGGGTGCAGGAGTACATGGACCGCTACGTCTTCGGCGTGCAGGACTTTGAGGAGTACCTGGAGCGGGTGGGAGGCATCCGCAAGATGAACCGCCTGCGGCGCATAGAGCAGTACCGCGCCCCGATGGTGTAGGTCCGCCCGAGGCCGGCGAAGGGCTTTGGAGGGTGCTCAAGATGGCACAGCGAGGCTCCTACAGCGAAAGCGAACTCCTGGCCTGCGTGGCCGCCCGCCTGCTGGAGGACGGGAGATCGGTCTTCGTAGGCACGGGCCTGCCCATGATCGCCTCCATGCTTGCCCAGCGGACCCACGCCCCCAACCTGCTCATCATCTTTGAGGCCGGGGGCGTTGGGCCTCAGGTCCCCGTCCTCCCCATCTCTGTGGGCGACTCCCGGACCTTCCACCGCGCCGTCATGGCGTCCAGCATGCACGATGTCATGTCGGCCTGCCAGGCCGGGTACATTGACTACGGCTTCCTGGGCGCGGCGGCCATTGACCCCTACGGCAACCTCAACACCACCGTCTTCGGCGACTGGGAGCAGCCCAAGGTGCGCCTGCCGGGGAGCGGCGGGGCCAACGACATCGGCTCCTTCTGCTGGCGCCTGATCTACATCATGCGCAACCAGAGCCCGCGCACCTTCATGGCCCGGCTCCCCTTCGTGACCACGCCGGGGTACCTCTCGGGGCCGGGGGCGCGCGAGGCCGCTGGCCTGCCCAGCGGCGGCGGGCCCTACCGCGTCATCACCCAACTGGGCGTGCTGGGGTTTGACGACGAGACCAAGCGGATGAAGTTGCTCGCTGTCCACCCCGGCGTGACGCCGGAGCAGGTGCAGGAGGCCACGGGCTTCCCGCTCCTCATGGCCGACGAGATCCAGGAGACCGCTCCCCCTACGGAGGAAGAGCGGCGCATCCTGCGGGAGATAGACCCCACGGGCATGGTCATCCCCCGATGACGGGGGCAACCGAGGGAGGAGGACGATGGACTTCGCGCTCAACGAAGAGCAGGAGATGTTCCGCCGCACGGTGCGGGAGTTCGCCGAGAAGGAAGTGGCGCCCCGGGCGGCGGAGACGGACGAGACGGGGCAGTTCCCCTGGCCTATCGTGGAGAGGATGGCCGCCCTGGGGCTGATGGGGCTGCCCATCCCCGAGGAGTACGGCGGGGCTGGTGCCGACACCCTCTCCTACGCCATCGCCGTGGAGGAGATCGCCCGCGCCTGCGGCTCCACGGCCATCACCCTGGCGGCTCACGTCTCCCTGGCCTGCAAGCCGCTCCTCATGTTCGGCTCCGAAGAGCAGAAGCGGAGGTACCTGGTCCCGCTGGCCCAGGGGAAGTGGCTGGGGGCCTTCGGCCTCACGGAGCCCGGGGCCGGCTCCGACGCCGGGGCCTGCAAGACCACCGCCCACCTGGACGGGGACGAGTGGGTCATCAACGGGCAGAAGTGCTTCATCACCAACGGCTCCATCGCCGATGTGGTCATCATCGCTGCCGTGACGGACAAGAGCGCGGGCACCCGCGGCATCTCCAACTTTATCGTGCCCAAGGGCGCGCCGGGCTTCCGCCCGGGCCGGGACGAGGTGAAGATGGGCCTGAGGGGGTCCGTCACCTCGGAACTCTTCTTTGAGGACTGCCGCATCCCGGCCGAGAACATCTTGGGGGAGCCGGGGCAGGGGTTCAAGCAGTTCCTCACCACCCTGGACGAGGGGCGGATCAGCATCGGGGCCATGGCCCTGGGCCTGGCGCAGGCCGCCTTTGAGGCTTCGGTGCGTTACAGCAAGGAGCGGGTGCAGTTCGGGCAGCCCATCGCCAAGTTCCAAGCCATCCAGTGGATGCTGGCCGACACGGCCACCGAACTGGACGCCGCGCGCCTGCTGGTGTACCGAGCCGCCTGGCTCAAGGACCAGGGGCGCGAGTTCGTGAAGGAAGCGGCCATGGCCAAACTGTTCGCTTCGGAAGTGGCGGAACGGGCCTGCTACCGAGCCATCCAGATCCACGGCGGGTACGGGTACATGCGGGAGTACGGGGTGGAGCGCCTCTACCGGGACCAGCGCCTCTGCGCCATCGGCGAGGGGACCTCGGAGATCCAGCGGCTGGTCATCGCCCGGCAGGTCTTGGGGCGGCTGTAGGCCCACCAAATGATACGCCGCGGGGGCGAAGGCCCTTCGTCCCCGCGGCGTTGCGTCTCCTCTCGGGCCCGTGGGGGTGAGCCCTACTTGGCGACAAACGATTTGTAGGCGAAGTAGACCCCTGTGCAGATGGCAGCGGTCACCACGGTATAGAGGATGGTCCGCCAGGCCACCTCTCCCCAGCCCATCAGGCCGGCAGAGGCGAAGGGGGCGAGGAGGGCCAGCGTGATGGCCAGGACGACGATGGTCACGACCACCAGGCCGTAGCGGACGAAGTTCAACTTGCGCTTGGCTTCGTCAGACATAGTTCACCTCCGCTTGAGAGTTCCTGCCCACTAGGCCGATGACCGAGGAGACCTGGCGACTAGAAGAAGACAAAAAGGTGTGCAACCTATTTATAGTATACCACCAAGCACCCTAAAATGCAAGCCCAATGGCTGAGGGCTTCTCAGCGGCGCGCGGGCAAGGTATGCCTTGCCTCTGCGGACCTCACCCACCCCCGGCCTTCGGCCTCCCCCTCCCTCTCCATCAGCGGATGGAGAGGGAGGGGGTTGGGGGGTGGGTGAGGTTTGTAGGGGCAATTCATGCATTGCCCCTACCATTTTCAGCCACCGATTCAAATCGGGGCTCAAGCAGGGCGTCAGCCTG
>Ga0123519_10006289_pt1 | contig 18726 bp, 17 predicted proteins | sample YelNatPaOPRAMG02_FD_87396 | JGI IMG/M metagenome (GOLD analysis project Ga0123519, IMG submission 87396) | Hot spring microbial communities from Yellowstone National Park - Yellowstone National Park OP-RAMG-02 (version 2) | ecosystem: Environmental > Aquatic > Thermal springs > Hot (42-90C) ... | reverse complement strand
CGTGTCTACATTAGCAAAAGCAGAGAGGGCTGGAGACAGACATATCGTGAACAAGCAGAACCATGGTTAACACCACACTAGTATAAAAAAGAACATTTATTCGGTTAACAGCGACTAACAGAACACGATATGTAAAAATATTGCAGCTCTCGCGCGCGCGTGATCTTGTCCTTAACTGTTAGGACGTATGAAACATCAAAAACGGAGAAGGCTGACTCTCCAAAATAAACATTCAGAATTATTTAACAGCCCCGCGCGCGCAAGCTCTTCCCTCCACACCAATATTTAATGACTTACTGCGTACAGCAGTCTTCTATTTAAGCTTTACCCAGTCCAGTCTGAAAGCTCCTCTTTCCGCCATCGCCAAGAACTTTAAGGATACGCTCATCAAAGGGGTCCATAACAAACCTAAATAAGCAAAAACAGACTTAAAACCATTTTTAACCATTTTATGAACACTTATGCGTGCATTTCAATTAGTTATTTCAAAGGTTTCCTTAAGCTTTATATCTTTGGATGACCCTCCAATCATGACCTCAAAAGCTCCCGGTTCTAGGATCCATTCTCCGTTATCTTGAAGAACAGCTAAATCACGTGCCTCCATTGTAAATTCAACTTTTTTGCTTTCGTTAGGTTTCAGAGTTATCCTTTTAAATCCTTTCAATTCCATAGTTGGAACAACCTTCGAACTATAGAGGTCACTGATATATAGTTGGACTACGTCGGTGCCTTTTTTGTCACCGACATTTTTAATAGTTACATGTACCTCAACTTTTTTGGAAAAATCGGATTTTCTTATGGTACGTGGAAAAATTATGAGGTTATAATATTCGAACTTAGTGTAGCTAAGGCCAAACCCAAATTCAAACAATGGATTGTAAGCCATAGGTTGAAATTCACGGAATGGATGGTGCTTGTAGTTATGTCGAATAGGCAATTGACCAACGGTGTATGGTATTGAAACCGGTAATTTCCCAGAAGGATTATAATCGCCAAAAAGTACATCGGCCACGGCATGTCCGCCTTCTATTCCTGGAAGATAAGCCATTAAAATTGCCGGAATATTTTCGGCGGCCCATTTTATTGTTAGTGGTCGACCGGAAATTAGAATCGTTACTGTTGGGGTTCCAGTTTCACATATTGCCTCTAATAAAGCCAATTGACCTTCCGGTAAATCAAGCAAGGCTCGAGAGGGAAATTGATAAAGTTTATTTTGAAGCCGTTTTTGCAGGAGTTCTTCCAGTCCTAGAGATGTTATCTCTCTTTTTTCTCTTAATTCTGTTAACATTGCAATGTCTTCTTGAGTCCAAAATTCATGAACATACGCAGGCTCTCCAACGACAACTATCGCTACATTAGATTTTTTGGCTAACTCCTTAGCTTCATTTATTTTCTCTGGTTTCCTAATACTGGATCCCTTGGCGTAATAAACTTTAGTTTTCGAAGAAACTTTCTTTTTTATTCCTTCGAGAATTGTTACTGCTGGAGGTAATGGTGGCATAACATTGCTCCATCCACCGAGCTGATTTTTGACGTTGTCAGCATTTGGGCCCGTCACCAAAATAGCCTCTATGTTCTTCGATAGGGGTAGAATATTTCCTTCATTCTTAAGCAGAGTTATTGATTCACGTGCTGCTTCGAGGGCTATCCTCCTATGTCTCTTACAGCCAAGAACTTTAGAGGCATATTCTGGATCAACGTATGGGTCATCAAAGAGGCCTAGTTTAAACTTCACTTCAAGTATTCTATAAACTGACTCATCGATTCTACTTTCTGACACTTCGCCTTCTTCAACCAACTCCGTTAGTAACCGCGCGAAAACTTCCCCGCCTACTGAGAAGATGTCGATTCCTGCCTCAACAGCGAGCCTAACCGCCTCTTTAAGGGTTTCTGCAGTACGATGATATTTATGCAACATCTCCACGCCACTCCAATCTGAAACTACTATGCCTCGAAATCCCAATTCTCGTCGAAGTAGTTCGGTAAGCATCTTCCGTGAACCGTGAACAGGTGTTCCATTTATCTCATTATAACATGGCATGACGGCTCCTACGCCATTTTTTATGACGGCTTGGAATGGCAAGAGATGAACTGTTCGCAATGTGTACTCGGAAATGTCTACAGGTGAGGCGTCTTGACCTCTCTCAGGGGAACTATAGGCTGGAAAGTGCTTCGCAGTGGCTACTACGTGTTCCTTATCAATTTTAGCTGGTTCTTCCCCTTGATAGCCTTTGACCTTTGCTACTGCCATAACTGTACACAGGTATGGGCTCTCACCGAATGTTTCGTATGTTCTTCCCCATCGTATGTCTCGTGCGATATCACATATTGGATCATAGTTTAGATGTATACCTGTTGCTCTAACTTCTCTTGCGGTTATAGTCGAAACTTTTTCCACGAGTTCTAAATTCCATGTAGCAGCCAGAGCCAAATTATGAGGGAAAACCGTAGATCCCTTGACGAGCGCGTGCCCATGAACGGCATCGCATGCAAAAAGTATAGGTATTCCAAGGCGAGTTTTCTTTAATGTAAATTTTTGAATATTGTTGGTGATATCTGCTAAAGTAGTTCGTGTGTGTGCATTGAAGGATACGGGTATGCCGACTGAACCTATGCAATATTTTACAATAGCCTCTTTGGCTTCTTCAATATTCGTGAATCTTATCCCAATCATTTGGCCGACTTTTTCTCTTAATGACATTTTCTCCAACAAATTTTCAACTTTGGCGTTAAACAATGGAGTGGACAGGATTTTTTCGTCATCTTTATGTTCTGAGCGCATTCTTATCCCTTTCCTCTTTATCAAAGTTTGAAAATCTTTTTTATAATTATCTGAATATCTTAAACAACGGGTGATCTTTTGTTGATGGTCTCATTTTGTATTCTTGCATTATTGAATAACTTACCCAAGCGTCAGCTAATGCACAGCCAAAATATACCCATTCGTGATTTTCGATGGGTCCGTATAACACAAAATTTGCCCCCATAACGATAGGTAGTATATTAGCTGTGTTGCTTGCAATTAGCTGCTCTATATAATTAAGTTTTCGTCTCCCTCTCAATCTGTCAACTGCGTTATGTGCCCCCGCTCCTGCGGGTAGTCCATATTTTTCCTTTATAAAATAAATTACTTTACTAACGAGACCTGGATCAGGTATGTCCATAACTGTAGCATCGATCAGAAATTTTTCGATACCGGCCTTTTGGGCAATATTCAAAAGATCGTCAATCACCTCCAGTCTTCCATTTATTGTAGGATTTTTAGTATTAAGAGTCAGCAATATTGCTGATTTTATTTTTGCTTCTTTAATTGCTGATAGTTCTTCCTCCTTTGTGTGCGGTGTGATTGAATTGTATATTACCCTGTCAGACAAGCCGACTTCTCCAACATATTTAGCGCCAGCGATTCTTACCTCTGCTGTTGTTCCATCAATTGAAATGGGGCAATTAGTCTTATTGGCTACAAACTCAATAAACTTCTCGAAAGCAGCAGGCCATGAACAACAAACGTCAACTATTCTTGGCTTCCCTGTGTAATTCGAAATTTCTCCCTCTTTTTGGAGCAGTTCTTCAGCCTTTTTTCTGTCAAACTCACCTGTCTTTTCGTTAGTCACAATATTGTGCTTATAATAGAATATGCTCCCCATCATAACTGTGGGAAGTTGACCTGGTTGTCCCCCTACTTTCACACTAGCGATGTCAAAAATTTTTTGTTCCTTCCCAAACTGAAACATTTTAGGAATCCCTCCGGATACAGAAGCTTTTAATTGAAGGAAATCTATTTAAATCTTCATGTGGAATAAAGGTGGCCGCTAAAAATTCCTCTTTAAAATTCGGGTCCGTGGCTAGTTCTAAATACCGGACTTTTCTTGAAATTTCATCAGCCTTCTTTCTAATTTCTTTTGAAAGCAAGGCCATTTTTGCACCCATTATAGCCGTGTTGCCAACAAAAATTATCTTATCTTTAGGCACATCCGGCAGTAAACCAATGTTTACAGCATTTTCTGGATTAATATAGTTTCCAAAGGAACCCGCCACTAAGATTTTGTCCAATTGCTTCTCGTTAATGCCTTTCTTTTTAAATAAAATTGAGCATCCCGCATATATGGCTGCCTTTGCTAACTGTACCTCATGAATATCTTTTTGAGTTACTGTAATTGCGTTTCCGGTTGCAGTTTCGTGCTTCCAGGCTATAACAAACTCAGTTTCGCCGTTAGAGCGTCTTAATCTCGAAGTCTTTATGTTACGATTAAATTTTCCAGTATAGTCTATTATGCCTTGCTTAAACATTTCCGCTATAATGTCGATCACTGCTGATCCACATAACCCTACGGGTTTCTCGTCTCCTATAGTTTCATATTCAACCGTGAAATCTGAGTGTATGTTGACTTTTTCGATGGCTCCTGTAACTGCCTTCATTCCACATTTTATATGCATTCCTTCAAATGCTGGTCCTGAGGCGCAGGAACATGAGAGTAAATCCCTGGAATTTCCAACAAAAATCTCAGTGTTCGTACCCACATCTACTAAGAGAGATAATTCAGTTGAATCATACATTCCTGTAGCCAAAACGTCAGCAACAGCGTCAGCCCCTACAAATCCTGCGATAATCGGCAAAACAGTGATAATGCCCGAGGGATTAATGTTTATATTCAGTTCTCTAGCTCTAATATTTACTTGCCTTTTTATCACTGGCGTGTAAGGTGATAGTGCAGTATACATTGGCTGAAGTCCTAGAAAAAAATGATGCATTGCTGTATTACCGACAGCTACGATTTCATATATTCTATTTGGCTTAATGTTTGCTCTTAAGCAAGTTTCATAAATAATTTTGTTTACTGCATTTACAAGAAGTTTGTGAAGCATCTTCAGATTTTTGGGTTTAGCCATCCCAAACGTTATTCTAGTCATTATGTCCTCGCCGTAAATGATCTGGGGGTTTTCTATGGATGCAATATCCAGAATGTTACCATTTACCAAATCAACTAAATAACCAACTATTTTTGATGTACCGATGTCAATTGCAAAGCCAAATATTTCGTTTAAACTGTCCGCAAGTTCAATGGATATAACTTTTTGATTTCCCCATATGGTCACCGAGACATCGAAATTTGAATGGCGAATAACATCAGGTAACTGTTTAAGAAGCAGATGGTCTACTTCTACTTCATTTACGTCAATCAGCTTTGATAATGCGCCTAGAAAACGCTCGTAATCAGCTCTAGCATCTGATAATGTAGGCACCGGTAACGTGACATGAACTTTTGTTACAAGAGGATCTACTTTCACCAGCTTCTCTGAGCCACTAATTTCAATTTTGCGTGAGGACAATCTAGTCTCTGCAGGAATAGTTATCACAGTATCTTTCAATACCTTAGCTTGACAGGCTAGCCTATAACCTGAACGTATTTCCGACATAGATAAGCGCTCTATTTCATTTTGGGTTAACTCACTTAATGCATTGCGATTTTTCACAATCACTTTGCACTTCCCACATAAACCTTTTCCAAAACATTCAGATCTAATACCGATGCCTGCAGTTTTAGCGACCTCCAAAATAGCAATTCCAACAAGCGCCCTAACAGTTCTTCCATCAGGCTCGAACGAAACTGTCGCAATATCCATATTTGATCACTGTTAATTTACGCTCTGCCAAAGCTAATGCGGCTTCATCATTAAAAATATTTTATTCTTAAAAACATTTTCTGCGAGTTTTGTTCTAATAAAAAGGATGATGTTCGCAATTAGGTTTTGTCCGCTTTAGCCTAATTTTTTAGGGTATCTTCCCCATGTTCTAAATGTTTTATACATAATTTGGTATTGAGGAGAGTCGGAGGCTAAGCCAATAGCTTGAGGACCGATGTATGGTCGCGCAATAAATCCACCGTCGAAGCTTCCAAAAGCTTCTATTAAGTATTTTGCTTCATTTTCAATATCGACCAGCTTACCTTTAACTAACGTCGCTTGTATATCAACTCCAGCCATAAAACAGATTCTCCCTCCGAAAGTCTTGGCAAGCCTATCTATTCCTGAAATGCCGCCGCCTCCCGCAAGTTCAGGTTGATCCAGCTGTAGTACATCTATCCCAGCGTTGATTATATCCTCTATGGCGTCATAGATGTATCCACAACAGTGGAGGAAGAAATGCATATCATGCTCATGAGCTGTTTGAACCATTTTTTTATAACGAGGTATAAAAATCTCTCTGAATAATTTCGGATGAGCAAAAAGTCCGCGCTGGGTTCCCCAATCATCATATGCTATAACGCCGTCTGCTTCGTAAGAGGACCACATTTCAATCAACCCTATATGATGTTGTAGGAGCATGTCTCCGAGTTTCTCCACTTTATCCCTGTTCTTATACATGTCTATCAAGATCATGGTGTCTCCTCTAAGACATTGCATAAGACTAAACATCGTTAAGCTAAGGCCTCCAAGGATATACTTCTTTTTCTTCCAGTAATCAATTTGCATTTTTGCACTTGGCAAAGTAGCGCCAAGCGCTGCAGAGTATATGGGAGCTTCAAAACGCTCTTTTTGATATGGATCCGGCACCGAAAACGCGTCTAGTTTATCCCATGAAGTGAGTGGAGGAGAGCAGGGACGGCCCATCCCCCAAGCCCTTCCACCCGCGGTATCAAAGATAAAACCCCATTCAGTTTCGCCAGGTCTGCTTGGTTTCCAAAATTTTGAAGAACCATAAGACAACTCGATAATATCACTTAATTCATATGGGTTTTTTAAATGGAACGCCATATATTCCATGGGGACATATTCTGGGCTTTCAAATTTGATCGCTCTAATGACATTTTCCACGATATCCATAAAATTCCTCCTTGCAATAGAGAGTTTGGTTAGCGACTTTATAACAGTTGTCTTTTTATTTTTCATTAACGTGACTATATGTGATGTTGCCTCATTATCCAGTGCGTAGTTTTCCTGTTGTGTATTACTCGACGTTGCTGCTTCATATTAAAATGCAAAGCTTATTAGTCAGGTCGTGCCTAGCACCGGAGCCCCCTTAGAGTTCAGCGAAAAATCGCCATGGTCAGCGCCTCATGCGCACTAACCACCACTTGCAACAAAATCATTTCCTTTCCAATATTAAACAGAGCGATAAAACTAATAAAGCCTAAACCAAATAAGCCTCATTTAAACGGTGTCAAAATGCAAATGATCACCACTGTGAAGCTTCCTAGTTTACGCGTCTTGGAGCGATTACAAAACCCGCGAAGTAAGCAACTCTGTCTGGATTTTCTTTGCGCCCTTAGCCTTTGCCTTAACCTTTACAGAACCTTTTCTCTCAGATCGGCTGTTTTCCTATTGTCAGTTGTGGGCGTGATGGGTCCTCCAATACCCATCCCTACGCCTATGCCTAACTCCACCCAACTTCAAAACCAAAACACCTAAATCAGAATTAGTTGATAACCTCTTATTAACCAGAAACTTTTTAAGAGTTTGATTCTAAATATTCGGCTATGAACAGGAAGTTTAAGGAAGCTTTAGTTGGATACTTATTTATTCTTCCAATGTTTAGTATTCTCGTGGTTTTCTTAATCTTTCCTTTGGCTTTTACGCTATACATAAGTTTTTATCAATGGGATATGCTTGGTTGGAATATGAATTTTATCGGTGTTGAGAATTACCGTTATATCTTGTTCGACGACGCACTTTTTCGTACCGCCATTATAAATACTTTGGTCTATGCTTTTTATATAGTGGCTACGTTAGCCATATTTTCATTAATATTAGCGTTATTAGTGAATTCCGTAAGATTTCCTGTTCTTAAATCTGTTTCTAGAACCATATTTTTCATACCAGTAGTTGTGTCTTCTATAGTTGAATTACTAGTATGGAAAAATATGATCTATAACCCAGCTTTTGGTTTGCTTAATGCTATTTTAGAAACGTTTGGTCTGCCACCACATATGTGGTTGATGAGCCATAATGAATCATTGTTATCTGTTGCAACAATAGTGGTTTGGAAATGGGTAGGCTTTAACATGGTTATATTACTGGCGGCGTTACAAGATATACCAGCGGCTCTCTATGAGGCGGCAACGATTGATGGGGCAAATTGGTGGTGGCGGTTCAGAGGAGTAACTTTTCCAGGTATAAGGCGCGCCCTAACCTTTATCATGATAACAAGTACAATTTCATCTTTCCTATCATTTGAATCTGTATTCTTAACAACTGGCGGGGGTCCGGGATACAGCAGCCTTACCTTAGGACTTTACATATACTATACGGGATGGACTTATTTAAGAATGGGAAGAGCGTGTGCCATGAGTTGGATTACATTCTTGATCATGATAGGTTTTTCCATTGTGCAATTCAGAACATTAGGTGTAATTAAGGTGGAAGAACGATGAATATTAAAAAAATTAAAAAAAGGACTTTGGTCTATTATGTGGTTTTAAGTTTGTTTCTCCTATTCGGAATGGTGGTTTCATTTACACCCTTGTTGTGGATGTTTCTAAGCGCTTTCAAGTCTGCTGAAGAAATCTTACGTGTTCCTCCGACGTGGATACCTGAAACGTGGTCGTGGCGAAATTTTGTTGATGTCCTAAACTTGGTTCCTCTCCTTTTGTATATGCGAAATTCTTTAATCGTTACTTCGATAATCACTGTCGGTAATTTAATTTTAAGTTCATTGGCAGGTTATGCTTTAGCTAAGCTTAATTTTCCAGGACGAGACAAAATATTTGTTCTTATAGTTTCTACTATGATGATTCCCAGTTTCCTATTTATAATCCCACAGTTTATTACTGTTAAATACTTCGGATGGTTGAATACTTGGATAGGTATTATTGTGCCCGCTTTAGCCTCGCCTTTTAATACTTTTTTATTTAGGCAGTTTGTTGCGGGGATCCCTGTAGAGTTATTAGATGCCGCAAGAATGGATGGTTGCAATGAACTTCATATATGGTGGAGAATTGTATTACCACTTTGTAAACCTGTTTTAGCGACCATAGGCATCATAACTTTCTTCTTTGGGTGGGATAACTTTCTCTGGCCGTTTCTCGTTCTTCAATCATCTGAATTATATACTTTGCCTATAGGTTTAAGGTTACTTGAAGCGGCGGCGGCATACCCACCGCCTGATTATAATTTAATGATGGCTGGCTTTGTAATTTCAGTCATCCCTGTGCTGGTGGTATTTATCATTGCTCAGAGGCAGATAGTTCACGGAATCACTGTTACAGGTATGAAAGCTTAAATTTTCTCTTTTTCATAGTTTTTGGCGCAAAATGATAATAAGGTTTATTTTTAGTGAAGGGTTTGTTTTATGCGTGAAAAAGGAGGAAAGATGTTTTAATTGGGGCTTTGTATGAGAATCTCTGTAAAATTGAGCGTAGGTAGGCTTTCCGTTTGCTGAGGTAGCTGTAGATGTTACCATGTTTTTCCATATCCAACAGCCCTTGGCCTTCGTCAGGCTGTTCTTTTTGGGTCTAATGTATGAAATGCCTCTCTTTTCGGCGGTGAGTTGGCTGTTTTCTGCGAATAGGTAGCCTAGATCAGCCACCAAGCATTCAATGTTCTCCAACTTGTCTATAAAAGCCTCAATGGTTCTGGTTTCAAGGTTAAATAATGCGTGGAGCGTGGAGCTTAACGTATCCTCTTCTGCCGTCTTCGCTTGTTGAAGACTAGGCGAGTCCCGCCTTGACTGGCGCATTCCTGTGGCGTCTACACCACCTTCTTAGACGTTTTAAGCCCTTTCATAGAAAATTTTAAATTCTACTTACTGTATTGTCTTTATGCTGTATGCTTTAAAATGAGGAAGTAATATGAAAAAATTCACACGATCAACAAGGGCTATAACTAAGATGCAAATAGTAGCGTTAATTGTCGTAATAGCCGTTGCGGGAATAGCTGGAGCCGTGGTTTACTATTATACACTACCTCCGCGCCGAGAACAAACAATTTTAACACTCTGGACACATATAACTGAAGCTTCAGGGGGCGGTTATTGGTGGAAAAGTCTAAACGAAAGTTGCATGGAATACAGTGCCTCTGTCCAAAACTCAACTTACATAGATATCAAAGGAGGACATGCGCTTTACACAGGGACAGGGTTAACAGAGTTGATAACTTATGCACTTTCTAATGAGGGACCCGACATTGTATCGATGCATACTGTACTCTTAAGGGACCTTGTTGATAGAGGCATCATCGTAGAACCTCCACAAGAAATACAAGATTACGTGCGAAGTAACTGGATTGATTGGATGGTGGATGCTGTCAGTTATAAAGGCAAGATATGGGGGATCCCCGGTGGAGCCGGAGCAAATCATTATATGCTTATTTATCATAAAGATAGAGCAAGGCAAGCCGGACTAGACGCAGATACGGGTCCACAAACTTGGGCTGAGCTAAGAGAATGGGCTAATAGGCTGACTGTACGCGACCCCGGAACAGGCGATGTTGTTAGAGCAGGACTTTACCTCTTTTATCAATATCCGCAGGCGGCATGGAGCATCAATTTCTGGGATCCCCTAGTGGGATTTATATATACTGCTGGAGGAGACATTTATGACGCTAAGGGGAATCGGTTGCTACTCAACAGTAGCCGATGCATAGAAACGATAAGGTTGTTTTACGACATGATTGTGACAGATAAATCCACAAGCGTAGGTTTAGGAATTTCATATACTGATTTAGATAAATATTCAATGATTATATGCGGTTCATGGTTCGATGGAGTCCTTAGGGCAGTTCCGACTTCTGATTGGGTAGGCAATGCAACTGCTGTACCTTTGCCAAGACCTAGTGTTTATGATCCTCTGATAACTTCGGGCTATACGTGGGGATTGTTTGTGACAAAAGACTGTACAAATCTAAAAGCAGCATGGGACTTCCTAAAATGGTATAGTGGCGACGGTCGGAACAGCAAATTCATGGGCCTCTGTGCTTGTTTTACTGGCAAATTGAGCGAGTTAAATCAACCTTACATGTCAAGAGTAGCTCCAGCGCAATATTACCAAGCCTTTCTAAACATGATGAATTACAGTAAGCCTATTAACTATTTCCCACATTACTTCGAGATAACAGAAAGCGTGTTCTGGCCAGCGTTAGATGACATATTCTTGGGCGGGGCAGACATCAAAACGCGCTTAGATGAAGCAGTAGCTAGCGCTACTCAAATACTTCAAAGGGAAGATTAATTAATCCCCCTTTTCTTCATTTTATTAAATTTCACAGTACGTTAAGCAGGGAAGCATATGGCAGGTATTAAAATCAATAATTTAGTTAAAGCGTTTGGCAATGTGTTCGCTGTCAAGAACCTAAGCTTGGAGATTAAAGATAAAAGCTTTATGGTTCTCTTGGGGCCCTCAGGATGTGGGAAAACAACAACCCTTAGATGTATAGCTGGTTTAGAGAAACCTGATGGAGGCGAAATATACATAGATAATAAATTAGTAAACGACGTTTTGCCAAAGGATAGAGACGTTGCGATGGTTTTTCAAAACTACGCATTATATCCTCACATGTCTGTATTTGATAATCTAGCCTTTCCGTTAAAAATGAGAAAAATACCTAAAGACCAACAAAAGGAGAAGATTGCGCAGGTTGCTGAACTATTAGGAATTGAACATCTATTAGACCGTAAACCTCGTCAGCTCAGCGGTGGCGAGGCCCAAAGAGTCGCATTGGGCAGGGCTATTGTAAGAAACCCCAAAGTCTTTCTAATGGATGAACCGTTGAGCAACTTAGATGCAAAACTAAGACTGTATATGAGAAGCGAACTTAAGAAACTACAAAAAAAACTGAGCATAACAACAATATACGTTACTCACGATCAAGTTGAGGCCATGACCATGGCGGACGAAATTGCTATAATGGATCATGGTGTATTAAAACAAGTGAGTGCTCCTCGAGAAATTTACAACCATCCCAAAAATGTATTTGTAGCGAGTTTCATTGGTAGCCCACCAATGAATTTGATTAGTTGCTCATTTGTAGAAAAAGGTAAAACTGCTTATCTGGATGCTGGAGCGTTTTCACTGCCTATATCTGATGAGTTACGGGGAATTGTAAAAGAAAAAATGACAAATACAGAATTGTTTATGGGAATACGTCCCGAAGACATATTAGTTAAAAAAGAGAAGGGCATAAAAGGAGAAGTTGATGTTATAGAGCCGCTAGGAGCTGAATTTGTCGTTCATTTATGTGTTGGTGAACAGATTCTTTTAGCTATGTTACCTAAATCTGCCGGATTCACGGATATCTCTCCCGGCGATATAGTATTCATCGAATTTAATTTAAATAATTTACATATTTTCGATAAAAAAACTGGTGAAACAATAATTTGATTTCACTCACTTTCCATTACAATATCGCTCAAACAAGAAGAAAGATATTAATAATTAATTTAAAATTAGAAGTGTTATGGGGGGGTCATATCAGTGCCCAATTTTGATAGGTTAAATAAAGTGTTGGTTTTAGAAGGCGAGCCTGATCATGTACCGTTCTACGAACTCTTTGCAGACACCGAAATTATGGAGGCAATTACAGGAGATTCCGTTCCAGAGATAAATTTGACTGATGGAAAGGTTAACATTGATGCCGTTGTGACTTATGTCCGGGTTACCGTGAAATTCTACAAAAAACTAGGATACGACTACGTGCCGATATTCATTCCTGGTTTTTTGCCGAGAAACAATGTGCTGTTTGCAGATGATACAGCTGAAAGAGCCAGTGCTAAAAGAAGATGGCAAGACGAGAACAGAGGTATTATTAAAACTGTCGAAGACATTGACCAATACCAATGGCCTGATCCTAACAAGGTTCAAGAATCTTACTTAGCTCTCTATGAGTTTGTTAAGAGCATTCTTCCCGATGGCATGAAAATCGTCGCCAATACACCTGGCGGTGTCCTTGAAAATGTTATGTGGCTTATGGGGGCTGTACCCTTTTTTAAGGCATTATATAGCGATCCAAGACTAATCAGACAACTGTTTGAAAAAGTAGGAAAACTGATATCTTTTTGTTGCGGGTTGGCTTCTGAAGGAGAAATCGTCGGTGCGGTTGCTTTGGGGGATGACATGGGATACAAAGGTGGACTTATGATTTCACCAGAAACTCTTAGAAAATACGTTTTTCCATGGCAGAAAAGGTGTGTTGAAGAAGTTCATAAACATGGTAAGCCTTTCATACTCCACAGTTGCGGAGATCTAAAGGCTATCATGGATGATCTTATTGATTACGTTGGGATAGATGCCAAACATTCCTACGAGGATTCATCATATCCAGTGATCGAGTACAAAAAGCGCTACGGTGACAGAATAGCTATTCTTGGTGGTGTAGACATGGACAAGCTTAGCCGCATGCCTAATAAGGATTTTCAAGCGTATGTTCAAAAAATTCTTTTTGAATGTGCTCCAGGTGGGGGGTACTGTCTTGGATGTGGAAACAGTGTTGCCAATTACGTAAAGCTGGAGAATTACCTTACAATGCTCGAGACTGGAAGAAAATACGGCAAATATCCGCTTAGAATAGGTGATCCTTTATGAAATCACGTGAGCGTGTACTTAAAACGGTTATGTTTGAAGAACCTGATAGAGTTCCGCTGTTTGAAATCCCACCAAGCTTAAAAGTGTTGAGCGAGATTTTCAATGAAGACTTAGCAAATTTACTTGCGCTCTTTGCTAGCGTAGATGGAAGAACATCTGAAGAAACATGGAAAAAGCTGATCAAAATGTACAAACAAATTGGGTTAGATTGTTTTTGTACTTCTGGGATAGGGAATCCTTTTAAAGCAATCCCATTAGAAAATCATAAAGTAGTTGATGTTTGGGGAAGAATTTTTAGCCTCGCTTATGGATTCACCACATCTCCCTTTTATGTAGGTCCTTATCTGACAAGTCGTGAGAAATACGAAGCTTTCCCTCGGCCGGATCCACTCGACGAATACAATTTAAATCAACTGAAAAGCGCAATTAAAGCTGCTGGAGATGATATGCTTGTTATAGCAGGGGTTGGTTCAATATGGGAAGTCCAAGGTGAAGCCCTTGGATTTGACAATGCTCTGAAATACATTTACACTGATCCAGTTTTTCTTAGAAAGGTATTAAATGATTCAACCAGATACGCTATTGAACTTGGAAAAGCCAGTATCGACCTTGGTGCAGAAATTCTCCTTTTATGGGATGACTATGGGTATAGACATGGTCCCATGATGTCACCAAAACATTGGAAAGAATTCATCTATCCATGTCTTAAAAAAGTCGCAGATGAGTTTCACAAAAGAGGGGCATTTTTGATGATTCATTCAGATGGAAACATTCGCCCACTTATGGATATGATAATAGAAGCAGGTGTCGATCTAATTCAGCCTTTAGAACCTGCTGCAGGAATGGACATAGTTGAAGTTGCAGAGAAGTGGGGAGGAAAAATTTGTTTAGTTGGAAATATCGATGTATCATATTTGCTGCCATTTGGGACACGCGAAGATGTGATTGAAAGTGTAAAAAGAGCAATAAGCGCCGCTGCTCCTGGTGGAGGCTACATACTTGGCTCGGGTCATATGATAAATGATGCGTGTAAACCCGAAAACTTCTTGGCTATGGTTGAAACAGGCAAAAAATTCGGAAAATATCCAGTTATATTGACTAATTTCAGTGGCAGTAATCAAATTATGGCACCAAAACTTTAATAAGGGATTTTATTATTTTACCAAATCCAAAATGCCAAAATGAGCACGCAGGAAGGTATTCGGAATGAAGGATGAAGCTGAAATCTTAGGCAAAATTAGGGACAGTATAGTGAACCTTGATATAAACAGTATTGCAAAGTTATGCAAAGAGGCTATTGATAGCAACATACCTGCTTACAAAGTTGTAACTGATGGAATGTCTCGAGGAATGGAGATAGTGGGCAAGAAGTATGAAAATGGAGAATATTTCTTAGCTGAACTGATAATGGCGGGAGAAACCATGAAAGAGGGTATGAAGATTATTAAACCCTACTTGAAAGGTAGTGACTTAAAAATAGCGGGGAAAGTTGTGATAGGCACAGTCAGAGGCGATCTACATGACATTGGAAAGAACCTAGTTGTAATGCTTCTAGAAGGATCAGGGTTCAGCGTCGTAGACTTAGGCGTTGATGTTCAACCCGAGAAATTTGTTGAAGCGGTGCGAGAACATGAACCAAACATAGTTGGCATGTCGGCTTTACTTACAACAACAATGATGGAAATGGAAAAAGTCATAAGTGCGCTAAAAAATGCTGGTTTAAGAAACAAAGTAAAAATAATTGTCGGTGGTGCACCAGTAACTAGGGAGTTTGCTGAAATGATTGGCGCTGATGCAGCGGCAAGAGATGCAGTAGAAGGAGCTACAATATGTAAATCATGGATGGGAAGTAGATGATAGGAAACAAAAGGTTACAAGGACGAACTATAAATATAGAGAAAACAGATGAATACACCATAGATGAAGAAGGCAATAAGTGGGTTAAATGCATATTCACGGTGGAACTCACCAACTATTCAAAGCCTGCATCGAACGAGCCAATACCTGAAGAAATTAAAGGTAAAAAAGTGAAACTCATCCGCTACTGTTGCTTTGATTGGCATTATAAAATAGGAGTTAGAAAAACACTTGAACTTGACGAAAGCGAAGCGGTATTGAGGGGAAAACCAAGCAAAACTGTGTATTGGTAATCCTATAATAATCGGTGTTACAGTTGTATGTTGATTTAAATAAAATAAAAGAGGTTTTTGAGGCTTGGTGGAACAAAAGTCTTGACAGACCTTTAATTCAAATTTTTTCCCCAAAAGACATGTATATACCCTCAACTCTAATTGATAGCTATGCCTTTCTTCGTTATTACCCAGATATAGATAAAGCACTGGATATGATTTTTGAAGATTTTTCAAATATTATTTTCTGGAAAGAAGCGTTTCCTAACATATTCGTAAATTTAGGTCCTGGATGTTTATCAGCCTATTTGGGTGCTGAATTAAAGTTTGATGCACATGCCGGAACCGCTTGGTTTCAAGGAACTTTCTCTTTAGAGAGCCTTAAAGAGATAACATTTAATTCAGAAAATAAATGGTGGAAGTACACTCTTAAATGTATTGAAAAGGCCCTAAGCAGATGCCAAGATGCGGTGGTGGCCTTCCCAGATTTATTGGACACCGCAACTGTCGTAGGACAACTCAGAGGGAATTATCCTACCACCTTGTTAAAAGATATGTTTACGAATAGACTTATGATTAAAAAAGTCTTAGAAAGAGTGCATGACATTTGGTTTAAATGTTATGACACGCTCTGCGAAGTTATGAATTGCTCAGAAAATGGTTATTCGACGTGGGCAGGATTATGGAGCAGATCAAAACATTTCGTTATTCAATGTGACACGATAGTCTATTTGTCACCCAAGCTATTTGACGATTTTATTTATCCCCTTATAATTGAAGAATGCGAGCGCATTCCCAGAACAATGTGGCACTTAGACGGACCTCTTGAACTTAATCATTTAGACAAACTATTGAATGTCGATGAACTAGACGCTATACAATGGATCCCTGGCGCCGGAAACCCTGACGCAGGGAATGATTGTTGGGTGCCTCTTTACAAGAAAATACTTGCTAAGGAGAAACTACTTCAAATTATTGTGCCATCTGAAAAAGTGCTATCAATTTTAAATAAAATTTCACCTAAAGGAGTTGCAATCACTGCAATTTGCAAGACGGAGGAAGAAGCAGCCAATTTAATCCGAGAACTTGAATTAAAATTTAAATAACACCCAAATTAAAAAGGGATGCTCACCCTTATAAACATAGCCTCCATGCAACCAAAAAATAAAAGAGCAGTAGGTGTTTCTATGTGCGCGGTTGAAGCTGATCGGGTTGATTGTAGGCGAGAAAGAGGGATCTGAGGATTTATGCCTTCATATCGGTATGGAATCAGAAAATTGTCAATTATGTAGGTTTCGACCACTAGGATGTCCTAAATGCGGCTCCAAAGACGTATATGAAGTAAAGTGTGCTGAAAAAGTTTCTGAAGGAGGTACTGCTTGATGTGTTCTAGCGCACGTGAAACGTGTGAAGTTAAGGAAGAGTTTGACTTTCTGGAAAGGACGAGGCTAGAATTTGAAAAGGCGGTGCAGTTTATAAATGCAGAAGTAAAACATATTGAAAAAGGGATCGTAAAGCGCTTAGAACAGCCGTTCAGGCAATTAACTGTGACATTTCCGGTGAAAATGGATGATGGGTCAATAGAGATGTTTACTGGATACTTGGTCCAGCACAGCAGATCATATGAGCCCACCAAAGGAGGCATAAGATATTCTCCAGAAGTGAAATTGGATCTGATAACGGCTCTAGCCTTTGACATGACATTGAAATGCCGAGTTGCCAATCTACCTTATGGGGGATCAAAGGGAGGCGTTTGTTGCGATCCAAAGAAAATGTCACAAGCAGAGGTTGAAAGATTGACCAGAAGATATACATACGAAATTTTGCCGTATTAGGTCCAGATTCCTGCGTCCCTGCACCAGATATAGGTACTAGTGAAAGAGAGATGGGCATCATTTATGACACTTACAAAATGCTCAGCCCACACTCACCGTATGCTTCTGCAGTTGTAACAGGAAAACCACTCAGCCTAGGAGGATCCAAAGGCAGGAAGGAAGCGACAGCCCAGGGTGGCGCATATGTTCTAGAAGAAGCTGTTAAACAAGGGCACATCGAAGGATTAAGTTCCTTGAAAGACGCGGCTGTCGTTGTTCAAGGATTCGGGAATGTCGGATATAACATAGCAAACCTCCTGTACGAAGATTACGGATGCAGAATTGTAGGAATCTGCGACTCAAAAGGAGGATTTTACTCTCAAGAGGGACTGAATCCAAAGGATGTCCTTACCTATAAACAAAATATAAGCCCTGAAAAATCCGTCGTTGGATACAACGGCCTTCAGCCTCTAACCGTAGAACAACTGTTGACAAGCACCTGTGACATCCTAGTCCCTGCTGCAAAAGAAACACAAATCGTAGGTGTACTTGCCAAAGATATAAAGGCCAAAGTGATTCTCGAACTTGCAAACGGACCCACCACCAACCTTGCTCACAAAATCTTAATCGAAAAAAAGGTTTACGTGCTACCCGATATACTTGCAAACGCTGGCGGGGTCACAGTAAGCTACTTTGAATGGCTTCAAAACAAAGCAGGTGAGAACTGGGAATTAGGTATGGTTAAAGAAAAGCTTCGAAAGAAAATGGTCACTGCTTACACAAACGTTGTGGAAACCGCTGAAAACTACAATTTAGACCTGAAGAGCGCAGCGTTTGTCTTAGCGGTCTCTAAGGAAATAGAAATTTTAGCTGCAAGGGGGATCTTCCCCTAATCCCCAAATATGAAATTCGTCTATGAGAAGGTAACTCATACAATTTTCCCAGCTTAATTAGGTAAACCTTAAATAGTCGACTGCTTTGTCAAAGCGAAAAAGGGTGATTGGATGAAAAGGAATGAAGCGTTGATTCTATGGTTTGACGAGGTTGGGAAGGGTGATGTTGGGCTGGTGCGCGCGCGCGCATAAATGTTAACTTTGTTTCTAATTTGAGAAACATTATAGTAGAAAGGTAATCCGCCAATGGCTAGACGTTACTTGTTTTTCACTAGGTTTAAGTTTCTAGTCTTATGTAAAACAATAGGTTTGCGTAGGATAGTAGCTTATTCTTAGAATTTTTTAACCTGATAAAAAGGCTATTTGTCTAATGGTT
>Ga0123519_10006288_pt1 | contig 18727 bp, 20 predicted proteins | sample YelNatPaOPRAMG02_FD_87396 | JGI IMG/M metagenome (GOLD analysis project Ga0123519, IMG submission 87396) | Hot spring microbial communities from Yellowstone National Park - Yellowstone National Park OP-RAMG-02 (version 2) | ecosystem: Environmental > Aquatic > Thermal springs > Hot (42-90C) ... | reverse complement strand
GGAATCCCTTTTTCCTTAAACTGTATATGGTCATCTATGACGTAATGGTTAACAAAATTATAGAACCCTTGAAAGCCTGGTGTACCGTCAGACAAATAGCCTAATTTAGATGCTGCGTTCATCAACAGCTCTGTAAGATTTGTGTCAGATAGACCTTCTCTGTATATCTGCAAATCTGCATCGCCTACCATGTCAAGAAGAATGAGTCCTATGGTATCAGATATCTCTTGCGTAGTCATATTTGAAGCATAATACCTAGAACCATAAAACATAGAAGTCGTGCCATTCCCAAAATCCTCGCCATCGAAAAAGAGCATCTTTATCGTAAAGTTTAGGTTGGTCGTTCTTTCTCCGAATATACGAGCAAGTTCAAGAAGAACAGCAACTCCAGAAGCCCCGTCGTTCGCACCCATCACAGGGATTGAAACATTCGTGTTTGAGAATGGTCTTGTATCGTAATGCGCACCTAAAAGTAAAGTCCTATTCGTCTCCTTTTGTGTTCTTAAAGTTCCAATCACATTCCTAAACCTAACGCCTGCACCTTCCCCTGCATCTCCGATAAAATCCTGAAATTCAGCATCCAAGCCGTAGAGCTCAAGTTTGTCATGTATATACCATGCACATTCTAGACTTGCGCTCGAATTTGGAATCCTATATCCCATGTTGCACTGCTCTATTACAGACGCATTTGCATTCGTCCCTGAAAATGACCTTGTTCTCGATTTAAAAATCAAATTTTTTTCGATACCTTTGTCTTCATCAAACGTATCTAAATCGATTTTATGCTCCTCTTTCTGGAATTGTAAATGTACTGTTGCTAAGGGTGCAATCAAAGATACAAGCAAAAAAAAGATTGCAAAGTTGCATAACATTCTTTCTTTCATTTAACCTCACCTTTTTTCTTCATGCTTTTCTTCTTGGATATATATTGCCGGACGCATGGGCATTGCCTTGAACGCTTTCCCCTCAGGGTCATATCTATTTCCATCATCTGCAGAATATATTTCAACCTCGCATTTGAGTTCTGTTGCGAAGAACTCTTTTGCATTCTTAAGAACTTCCTCTTCGTCTATTTCTATAATAAACCTGTCAAGTTCCTCTTTGCTCATTCTATTTAAGGTTTCAATCATCTTGGGCGCAAACTTGGATATCTCTTTCATATTCTTTGAAAGTTCATTTTCGCCTTTTGCGTATTTCATGTATTCGCTCATGGTAAGCATGCCCTTTTTCGCAAACTCGGCTGCTCTACGATATGCCAAGCATTTCCATCTGTGGGCAGAATAGAATACAACCTTTTTCGGTTTTATCTTTGTAACCTTCAAAATCTCTGTTGCATCTTTAAGCGTAGATTCAACCAACTCTTCTGCAATTTCAGATTTTCTATCCATCTTAGAAGAATCGAAAGATGGAAATTCTGCAACAGATACAAAACCCTCTCTTCCCAAGCCCTGCCAGATTTCTTCACAGATATGCGGCATAAACGGCGCTAGCATCCTTACCATGTTGTCAAGCACTTCAACTAAAGTTTGGGCGTTTGCTCCTCCTCTTCTTTGATACCATCTTATATCCTGCTGAAGCAAAAAGAACGCATGCTGAAGCGCTCTCCTTGTTTGGAAGTTATCAAGCGCATCGCTAACTTCTTTTATATGATATTGCAACCGAGAAAGCAACCAATTATCTATCATCTCTTTCTTTGCATTTTTATTTTTATTCATTTCGATTATACTGTTTGCAAGATACCAAAATCTTTCTATCTGTTTTTTGGTAGATTCGGCTTCAATCCCTTTCCAATTGAAATCAACCCAAGGCTCGCACATGTACATCAGATAGAACCTTGTTACATCTGCGCCATATTTTTTCGTTGCTTCAGAGACTGCAAAAACTATACCTCTCGATGAGGACATCCTCTTTCCTTCAAGAATTCCCAAGCCTAAAGAGACTATGCCATAGGGTCTGTATTTTTCAGGGAAGAGCGCAGCATGGTGGAATGTCATAAAAGTAAGATGGTTGGGGATAAGTTCGTTTGCAGATACTCTATAATCTAACCTGTACCAATATGCAAATTCCCTATGCAGTTCTTCGATAATCTCTTTTCTAATCCCTTTCTTTTTTGATATTTCTTCTGAATTCCCTTTTTCTAAAAAGATATAATCAAATACCTCATCGTCTAACTTCTCAGGGTCGATTTTATACTTGTTTACTGTCCTTGCAAGTGTGTAGTATGCCATATATATCGTCGAATCAGAAAGAGATTCTATAACCCATTCTTTATCCCAAGGAAGACGCGTCCCCAAGCCAACATATCTTGTGCAAGGCCAGTCATCTAACCAATCGACTGTGTTAAGGTAATATTGGATTGTTTCTTGTGGTATAAGACGCATTTTCTTAAACTGTTCTCTTACAACATCTTTCCAATTTGCATCTGAATATTTTATAAACCATTGGTCCTTAACAACCTTTATAACTACATTCGAGCCACATCTGCAAATTACTGGCTTGGCTGTAAATTCATAAATCTTATCTCCAAGCCCTTGAGTTATAAGTTCCTTCTTTACTTCTTCTTTTGCCTCAGATACTTTTTTACCTTTGTATTTGCCTGTATTTTCAGCCATAACTCCTTTCGAAAATTCAAGTTTGTAAACTTCGTTTGTTGCTTGCTCAAGCCCTTCTTTATCGTTCTGGCTTTTAATACTATATTTTGCAATCGCATCTTCAACTGGGCTTTTTACACCTTGAACCTCAATCATCTTTATGGGTTCTATCTTCTTTATCTCATCTATCGTTTTTTCGTCGAAGTACTTTTTTAACAATTCTTCATTTTTCTTCAAGTCTTGTAGAGCCATGAAATCAAAAGGAGCATGTGCAGGAACAGACCCAACCACACCTGAGGTATGCTCTGGGTCTACGAAAATACCAGGCAGGATAAGTAGCGTCCTTCCAATCGTATTTAAGGTAACTCTCTTTCCAATGAAATCTCTCCCTTTCTTTTCTGAAATTATCTTTATCTCTTTGTCTTGGAATGATAACTTAGAGGCTGCGGATTTGCTTACCACCCAATTTTCTATCTTTCCATTCGGAAGTTTTACCTCTGCAACAACATAATCTGCATCCGGATGAAGCCATATATTTGTTAAGCCATATATCGTTTCAGGACGCAGAGTCGCAGCAGGGAATTTAAGTCCGGAAATTTCTCCTTCTCCATCGTATTTTATCAATGTAAACTCGTTTATTCCCACGCCTTCCCCTTCAAGAAGGTCATGGTCGGTAACTGGATTGTTGTCGTTTGGACAGAACTTTACAGGGTGCGAGCCCTTGCCTATTAAGTTAAGACCTTTTAGTTTTCTATATTGCCATTCAATCATTTTTGAAAACTGAGGGTCAATCGATGTGCATTCTCTTGACCAATCGATTGACAGCCCTAATGCTTTCATTCCTTTTCTGTAACCAAGTTCAGATTCTCTTGCGTAGTATAATCCGAATATCTTAGGGTCTTTCATGCGTTCAAGTTCTTCGTCAGATACGCCATATCTTTCTTTTTGGATTTTTATGAAATTTATATCATTGTTTCTAAGCCTGTTTGCAGCGCCTACTATTGGAGTTCCTGTCATGTGCCAGCCCATTGGAAAGAGAACATTGAAACCCTTCATTCTCATGTATCTTGCCACAACATCAGGGACGGTATAAGTCCTTGCATGTCCTACATGCATCGCACCGCTAGGATATGGCCACGCAACTGTTATGAACATCTTTTTTTTACCTTCTTTAACTTCAGGTTCGAATACTTTCTCATCTTCCCATTTCTTCTGCCATTTCTTTTCTATTGCAAGATAGTCATATTCGGTCATCATTTCACTAGAGCCCGAAATACATTTTAGTATATTCTATTTTTTGCAAACAATCTCGCAAATTTTATATATCGGCATTTGATATTCCTTATTGTGAGATGATGAAATATAAAAAAGAATACCTTAAAAATAATATAACCTCCAAGCCTTTGATTTCAAGAACTGGATTGACCAACGGTTTAAATGGTTTCACAACTGCCCAAAAGGAGAAGGGTAGTAACTTTTTATTCTCTTCGAAGCAAAGAAAATGGTTGCAATTAAGCGTACTTTCAGTTGCTACTCTGCTTCTCCTGGTAGCATCATTGCAATCTTCATTAATCTTGCCAAAGAACAATTCAAATGATAAAGCAAGTTTTCTTTCTGAAGAGAACAATAATATCAAAATAGGAACTCGAAATACCATAACAATAGATGGAGATGCATCTGATTGGACAGGAACCCTTCCTACACAAATCCATTCAACTGCAATCTCGAACGGCGAGTGGCTCTATAAGGGAGAAGCCTCAGATGAAAGGACAGACCTTTCTGAATCATCTAATAATGATATCGTAGAAGCAAGAATAACTGCAGATTCCACTTATCTTTACTTTCTAATAAAAATGAGAGATATCACAAATATCAATCTCGTTCATGTTTCGATATCTATAGATGTTGACCATGCGCAAAACGATGATAAGATGAATTGGCTTGGTGCTGAAACAGGCATAGTTCATTCTCAACAATCAAATTATGGTGAGAGAAATATAGACATCCATTGTAGCGTCGCAGATACCCCAGTAATAGAAATGTACGCAGACGACGGTTCGAGTTGGTATGCTCCGCCAACATCTCCGCAGGTTGCAATAAATGATACAAATGACATTGTAGAAGCAAGAATCGCAAGAAACGACCTTATGAATCCAAGTGAAATTTGGGTCGCAATTTCTACAGAGAAAAATATAGTTGGCTGGAATAATAATATAGATACAACAGAGGATATGGGGACTTGCGACGGTGTAGATGTTGTTGGAGGCACGTCTGGTAGTTCTGACAATGCATGGGGACGGGATTTCTCTGATGGCGATGTTGACAATGTTTATAGAATTTCACTAGGTTCTGATAATGTCATCCCTGAATTCGAGGAAATTGTTATCCCCGTTTTAGCAACTTCTCTAATTGCATTCTTTGTTTTTAGGAGAAAAAAATAGATAAAAGATATTCGAGGAATGTAACTAATTTAATATTTGACGAATGTACCCCGACATTAACAAGAGAATCATCGTTAGCCCAAGGCTATCTCCTCATACTGACCCTATGTCGGGGCTTTGTACGGAATCGGGGTTGGCCTAATATCATGGCTTGGACGTCCCGTCCTGCTCTATCAGGGACCCATTTCGAAACCGAGCATGTACCCACCATGTCGTCGACATCGGCTCATAAATCACCGCGTCTTTTGTATGGGGGATAAAATAATATCAATTCGGTACCTAAAATACTTTTTTATGACAAATTTTATTTACCCAAATCATGATTTCCAGCAAGGAGTGGTAGTATGGTTGAAAAGAGCGAAATATGCACTTCATGCGGCATAAGACTTGTAGGAAAAGGTAAAACTGTCTTCTTATGCCCATCGTGTGGGAATGTGAGCATTGGAAGATGCCCACAGTGCAGAGACCAGAGTGTTAAGTACAAATGTAGAGAATGCGGTTTTATAGGTCCATAAGGTGATTTAATGGGTCAGGTTGCAATTACTTACAGAATTATGCCAGAAGGTTCGGAAATAGATCTTGGAAAAGTTAAAAAAGAAATAAAAGCAAAGATTCCAAAACATGCAAATATTAGGGCAATGGATGAAAAACCGATGGCATTCGGCTTAAAGGCAATTGAGACAATGATTGTGGTAGAAGATGCCGAGGGCGTGGTCGATTCTATTGAAGAAACACTACGCAGTATAGAAGGAGTAAGTTCTGTTGAAGTAACCAATATGGGAAGACTCATCTAACTTTTTTATTTCTTATTTTTCATACTGTATTTTCATTAGGATAATAAATTTAAGAAATAGATTTGGTTTTTTCAGATACTGAATTAAAAAAGTCCAAGCCAAAAACTCATAAGTAGAAACAGCAATAGTCTAATCATGTTTACATCAGATTTTACTCTTCTTGAAGGTGAAAGGATTTGGCGTCTGACGCATCCTCATCCGATGGCATTTGCAAGAGGATATATGGGCGCTATTCTCCTTGCCCTCTGGGGTTTAGGTTACATTTATTTTGTAACTCCGTTTTCGACTGTAGGGTCGGGGATACTTAGTGGGCTTGGAGAGTGGATGCAATTTTTGGCTTGGGCTGTAGGGGTTATGCTTGTCGGAGTTCTCACGGCTTATTCTTCGTTAAAGAGCGCATCAAAGATTGTATTATCTCTTTTTATATTAGCGATTATCGGAGGAGCGGCATTAGTATATTTTTTACCTACGATTTCAGAGAACATAAGGAACATGGTAGGGACTGTAGGGCTCTCTGTTTATACTTTCATACTTGGGATTTTTTCAGTTATACCTGTTGAGATATACAGGCGTTCGTATAAGTATTACATAACGAACTATCGAATTGTAATAGTGAGAAGACTGTTCAGTTCTAAGGAGAGAGTGATAAGATATACTAATCTTGAAGATTTGCAGACGAGAAGGAGTTTTACAGGTCGGATATTTGGTTTCGGGACGATTATACCAATAACAGCCTCAAATATAGGTACAGGCTATGATGAAGTTATGGTAAATGAGAGTGCCGGTTTGTTTACAGGTGATAGTTTGCGTTCTAAGGTAGCAGGTAAAGTGCCAAAAACGACTGCAGATGGAAAAAAGACGATTGAGGTAGCGATGGCGAACCCAGAGGAAGTTCTATACGAAGTGCCGGACCCAAATGGGATAAAAACAGCGATAGACAATTTCATACAGGAAACCCTGCAAAATCGTAGATATTATTGATAAATTTTAGATTAAAAATTGAATTAAATATGCAAAAAGAGAAATAGCATATATGCATTTAGAGTAGATGGTGTTTGTTATGATAAAAGAAAATGAAGAGGTGCTTAACTTTAAAGAGGGGGATGCTCCAATTGTATCAAATGAAGTGAAAGAAGAAAAAGTCGATGTGAAAAAGAAAGTAAGAATGGGAATAAAAAAAGGTACTACTTCAGATAGAAAGAAGTTTGGTAAGAGCGCTGTGAGTAGAAGAGAGAGTAAAAATGTAAAAAAGACGAAAGGAAATGTGAAAAAAGATGATGAAATAAAAAGTGAAAATATAGATAAGGTTCTTTTAAGTAAGGAAGCGACAGAACTGTTGTCAAAATTAGATTCGATTGAGAAGGCAAGAAATGCAATACAGGATGGACTTAAGGTTCGCTTAGAAAGTAATGTATCAACCTTGAAAGGAATGCTGAATGCGTTCGAGAAAGCGACTGAATCACAGTTTACAATTAGACCAAAAATGCTTAAAAAATCGGTTAGTTCTCTAATAAGCAAAGCAACCGTCCTTGTCCCCAATATTGCGCCAAAAAGGAACTCACTTTTTGCAATTGACAACTATTTCAAGAATGCAAGAGAGGAATTAGCATCATTACAAGATGGTAGTTTATTATCTGATATAAGGTTATTGACTGCAAAATTAGACGAATTGGAATCGAAAAGGATGGAAATTTCAACAATAATCGAGGAGAGATTCAAAGTAAGGCTTACGCTTGCGAAGAAAGTGCTTGAAGAAATTTTGTCAAAATCTGAGGCTATTTCAAATGAAGATGCGGAGGTTGTGCACAAACATCTTTCGAAACTTTTACGCTTCCAAGAGAAACTTAAACTGGAGGACCTTGAGGTAAAGAAATCAAGTCTTAGAGATATCGACGATTTTATGAAAAAGGCAAGTCGAGAATTCGAGAAAATCGAATCGATATTTGGAAAAGGTAAGTGAGATAATGAGCGCAAGTGCGCTCTCTCGATTTTTAGAAAAATCTTGGGACAAGTATTCAGTCGATATTCCACATGCTAAACAGGTTATGAGACTTTCAGGCATTCTTTTTGATGAGCCTGTTATAAAGAAATTGCATAATTTAGGTGAGAGAGAAAGAGATATTCTTTTAGCCTCAGCAGGTTTGCACGATGTTGGTATATCCATCTCCCTAAAAGGACATCATAAACATTCTCTTGAGATAATATCAAAAATGGATATTCCAGGATTTTCGCGAGATGAGGTAATTACAATTGCTAACATTGCAAGATATCATAGAAAATCGCATCCATCTGAAGAGCATCCCTATTTTAGAAAATTATCTCAAGATAACAAGAGATTAGTATGTAAACTTGCATCTTTGTTAAGGATAGCGGACGGCTTGGACCGTATGCATGATTCTTCGGTTGTAAATATACATTGCAACATGAAAAAAGATGAGATTGAGATGGTGATAGAGACTACCGGCTTGGTGATTGAAGAAGTTCTTTATTCAAAATCGAGTCTTTTTGTAGAGACCTACATGAAGGGGGTTCTTTTTAAAATCGAGTGATGGAGTGGTAAGATGGACGATTTCAAAACAGAAACTTGGAAATATCCAGGTATGCTAATAGTAGGAGAGGGAACAGACGGAGCAGGCAAGACAACGCAACTCAGGTTGCTATCGAACTATCTACAATCAAAGGGTTTTGGAGTTGTTTATACAGAGTGGAATTCATCTAAACTAGCATCTAAAACAATAAAGAAAGCAAAAAAGATGAGAGAACTAACGCCAAGAACTTTTTCTGTTGTTCATTCTTTAGACCTTTCGAGCAGGCTTAACACGATTATAAGACCTGCGCTTGAATCTGGTCTTATAGTAATTGCAGATAGGTATATCTACACTGCATTTGCAAGAGACGTTGCAAGAGGGAATGACCCATCCTGGGTAAGGAATCTATACAGATTTGCGCCCAAGCCGGATGTTGCGTTCTTTTTCCGCGTGCCAATCGACATTTCTCTTCAGAGAATAACTTTAACACATCTACCCAATTTTTACGAATCAGGGATGGACATGGGCTTTTCTTCGGACCCCGTTGAATCTTACAAAAAATTCCAATCTAAGGTCCTTGAGGAATACGACAAGATGGTCTCGGAGTTTGGCTTGGTAGTTATTGATGGAAGAAAGCAGATTGCAACAACTCAAATCGAAATAAGGCATATAGTAACAAAGATGTTAAAAGAGAAGTTTAATTTGAGGAAAAAAAGTTCGAAAAGTGATATTTAAAAGAGGGGAAACATGCCTAAAGATAAGAAAGTTAAGAGCGAGAGACTTAAGATGCCTGAACTCTGTTTGGAGAAGAATTTTACAGGTAAGTTGATTGCTTTTGAAGGTATTAGGGGAGCAGGCAAGACAACGCAGATGCGCTTACTCGATGTCTATCTTCAGAACTTAGGCGCCGCAACCTATATAACTTCGAAAGAATCGTCTAAACTTGTTTCTAAGTTAATAAAAAAAGCAAAAGCCGAGCAGGCGCTTGACCCCATATCGTACAATTTGGCATTTGCTGCAGATATGATAGATAGAATAGAGAGAGACCTACTTCCAAGCCTGAATGCAGGTCTTATAGTTTTTTCCGAAAGATATGTTCTTGATCTAATAGCACATGGCGCAGTAAGGGGTTGCCCGGTCGATTGGTTGAAGAAGATATACGAATTCGCACCCAAGCCGGATATTACAATTTACATAGATATAGACCCTAGGCTTGCAATGAAAAGACTGCAAAATTCAGATATAGAATTAGATTACTACACCTCTGGCAGAGACTTTACTGGAATTAAGAATACTTCGGAAAGTTTTCTTGTTTATCAGTCGAGAATTCGTGATTTTTTTAAAGAGAACAAAGATGAAAATGTAATAGAGATAGATGGAAGTATGCCGATACCAAAACAGCAGATTTTGATAAGGAAAGCGATTGAAGGAATTATAGAAGATTATCTTTCACTATCATGAAAATAATCCTTACAAATGGAGATGCAAGAACAGATGCGAAGACAATTGCCCAAAAGCAGATTGAAATAATAAGAAAATGCACGAATATCTATTTGCCTGATACTCTACACGATTTGAGGGTATCTTTAAGGAGATTAAGAAACGCATTTATGCTCTTTGATAAATGTTATCTTGATTCTAAGAAAGGGGAAAAGACTGCATACTCTCTTGCAAAAGAAGTACAAAGGTTAAGAGATATAGATGTGCAGATTGAGATTTTTAAATCTTTGAAAGGGAGAGAGGAGGGGCTTGACTTCTTACTTGATAGTATTATTGATAAGATAGAATCTGAGCGTTTGTTAGAACTTAAGGATGTAGAGTGGGCGTTCAGGTATGATTTCCAAAGAATAGTTGATAAATTGACATATTGCTCGACAACCAATTATGCATCTTATTCAACCCTAGAAATATCGTATCCTTTTTTAAAAGAAAGGATATCTGTATTTAGAGAAAGGCTACCACTTGCAAAATTAGAAGTTGCATCATGCGCCCAACATAAATTAAGGATTTCTATCAAACATCTGAGATATACCTTAGAGACCTTGCAAGAATGTGGAAGATTATCAGGGATTGAGAGTTTGTTAAAATGTGCAAAAAAGGTTCAGGATTATTTAGGTGAAATTCATGATTTGGATGTTGCAATGGTCAGATTAAAAAACCTATCTTTCTCGAATATGAAAAATAAGAATGCTAAGAAATTATTCTTTTTGCTTAGAGAGGAAAGAAGAAAGAGATATTTCATGTTCGAATCTAAAGTGAACGATTTGGAAAAAGGGATTGAGAAGATAGAATATGCATTTGAAGATTTGAACTTTAAAGTGTAGTATCTGCAAATTATTTTGCGTAAGTATCTTAAGAGAGAAATATTCGGGGCATAAAACTTGAGCAGATAGATAAAGAGCATTAGATACGGATGTGCTTGTGCATGGACTGAGTACAGCCTTTGTGGCGGAGCAGTTCAAAATTTCGCACAGAAGGGTCCAGCAAGTTATGCAATACACATGCAAGAACGGATGCGTACCAATCCTACAAAATTGCAGAAGATAGGAAACAACAAAATTCAGGAGATTCTAAAATCATGGTGCAGAGTTTTACGAAGTAAAACGACACAAAAATGGAAATGTATCGCACAGATGTGAGAAATACTGCAAAGAGAAAGGTATCCAGATTATATATTGCAGATATGCACATCCACATACGAACGGTAAAGTGGAGAGATTGTTCAAAGAATATGAAAGAAGTAGATGGGAATTTGAAACATTGGAAGAATTTATCCACTGGTATAACTGGATCAGAGCACACTTGAGTCTGGATAACCTCGACACACCTAAAAAAGCGTTCTACAATAAACTCACAGACATCTTGGCAATTACATGAAGATGCTTGAAAATTTCCTTGGTGATTCTCAGGAGGGGGTGAGATGACCAAGCGAAACAATTACAGGATACTACAACATAGAAATTTAATGTTAAAAATTAAAAAAGAGGATTTGTCTCTGCAATAACACGAGTAACTTCGAATTTCCCATCAGAGTGTAGAAGAGTGTAGAAGTTTGGCGAATGCTGGGCACTTCTTAACTTGACGCACCTTATTCTTCTTTGGATGTTTATATCACCGACTTTTTCCATTTTTAAATGAAACACTCCATCTGATAAGAAATCCTCATCGTATTTACCATATTCAAGAGAATTTGGTTTCATCTCTGACACGAGGAAGGAAGTAACTTTAAGGTCGCGCAACCACACGAAGAAATGGAATAGTTCAGTTCTTGGGTCTTTAAAGTCAGCAAGGACCTCAAGGACAGAGAGCGTATCAAGGACAAGAAGGTCGTAGTTAGAATTATTTTTTAAGTTTTCAGCGTACATTTTAAAGACTTGCATCCAAGATTGATTTCCTACTGTTTTTAGAGATTTTCTTATTAGTCCAAGGTCAAGAACAGAGAGTTTATCTTCTACGGGTTTGTATGGCATACCGAGAGCATCCATATTCTGTAAAAGAGACTTTCTTGATTGTTCAAGAGAGATATAGACGCCTTTTTTTCCCTCTTTAAGAGCATTGTTATATAATATGCTGTATGCGATGGAAGAACGCATGGTGCCTGTTTCGCCTGTTACAAGGACTATGCTCTCTTCGGGTATTCCTCCTCCAAGATGCTCGTCAAATCCCTGTATGTATGTTTTTATCTTACCTCTTGCCAAGCCACCACCCCATAACTCACCCTGAAACTTATTAGAAATCGATAGTATCCGAGATTACCTTTGTTACTTGGAATTTTGAATCTGAGAAGAGGAGAGTATAGTAATTTGGCGAATGATTAGTTGCTCTCATTTTAACGCATCTTATTCTTCTTTGTATATTTACATCGCCAATCTTTTCCATTTTCACATGTATAATGCCATCAGAAAGGAAGTCTTCGTCATGTTTTCCATAAGCAGAGAGCGGGTCGTTGCTCATTTCTGCGATAAGGAAACATGTTATATCAAGTTCCCTTAACCATTCGAAGAAATAGAAATAATCGATTCTTGGATTCTTAAATCCTGCTACAAGTTCAAGAGCAGGTAAAGAATCGAGAACAAGCATGTCAAGACCATGTTTTTCCTTATAAGCCATAACATCTCTTTTGAATACGTTTAACCAGAGTTCACCTACAAATTGGTCTGTACGAATAGAACCTAGATCCCAGATTTCGACTTTTCCCTTAACGAGTTCGGAATTCATCCCAAGCCCGTGCATGTGGTCAAGAAGGCTTGCAATGTTCTGTTCGAGCGAAACGTATACACCTTTAAGTCCTTTATCGAGTGCATTATTGTAAAGGATGTTATATGTAATAGAAGATTTCATGGTGCCTGAGGTGCCTGCTACGAGAACGACGTAACCTTGAGGTATGCCCCCATCTATATATTCATCGAAACCTTCGATATAGGTCTTAATTCTTTTTGTGGGCTTGCAGATGTCATCATGCACGCCATCACCATGCACTAAATACACGAAGGAATTAATATAGGTTGGGGTATATCGTTTTACTCTTTGTTTACAAATTACTTCTTACGCAAATTTTTAAGTATCTTAAGGTTGAGAGCAAATGACTCTTCACCTGAAGGTAACGGAGGAGTTTCTAGAATCCCAGGCAAAGATTCGAATCTGCGTTCGTTAACAAGGAAATTGAATGCTTCGATACCAATCTCGCCTTTACCTATATTTTCATGCCTATCTATACGAGAACCCAAGCCCTTTTTTGAATCGTTAAGATGAAATACTTTCAATCTGTCCAAGCCAATAATGTTATCAAACGTCTTGAGGACATTTTCGAATGAGGATGCACTTCGAATATCGTAACCTGCAGCGAATGTATGGCAGGTATCAAAGCATACAGACGGTTTCTTGCCTGTGGTTTTATGAACCATCTCTATGATTGAATTTATTTGTTCAAAAGTGCAACCTAGAGAAGAGCCTTGCCCTGCAGTTGTTTCGATACAAAGTTCGACATGCCAGCCGTTCATTCGTTCGAGTGTTTCAGAAATAGCCTGAGATACTCTTTGAATACCTGCCTTTTCGCCAGAACCTAAATGACCTCCAGGATGGAAGATAAGCATTTCAAGTTCAAGAAAAGATGCCCTTTGAGCCTCTTCTATGAACGCCTCTTTTGCCCTATTCCATTTCTCCTCTTTAGGCTCTGCTAAATTTATAAGATAAGAATCATGAGCAGCCACGGGATAAATATTTGTCCTTTTTCTTTCTTCGATAAATTTCTTTTTGTCTTCCTCAGTTAACTTTTTACCTTTCCATTGATTCGCATTTTTCGTAAAAATCTGCATGCATTCTCCGCCGTCTGATACACATCTTTCAAACGATTTGTGTATTCCACCTGAAATCGATTCGTGTGCTCCAAGCCGCATCTTCCCACCTCAAACCATTTTCAAACTATCTTAACGATTGTTTTACCACATCATTTTCTGAGATTTTATGAGGTTCATTTCACGATTGCAATTACCGCATTTTTTCCATCTATATTCAAAGGGAGAGTTTTTATTATCCTTCCAGTAAAAATCCCTTTTTTTTCGATTTCTTCGATTGGGATTGAAAGTTTCCAAGATTTCTCAACTACTTCGGATTCTACTTCTAAATGTTTTCCATCGATGTAAGCATGCATACCTTTAGAACTTCGAACAAGGATTGGGCAATCTAACAAGATTGATAGCGAACAATAGGGTTCTGTTTCTTTTCTTTTATTGAGTGTAAAATCGAGTAATGTTAAAGCAGCCAGAAAAGTTGCTTCTTCTGCTTTCTTTTTTGTATTTGCAGAGCCTACTATTAGAACATCCCCCTCTGAAAAATGTTTTTCTCTTAACTTTGAAAGTTCTTTGTATATTTTCTCTGCATCTTCATTTTCGCCTGCAAAACACATCTTTCCATTTTTGCAAACAAGTGTAGTTGCGCCTGCTCCACCAGAAAGGACAGCAGCATCGCGCTGCTCAAACCCATTGCCTAAAGAGCGAATAGGCGTTATTTTTACACAAAATGCATGTTCCGCAACCTTAAGACCTTCTATAACAGGAAGAGGAACAATTCCAAGTTTTGAAAGTAACCTTTTCCCTTCTTTGGTAGGTCTGATACCAAGTTTAAATGTCTCGACCAAGCCGGCTTCTTTCAAGTATCGAACAAGCGTGCGCACAGAACCTTCGCCAAGTTGGAGTTCTTCTGCAAGTTTTTTTCTACCGATAGTCCCTTTCTTTGCAAGGTTAAGTGTTTTCCAAACATGGTATGCGTTAAATTGTGCTTTTGTATCAAACACAATTTGGGTATGGTTTTGATAATAAAAAGGATTTGGGGAATGACTGCAGTTTGGGATAAGTTTGGAGATGACCACATTTAAAAGGTTTAAAGAAGTTTAAATTATATTTTTAAGAATATTAAGAATATATTTAGATGTTTAGATTATATTTAGAGTTTAGAGAACCATTTATTTAAAGAAGCATTCGGAAATACTATATTTCCGAAAAGTAATCGTGTTATGTGCGCGTGGCTTTGAAATTTGGATACGATGGAAGAAAGTTTTCTGGTAGCCAGAGACAGCCTGGAAAAAGGACTGTAGAAGGTGAAATAATCTCTACCCTAGAAGAATTTACAGAATTTGAAAACTTTAAATCTGCAGGACGAACAGATGCAGGAGTATCTGCTTTAGGTGCCGTGATTTCGTTCGATACTAAGTTTCCAGTTGAGAAACTGGTTCGGTCCTTGAATGCTCGTGTAAAAGACATTTGGTTTTATGGATATAAGATTGTAAAAGAAGATTTTAATCCAAGACATGCATTACAAAGACATTATAGATACTATCTTCGAGAATATAGACAGAATTACGATATTCTGAAAGAAGTTGCGCTTTTATTTGTAGGGGAACATGATTTTAGGAACTTCTCAAAATATGATGGAAAAACGCAGGTAAGAAAGATAGATAGAATAGAGATTGGAAAAAAGGATATTTTCTATACAATTGACTTTTATGCAGAATCCTTCCTATGGAACCAGATAAGAAGGATAGTATCTGCAATGGACAAGGTATCAAGAGGCTTGGTCGATTTCTCAGAAATAAAAGATGCACTTTATGCAAAAGAAAGAAAAGATTTCGGCTTGGCAATTCCAGAAGCACTTGTTCTTGTAGATGTAAAATATGATTTTGAATTTGAAAAAGATAAGAACCAAAATGAAATTGCCATAAGGAAAATAGAGGAGAACTTGCATAATGCAAAGTTATATTCGGAATTTATAGAAGAAATGAGAAGATGTTTTGATTGATTTTTTCGAATGCTGAATAATGAGGCATAATAACGAATAATTAGGAAAAGACTTATAATATCATGTGATAATTACCTAGTAGGCGAGGGAGTGTTGATGCCCATTACTATAGATATCGCAGAATGCACAGGATGTGGCGCATGCACAGAAGCCTGTCCAACAGGAGCAATTACTGTGGAAGAACATGCAAAAGTAAATGAAGACGAATGTGCAGAATGCGGCGCATGCGTAGAGCAATGTCCTGCGGGCGTCATAAGACTTGAATAAATTTCGGAGTTGAGATGCATGGAAAAAGTATATGTTTTAATAAAAGTAGAGCCTGGGACTTTAGAAGGCGTTTTGAAAGGAATTGAGAGAATCAAAGGAGTTGCGGAAGTATCCGCAGTTACCGGACCTTATGATTTAATTGCAAAAGTTGAAGGTGATTACATAACCGATGCACTCGGAGTTGTAGTTCGCGACCTGAGGGCAGTAAAAGGGATTGCGAACACAGAAACACTCGTTGCAGTAAAAATCTAAAAGGAGGAATATCATGGAAGAGAAGAACACAAAACCAAACACACAACAAAAGAAACCAACAGAAATAATACAAGCCAAGCCGGAAGAAAGAGTAAGCACAAGGAAAGAAGAAGAATCAGATGTAATCTTCATAGGTAAGAAGCCCGTGATGAACTATGTCCTTGCAGTGGTAACAAGGCTGAATGCAAGTGCAAATGAAGTGGTAATAAAAGCAAGGGGTAGGTCAATATCACGTGCAGTTGATGTCGCGGAAATCGTAAAGAATAGATTTCTCGTGGACTCAAAGGTTACAGATATAAAGATAGGTACCGAGCTTCTTACTGCAGAAGATGGAACAAACACGAAAGTTTCTTCGATAGAAATCCACATATCGAAGTAAACTTTATCTTATTTTATTTGGAAGTTTTTTATTTATGAATTTGCAAAGAATATATTTTTTGCATGTGTTGCATAGAATTTATAAAGGACACAAGGGTAGTGTTTCTTCTGTAAAAAAATTTGCAAAAGAGGAAAAGAAGTTCATAATTATCCTTATCATTTTTTTTGTATTCGAATGTGCCATAGGCTCGATACAACTTGACATGTTTGATTTTAATTCGCACATGAGTGCAGCAAAGAATATTGCATTAGGTAAAATGCTATATAGAGACCATCATGGTTTTTACTATGGAGACCAATGGGTAGATTATCCATATCCTCCTATTTATCTGTATGTGGTAGGTGGAATTTTTTATTTATTTGGTTATAATCCATATTATGCAAAGGTCTTTCTGTCTCTTGTAAATACTGTGAATGCATTCCTTATCTATCTTATATTAAGAACAGTTATATTAAGAAGAGAGAAAAAAAGAGAGAATGAAAGAAGAACCGCATATCTTGTATCTATTCTTTACATGCTAGACCCTACGACGAATGCTGCGGTTTACGCAGGTAATTTCGATAGTTTTGCTCTGTTATTCATTCTATCTGCGATTTATTTCTATATCCATGAATGGAAATGGAGTGCGGTCTTTGTAGGGGTATCAATAGGGCTTGGAACCATGGTTAAGTTATTTCCAATTATTCTAGTAATGGTCTTTTTGGCGGGATATTATTCGAAAAAAGAAGATACAGGCTCGAAGAAAATAAAGAATTTAACAAAAAATATCGCCCTGCTGATTTTATCGACTGCATTAACTATACTTGCAATCTCTTTACCTTTTTTGTATGCTTGTCCCAATGAGTATTTGGAGTATGCTTTGCTTTACCATTTCAGAAGGGAAACAACAAGTATATCCCTTGCTTATTATTTCTTAGATTATGATTCTCTATTTTTCTTACCTATGACGATGCAAATTTGTGCTCTTTCTATTCTTTTATTTGTAAAAGAGAGTGATAAACAGATTATTCCAATGTCAGTTTATGCCTTATCCTCATTTCTAACGTTCAGTCGTGTAACATATCCAAAATATTGGACTTTAATATCAGGTCCGCTATGGCTCGAAATAGGCAAATCTCAAGAGGGTATAGTTAATAATAGAAAGAACTACCTATTACTATTCTCATACGCGATTTTACTACTTGGATGCGGAATTTGGGACATACCATACCTTAATGGGAATTACGATTTTAAATCTGACATTCTGTTTTTTGTAGGTGCTGGGATATATGCCGCAGGGGCACTCAGCCTTACCTTTTTTACTTTCAGATCACTTTCAAATCGATAAGAAATCTGCTTAAATATGTTGAGTGGGAAAATTAAACATCGTAAATAAATATTGGAAATAAATGTCGCAAAGAATTAGAATAAACCAAGTTCGCTTTCTATGGTTGCACCTGCAGGGACTTCTTTTGGCACTTTGTTTGCCTTGACCATAGGATACATGATTACATTTCTGCCTATTTTTGTACCTTCGGGAATAACACTCCCTTTTCCAATTATTGTTAAGCCCGTTGACAAATGGCTTGGGAATCGCTCGTTGGGAACTGTAGAAGAACCATGTCCAATTAAACAGTTGTTTCCAATTACAACATCTTTATCGATTATTGTATTATCTATTGTGGCATTTTCTCCTATAACAACATCATGCATAATAACAGAACCATGAAGAAGGGCTCCTTTCTTTACTATTACTCCTGGCGAGATTATACAGTTAGTTACTTCGCCTTCTATTACACAACCAGGCGAGATTATCGAATCTACGACTTTTGCACCTTTGAGAATTCTTGCTGGCGCTCGGTCTCCAATTCGACCCACATCCATATTTGTCCTAACACACCATTTTTCAAGTTCAATTCCCGAATTCGGGTCGAGCAGGTCCATATTTGCATCCCAATAAGATTGCAGCGTCCCCACATCACGCCAATATCCTTTGAATCTGTATGCATATACCTTTGCTTCGTTAATCATCTTAGCAATTATCTCTTTACCGAAATCGTTTCCGCATCTCTCGGGTCCTAGATATTTGTATAATGCCTCGCTGTTAAATACATAGATACCCATCGAGGCAAGGTTACTTTTCGGTTCTTTCGGTTTTTCTTCCCAATCAACAATCCTGTCGTTAGAATCTGTAATTGCGATG
>Ga0123519_10006287_pt1 | contig 18729 bp, 12 predicted proteins | sample YelNatPaOPRAMG02_FD_87396 | JGI IMG/M metagenome (GOLD analysis project Ga0123519, IMG submission 87396) | Hot spring microbial communities from Yellowstone National Park - Yellowstone National Park OP-RAMG-02 (version 2) | ecosystem: Environmental > Aquatic > Thermal springs > Hot (42-90C) ... | reverse complement strand
TGTACCAAGGCTATCCGCTAAACTGATAGGTTTGCTACTGACAGCACTTAGCCTGAGTTCGCCAAGCCCTGTGTTGGCACAAAAACCCGAGTTCCGCGCGGTTTGGGTTGACGCCTGGCACCCGGGATTCAAGTCGAGCGCAGAGTGTGACCAGCTATTAGCCAATGCCCGTGCGGCAGGCATCAACGCGATTGTGGTTCAGATGCGTAGGCGTGGCGACACGTACTATCCGTCGCCTTACGAACCGTGGGCCTCCGATGCTAATCCTAACTTTGATGCTCTCGCCTACCTTATTCAAAAAGCCCATTCGGGTACGCCACGGCTAGATGTTTACTGTTGGTTTGTAATGTACCCGGTCGCGTCTGCGATACCCTCGGACCCCAACCATCCTTACAACAAATACCCTGAGTGGATTATGAAGGATGCTTCCGGCAACACGCGTTACGACGATAATTCGTGGTTCGACCCTGGTGTGCCGGAAGTTGAAGATTATCTTTACAGAGTGGTAATGGACGTGGTTGCGAGGTACGACATAGACGGCATCAGCCTGGACTACATCAGGTATCCTGGAGACACTTGGGGGTACAATGAAATCGCTATTCGCCGATTCAACACGCTTTATGGACGTACCGGCGTACCGAATTATCTTGATGAAGCTTTTATGCAGTTTCGAAGGGACAATGTTACTGCTTTGGTGCGCAAGATCTACGTCAACGCAATTGCAATTAAACCGCACCTCGTGATTTCTGCGTGCACGATCGGTTGGGGAAATGGACCAACTTATGAAGACGGCTGGTATGCCACATCTGCTTACAGAAAAGTATTTCAAGATTGGCGAGCTTGGATGCAAGAGGGCATTCTAGATCTGAATACGCCAATGTTTTATTACGACTGCACAAGCCAGCAGTGGACTTGGTTTACCAACTGGCTATGCTATGCTCTGGATCACAAGTATGCACGCGAGTGCGCCATCGGAGTATCATTCTGCGACAACGACGCCGGGTGCATCGCGTCGCAAATTAATGCGGTGCGCAACCCACCATGTGCAAGCTCGGCGAGCTCTTACGGCTACTTAGGTTATTCTTATGCTTGTCAAAACCTGTCTCTGCTGCAGTCCTTGAACGGGACAACTGTAAACCGTCCCGACATGCCCTGGAAGACAAACCCGACAAGAGGACACTTGAAAGGGCACGTCACAAGGGGCGGAGCCGGTTGGATGGATGGCGCCACTGTTACTGTTGCCGGACCAGTCAGTAGAACTACGAAAACGGACGGTACTGGATTCTACGCATTCATTGATCTGCCACCTGGCATATACACAGTCACAGCCACCAAGACGGGCTACGGATCAAAAACGGCTAGTCCGAATCCCGAGATCGCAGCTGGTGAGGTAACTACGTGCGATATTGATTTTCCTGAGGCGTTAACTATATCAAACGTGCAGGCGGGGAACGAGACCGGCGACAGGTTTACTGTCACCTGGACTACTAACATTCCTTCGACCAGCCAGGTATACTATGGACCGGATCCTAGATGTGCAAACCAAACCACAGAAGACACAAACTTGACCACCAACCACAGCGTGACCATTATTGGGTTGCAGCCACTTACCGGCTATTACTACAAGGTAATATCTAGAACGACCAACCCACCAGCAATAGCAGAATCGTCTGTTTATGCTTGGGCGACGGGCGTGACGCGTTATGAATACATAATAGACAACCCGCAGGCTACGTTTGTAGGGTCATGGTCCACGGCAAGCTCGGCGACCGACAAGTACGGGTCAGACTATGCTTATACCTCGGGGGCAGTGCAAGGCAAATCGGCAACGTGGACGCCAAACATAGCACGTGCGGGGAATTACAGAGTGTACGTATGGTATCCCCAGGGCTCAAACCGATATAGTGCCTCCCCATATACAGTTTATTACAGCGGGGGTAGCCGGACTTATACAGTAAACCAAACAACGGGCGGAGGACAATGGAATCTGTTGGGAACCCATCCATTCGAAACCGGCACGTCTGGACGAATAACTTTGACAAATCAGGGCGTGCCCTCCGACAAAATCGTAGTTGCCGACGCGGTGCGCTTCGAAGAAGTGCTGGAAACTACGCCGCCAAGCGTACCACAGAGTCTGCAAGCGGTTGCCCTATCCGAAAGTGAGATCAGGCTTTCGTGGAATGCATCTACCGACAACGTCGGTGTGGCAGGCTATCGGGTTTATAGGAATGGCGCGTGTATAGCTACGACTTCTGCCAATACAACGGTCTTTACCGACACCAGCTTGAAGCCAAATACTGGTTACACGTATTCGGTATCTGCTTTCGACACGGCAGGCAATAAGTCTTCCAACAGTCCAAGCATAACACGTTATACGCTGTGCAAAGCGCCAAACTCAGAGACAGTCGTTTGCAGTAAGGCTGCTGGAATATGGCACAGCTCGAATCCTTTCGTTTTCAATGCGGTTGACGGGTTCGGACCGGGAAGGGTTTATTATTATCAAATAGCCTGGGACACAGAGCCAACTCATGTTTGGACAGGTCTAGAAGAAAGCTGGCTATACGGACCACTAACCTTGGAGGCCACGAGCGGATCGCGTCCTTATTATCTGCACATACGCGGTTACAACCAAGAGGGCGTACCCTGTGCGCCTTCTGATCTAGGACCGTACTACTTGGATGATACCGCGCCTGTAACTCCAATCGTACAAGATGATGGAGACTATACCTCGGTCGCCGACGAACTTCGCGCCACCTGGACAACTGCTGATCCTGAAAGCGGAATTCAGAAGTATGAATACGCTGTAGGCACCAGCCCAGGGTATAGTGATGTAATTCCATGGACGGAGGTAAGTGATTCGGATATCCACATTTCCATGCCCGAACAGAAGGCTGGAACGACACTTTATATCAGCGTTAGAGCTTGCAACTACGCAGGCATCTGGAGCAATGTAGGACACTCCGACGGAATCACAGTGGGAGCACCGATCGAGAGTTGTGCCAGGGCAAAAGACTACCCTGATGGCGTAGTCGTCATTCTCAGAGGTCGGATAGTTACGGCTGTGTTTGACGATTGCTTTTACGTAGCAGACCCCGCTAGATTAAGCGGAATCCGCGTAGAATCTTCAGGATGCAATGTAGCAGTTGGTGACATCGTAGATGTGGGAGGCAAGCTCTCTTGTCTAGGTGGTGAGCGATTGCTAACCAACGCTCATGCTCTCGTGTCGCGCTGAACAGATTCGGCAGGATTTGGTACCAGCCCCGCGAAAGTACACTTGTAACAAGAAGAAAACAGGGGGTGGTCCGGTATGCCAGTTATCACGCGGCGGCAATTCTTAGCACATTGCAGTGCCACAGCTATAGCATCAGCCATTATGAGTAAGCCTGTCAACGCCGTCTTAGCAACGCGGCGTAAGGCGAACATTATATTCGTACTGGCAGACGATCTCGGCTACGGTGATCTTGGTTGTTACGGGCAGAAGACAATAAAGACACCTTACCTCGACCGAATGGCCCGTGAAGGCGTGCGCTTCACGCAGTGTTACGCAGGAAGCACAGTTTGTGCCCCATCAAGGTGCGCCTTGATGGTCGGCCAACACACAGGCCATTGCACAATACGTGGAAACGCACTAGTGCCGCTAAGAACAGAAGACGTAACGGTCGCAGAAGTTCTCAAAAATGCCGGCTACACAACGGCGTTGATCGGGAAATGGGGTTTAGGAGAACCTGGGACCACCGGAACGCCAAACCGCAAGGGATTCGATTATTTCTTTGGTTATTTGAACCAGAAACACGCCCACGATTATTACACCGACCATTTATGGCGAAACGAGGAGCAGGTTCGAATACCGCCCGGGACATATTCTCACGACTTGTTCACCAAGGAAGCAATCGATTGGATACGCGGCAACGCCGATAAACCATTCTTCTTGTACCTTGCCTACACCATCCCTCACGCAAATAATGAGATGGCCGATCAGGGAATGCAAGTGCCTAGTGACTTCCCCTACTCTGATAAACCGTGGCCTCAAGCCCAAAAGAACCACGCTGCAATGATTACGCGCTTGGACCGCGACATCGGACGGCTGATTAATTTGCTCTGGGAACTGGGTATCGAGGAAAACACGGTTATGTTCTTCTCAAGTGACAACGGACCACACAGAGAGGGAGGTGGGGACCCTGACTTCTTCGACTCAAACGGACCGCTGCGCGGCATCAAACGCGATCTTTATGAAGGCGGGATCCGAGTTCCTATGATTGTGCGTTGGCCTGGTACGATCAAACCTAACCGCGTTAGCAATCACGTGTGGGCATTTTGGGACTTCCTGCCGACTGCCGCCGAAATAGCAGCGGTAAGACCCCCCGCAGGCATAGACGGCATATCCGTTTTACCAGAGCTACTAGGCGAGAAACAGAAGAACCACGAGTACCTGTATTGGGAATTTCACGAGCGCGGTTTTAGCCAAGCAGTGCGTTTTGGTTGGTGGAAAGCAATAAGGCTCAATAAGGATAAGCCCGTAGAGCTTTATAACCTGGAATCGGACATTGGCGAGACGCGTGACGTCGCATCCGACCATCCGAATCTGGTAAAAAAAGCCCAGCATATTATGGAAACCGCGCGGACTCCGTCAGAGCACTGGCCTGGTAAGTAACGACATACCTCAACTGATGAGATCGTAGAACACGAGCTTACGAGGTAATTTGGAATGTTTAGAGTTGCAATTGCAGGAATTCTGGTGGGACTAGTAGCTGCAAGCTCGATAGCCGCACCCCGCAAAAAGATCATCGAATACGGCTGGGATGTGCCCGACACTGCCTACCTCCGCGAGCACATAAATGAGATGGAAAAGATCCCTTTTGACGGCATTGTGTTCAAAATGAACCCGAGGGGTTTTCCTGGCAGAGAGTTCGGATGGCGAGCATTTAGCAGGGAACGGTTTGACTTCGAACATATGAAGCCGAACATAGAAGACCTGAAAGCAACAAAGTTCAAGCGGTTTACAGACAACTTTGTGCAGCTCACTGTATATCCTGGAGATGTGGATTGGTTTGACCCAGACTGGTCAAATATCGCGCACAACTGCGCACTGTTAGCCCGAGTTGCAAAGTTAGCTGGTTGCAAAGGGATAATGTTCGACCCCGAAGCCTACGGCAAGCCCATTTGGCAGTATAACGCATTCGATGCGGATAAGAAGGAGGCACACACTTTTAAGCAATATGCCCACAAGGTCCGCCTGCGAGGAAGAGAGTTTATGTCGGCGATAAATGCTGAGTATCCAGACATTACGCTGCTATGCCTGTTCGGACCGTCGACTGGAACCGTCAACTGGGCTGAGATCAAACCAGAGGATAGCGGATTCGGGTTGCTACGATATTTCTTCCAAGGAATATTGGATGTCGCGACCCCAGGAACAATAATCGTGGATGGATGGGAATCTGCCTATGGCTACAAAGAGCTGAAGAAGTTTGTCCGGGCGCGTCGAGCTATGCTGGAAGAAACGGCGCCTTTCTATGAAGATCCTAAAAAATTCGCTCAACACGTTCGATGTGGTTTTGGATTGTGGATTGATTACGACTGGAAAAACCACGGCTGGAGCTACGACGACTTTTCAAAGAACTACTTCTCACCCGACGACTTCAGTAAAGCCCTCGCTTATGCTCTGCAAACCACAGACGAATACGTCTGGGTTTATTCTGAAGAGCTGCGCTGGTGGAACCCTGCCAGGGCTCCCAAAGAGTATATTGCCGCCCTGGCTCTAGCCAGGGAAATTGCCGCTGGAAACGCGGCAGTAAAAAGTAGATAAGGTATTATGAGCTACGTCGGCAGCAAATCATAGGCAAGCCGCGAACCGGCGTCTGTCGTTGCAGGCGTAGCTCTTCTCAACAACGAATCTAGGTAGTGCGTTTGACGAAGTTGATCTGCAAATCGCTTACAAGCGCTCGGAGAGCCCGTCTGTCATTCTCTTCTAAGTACTGAGCAACCTTGTCCACCATGAAAACAATCGTATCTATAGCAACTTTAGCTTGAGCCAAATCCGTCTGGGGCTCTTTATACCCAGGTGCAAGCCTAACCCCCATTCGTATCCAAGCTTGCTCTGCCAGCATTCCGACCATAAACTGAATCAGATCATATACACGCGGCAGAGTCAATTGTTCAGCCTGTGTTGAGGATTCTTCTGTGCTTGTCGGTTCTGTTGCTTGCTGAGTCTGAGAAGATTGCTGGGAGCTCTCCGCATTCTCGGTCTCTGTTGTCTCCCTCAGAGTACCGTCAGGATTCACCCGGCGTTTATCTTTGACTTCGTAAGTCTTTTCCTCTTCAGGTTCAGTTGCCAAGGTTATCACCTCCATCTATATCAGGATTGCGAGCGCCGGACTGGCCGTCCCCCATATTCCGACGGTAGGAAGAGAAATTGAGGTTGTCGCGCCCATGCTGCACATATAGTATACCCAGCAACACGCCTACAACCCCAGCGCCAGTTGCATCACAATACCAGTCCGCCAGGCTGCACTCACGTCCTGGAACAAACGATTGGTGGCACTCGTCGAAAGCGCCGTATAGCAGTGCGAAGACAACGGCAATTGCAGCCCTTTTCCAAGGCAACCAATCCGCACCCAGAGCGCGCCAGAGCAAGCCAGACAAAACACCGTATGCGAACGCATGCTGAAGCTTGTCGTCCCAGCTAATATTGGCGAGACCGGGCGTCGCAGGACGTTCCGTCAAGCTGGACACTCCAAAGATAACACCCATCCATACAAGTACTGGAACCCAACGACTAAGCACACTAACGAAACGAACCCAGCCTTTGCGGGATCTGACATTTTGCAGGCTGCACTTTCTCAAGTGTCAACCTCCGACATTCAAGCCCGAACACCTCGAAAAGACGTGGTTTTTGCTCGATTGCAGACTGGTGTAGGTCTTACTCGCGCGGAATCTGCTGCTAATGAAACCCTAAAAAGCTATGGCGGGTTACCGGTGGGATAAAAGACTATAACTTATATCTGCACGCCAGCATCCCGCAGCATTTGGAGAAATTCATCCTCTGTAACAATCCGAACTCCCAGAGAACGAGCTTTCTCAAGTTTTGAGCCGGGATTCTCCCCCACCACGACTAGATCAGTGTTTCTAGAAACTGACGAAGACGGCTTGCCGCCAAGTTCAAACACAAGTGATTCCGCTTCTTCACGAGTCAGATTCGAAAGTCCTCCCGTAAACACTACGGTCTTGCCGGCAAACACATCGGAAACTTTGCGCTTCTCACTCTTGGGATCGATTCCTACAGCCTTGAGCTTTCTTAGGACCTCCTCGGTCTCAGCTTGCCGGAAAAATGTCGCTATGCTTCTCGCAACCACTGGACCTACGTCTGGAACCTTCGCAAGCTCCTCCTCAGTAGCGTTCTTTAGTGCGTCAATACTGCCGAAGTGCTCGGCCAGTGCGGCAGCGGTGCGCTCTCCTACGTGTCTGATTCCTAAGGCGTATATGAGGCGAGCCAGTGAGGCAGATTTGCTCCTCTCGATAGCTTCTATAACATTCCGGGCTGACTTCTCACCCATACGCTCAAGAGAAGCAAGATCCTCAACTTTCAGGTAATAAAGGTCAGCGGGATCTTTTACCAAGCCCTTGTCAACAAGCTGTTCCACAAGAGCAGGACCTACATGTTCAATATCCATCGCCTCACGCGAGGCAAAATGCACAATTCGTTCCTTTAACTGTGCAGGACAAGCAATGCCAGTACACCGAGCGACTGCCTCGCCTTCGAGGCGTAACACGTCGGCACCGCACACTGGGCATTTTGAAGGCATTACGAATTCCTTCTCTTGGCCCGTGCGCTTCTCTTTGACCACCTCCACAATTTCGGGTATGACCTCACCAGCTCTCTGAACAACCACCGTATCGCCAATTCGTACGTCCTTGCGCCGTATTTCATCCTCGTTGTGTAACGTAGCGCGGGATACCGTGACACCGCCCACCTCGACAGGTTCCAGATCAGCGACAGGGGTGAGTGCGCCAGTTCGCCCTACCTGGACCCTGATATTAATCACACGCGTCGTGGCCTGATGAGCGGGATATTTGTAAGCAACAGCCCATCTCGGGCTCCTGGCAACATACCCAAGTTGGTTTTGCAGCGCAACAGAATTGACCTTTACGACTACTCCGTCGATATCGTAGTCCAGCTGTTCCTTCTTGGTTTGCCATTCCCGAACGTACTCCACCGCTTCGTCAACGTTACTACAAACACGCACGTTTGGATTAACCAAGAAACCCCAACTGCCAAGTGTGCAAAGGATTTCGTACTGCGTGTCAAACTGTAATCCCTCGCACGCTCCAACGCCGTAACAATACATAGTTAGCTTCCGTCTAGCAGTGACTCGCGAGTCCAACTGTCGCACCGAACCAGCAGCAGCATTTCGAGGATTTGCGAATGTTGGCTCGCCCGACAGCTCGCGCTCTTCGTTTATGCGCCGAAACTCATCGTGCCGCAGTATAACTTCACCACGCACTTCCACGAGACTGGGAATGGGCTTGAAATAAGGGTTCGATTCATCTTTAGTGTGGTTAAGGTTGAGCGGGATAGTCCTGATAGTCCGAAGGTTCTCTGTAACATTTTCGCCACGGTACCCATCGCCGCGCGTGGCACCTGTTGTGAGGACTCCATCAACATAAGTAAGCGACACTGCTAGTCCATCAAACTTTAATTCACAGCAGTATTCTACGTCGGCATCTGGCGGCCAGCCGAGAAAACGTTTGCAGCGTTCATCAAAAGCCCGCAGCTCGTCTTCACCGAACGCATTTTGAAGAGAAAGCATCGGAACAATATGTTCGTGCACGGGGAACTCGTCAAGCGGTGGCGCACCAACGCGTTGGGTAGGTGAGTCGGGAGTTACCAGGCTGGGATACTTTTCCTCTAGCTCCTGCAGACGCCGCATGAGCCGATCGTATTCGGCGTCAGAAATTTCGGGCTGATCTTTAACGTAGTAAAGATAGTTGGCGCGATTAATGCGTCGTCGCAGATCTTCGACTTCTGCTATTACATCAGGTGGAATGTTTTCGTTCAACCGATTTCGACCCCCTTTATCCGCAGAATATTATACCCCGCGAGCGTCTGTTGGCAAAAACTTGTCTTACTGTAATCGCGCGTATCGTTCGGTAACTAGCTTCGCCGCCGACTAAAGCACAATGTACTCCAAAAAATATCCAGGCGCAAACCTGCATATTCACCAAAAAAATTGTTGATAAACTGACGGAAGAGGTGTACAATAATTTAGGATGTGGAGAGGTGGCTGAGTGGTCGAAAGCGGTCGCCTGCTAAGCGATTGTACGGCGATAAAGCCGTACCCCGGGTTCGAATCCCGGCCTCTCCGCCAAGTTTTAGCTTTTATCATAGTCATTGATACGCAAGTCAGGCTCGGCAGCTCGATGTCGAGCCTAATCTGTTTCTTGGCTAGTTATTTTTGCGGTGGAGCCTCCTGTAGTGGAGACAGAGCTTGCTGACTTCCGATTCAGGACCGCCGTTACGCGCTTGCTTAAGCGTACCAATTGGTGTATATTGATGTTGGTCAGAACTCGAACATTCTGCCCCGAAGCTATCTCACTTATCTACTTCTTTCCGTTAGTAGACTTATGACCCACACAGACAGTCCAACTAAGACACCAGAAACTAGTGCCTTATCCTTTTGGAGCTTGTTCAGCTCGATGAAGACCGCCATAGTGCTGCTACTGGCGGCAGCAGGCTCATCTGTTATTGGTACGCTAATCAAACAAAATGCATCTCCGCAAGAATACGTCGCATCGTACGGTCGAGTAGGTTACGCCGTAATCCGAAGCCTCGGGCTGGACGACGTTTACCACAGTGGTTGGTACTTGCTACTTCTGTTCCTACTAGCAATAAACTTGGTGGTGTGTAGCATAAGAAGATTCTCGTCTGCTTGGAACCGCACGTTCGCCCCGAAAGTAGTTGTTGAGCCCCATGAGATTTCAGGCGCGCAAGAGTTGGAAAAGATCATTACAAGAGCCTCGATCGACGAAGTTGGTTCCACAACCTGCTCTTTCTTAAGGCGAGTTGGTTACTGGGTAAAGACCGAACGAACAAAGGACTCTCTCAGCTTATACGCAATAAAGGGTAGACTTGGTATATGGGGTCCATATCTGACTCACCTGAGCATCCTGGTCGTATTTGTTGGCGTAGTGGTCGGCGGCTTTTTCGGGTCGCGAGGTCTGGTCAAAATTGCCGAGGGAGAGTCTATAGATTCATACTGGGTAGGTTCAGAGCGGGTAAAACTGGGTTTTACAATTGCCTTGCGCAAGTTCTCGATCCTCACAGACGCAAAGCGGCGCCCCACTGCTTACCAGAGTCACGTCGAGGTCTATGACGGTGGCAGACTGAAAACGCGCAAGATTATCGACGTAAATTACCCATTAGTTTATAAGGGTTTTGCTTTCTACCAGTCCGACTGTGGACTCGAAGATTTGATTCTCCGAATCAAATCACCTGCCGGAAAGACGAGCGATGTCAGGCTTGAACTATTCGCACTTAGAAACCCGGAGGATTTGCTGAAATCAGTCGAAATAGACGGCAAGAAACTCCTGATATACATACACAACGTCGCACTAGACTACGTAGGAGGCAAAAACATTAACGCAAGCGAAATGCCTTTGAATCCCGCATGCGACATTCTGATCACCGACAAATTTCATGATGGCAAGAAACTAAGCACGTGGACCCGGTTAGGATGGCTCAAAGTTGGAGACATGACTGAGTATAACGGGTATCGAATCGAGTTGGCCAAAGCCATAGACTATACAATTCTCGAAGTTTCAAAAAACCCAGGACTCCCAATTGTTTACGCTGGCTTTGGACTTATCGTCCTTGGCGTCTTTCTATCTTTCTACGTACGAGTTCGAATAATCAGACTTCATGCAAGCCAACAAGATGATAAAACCAACGTAGTGATGGGTTGCAACCCAAGGAATTTGGATGAAGCAGTGGAAAGAGACGTTCGGGAACTGTGCGATGTTGTTGGCTCACTAGACAATCGGGAGGAAAGATGATTTCAACGGCTGCTTTGTTGTTCAAGTGTTCATTCTGGCTATATGTGGTTTCTGCGATCGCCTACATAATTTGCCTCATTAGAAACCGGTCTGGTTATTGTGCGCTGGGCAAAGCACTACTTATCCTAGGACTTTGCTTTCATACCGCTTCACTAGGGATTAGGTATATCTCGACCGGTCACCCGCCTTTTCTTAACCTTTACGAATACTTGATATCATTCACGTGGGCAGCCGTACTCGTGTACCTAGTCATTGAGTCAGTGTACAAGACCAGAATGTACGGCGCCTTCGTAATTCCTCTAATCAGCGCATTTGCGATGGTCGCCTATTTTCTTCCAAGCGGAGAAGTTTATGTAATGCCTGCACTGAAAAGCGCGTGGCGGATACCACATATCGCGACTGCTATCTTGGCTTACTCCGCTTTCATGGTGGCTTTCGTTTTGGCCATTCTGTACCTTGTCGGAGAAAGAACCGAGTCGAAAGCCGATTCATTCTGGCACCGCAGACTCCCCCCGCTCAAATCACTCGACCAAAACATGTATCGAGTGATGGCTTTCGGCTTTCTCATGCAGACATTACTGATTATAACCGGAGCTATGTGGGCTCAGTACGCATGGGGTCGGTATTGGGGATGGGATCCGAAGGAAACGTGGGCGCTAGTAACGTGGTTCATTTACGCCGCGTATCTGCATACGCGGGTCACGATGGGATGGCGCGGACGAAGATCGGCCATCCTGGCAATTATCGGATTTGTTTCAGTGGTGTTCACACTTTTTGGTGTTAGCTTACTACTCAGCGGACTCCATAGCTACGCATAGCGAGGTAGGCAGGATGCGCCTGGTGGTTGTCGGACTGAATCACAAAACTGCACCTGTCGAGACAAGGGAACAACTGAGCATTGAAGAGTCTCAGCTCCCTAAAGCGCTCGCCGATCTTCGAGCGAGCGTGCAGTTGTCCGAATCGGTAATCTTGTCTACTTGCAACCGCACAGAGGTCTATGCCTGTTGTGCTTTCGATAGTCATGGTGACAGCATCGCAAAGTGGCTTGGGTCGTACTGCAATTTGTCTGGCGAGAGTTATCTTGCCCACCTGTACCGCTTGCAAGACGAAAAAGCCGCCCACCATCTCTTTCGAGTAGCTTCAGGCATAGATTCCATGGTGACCGGAGAATATCAAGTACTAGCACAACTCAAAAACGCGTATACGATCGCCCGTGAGTCGGGCTTTACTGGTTCCGTATTGAACTACCTTTTTCATCATGCGATTTCTGTCGGCAAGCGAGTACGCACCGAAACTGCAATTGGACGCGGGGCGTTTTCAGTTGGTTCAGCAGCAGCGCGATTGGCAGAATCCATTTTTGAAGATCTCAAAGGCTGTACTGTGATGATTCTAGGCGCTGGAAAGATGGCCGAGCAAACAGTAGCACACCTGATGAGCACTGGAACAAAGAATGTCCTGGTAGCAAACCGGACAGAATTGCGGGCAGCCGCGTTGGCTACGCGGTATGGGGCTCGAGCGGTCGATTTCGACGACTTGGAAGCAGCGTTGCCTACTGCCGATATTGTGGTTGCTTCCACCAGTGCACGCGAGCCAATCATTACGCAGGACATGTTAAAACGGTCCATCGTAAAAAGACGAGGGCGACCAATGTTTGTAATCGACATAGCGGTTCCACGGAACGTTGAGCCGGCTGCCGCAAACATCGAAGGGGTATTCCTTTACAACATAGACGATCTGCAGGCAGTGGTCGAAAAAGATAGGATAGCACGAAGTGCAGAGATCGAGCGCGCGGAATGTATAATCGCACAAGAACTGATACGCTTCGCCGAAAGATTTAGATCATTGGAAGCAGTGCCGGTAATTACCGCTATACGAGACAAGTTTGAGACAATTCGCGAGACCGAAGTTGCGAAACTAAAAAGAAAATTTCCCGACCTGAGCCCTGACCAACTAAGTGGAATTGATGCTATGACACGATCCATAGTCAATAAGATATGCCATGATCCTGTTATTCGAATCAAGGAATTCCTATCTTCGGAAGAATGTCCGATAAACGCCGATCTGTTATGTCAACTCTTCGGAGTTTGCCCTAAGGACGAGCAGTCCGAGGAAGTAGATAGGACGTAGCCGATGAGCACGGACGCGATAATTCTGTTGTTTACAATAGGCTGCTACACTGCTGCAGGCGCATTGTTTATCTGGAGCGTAGGTGGACCGTCCGCCAAAACAAAATCAGCCACTATTCTGGCAACAATAGGACTTGCTGCTCACACTGGCCTAATAGTCGCTACAGGTATTAGGGCAGGACACCCACCCTTTACAAATCTGCGCGAATCTCTGACTTTCGTCGGCTGGGCAGTGATGGCAATCTTTCTGACAACTCGGCGTGCTCGGAAACCTGCTGTGTTGGGAGCTGCTGCGTCGCTAATCTGCGTGATTGCCGTTGGTTTCGGCTCAGTTTTGCCGAAGAGCACGAACGACTATCTGCTTCCAGCCTTGAAGAACAAATGGAGTATCGTTCACGTTGCAACAAGTCTCGCAGGCTACGCAGGTTTCGTTCTTGCCTTCTGCTCCGCACTGCTCCACACTGTGCAGGAAAGCCTTCTAAGAAACAAGCGGACGAACCGCCTGCAGCAGGGACTGCCCTCTTTAGACGCTCTGGATCGCTTCTCTTACAAGATGGTGGCAATTGGTTTTCCGCTGTTCACGGTTGGCATAGTAACGGGCTCGCTATGGGCACAGAGCGCCTGGGGAAGTTATTGGAGCTGGGATCCTAAGGAGACTTGGTCGCTCGTAACGTGGCTGGTATATGCCGCTTACTTGCACGTGCGAGCACTTCACGGCAGACGAGGCAGATTAGCCAACAGACTGTTGGTCATTGGATTCATCTGCACTCTGATAACATTCTTCGGAGTCAATTTCTTCGCAGGTGGTCTACACAGCTATAATTGGTAATCGATAACTTGTGTCAGGCGCCTATTCTTTTCCGAAATTCATCCAACAAGGGATCAGCAGTTGCCTTCATCATCTCGAGCAGCTCAGACCGTAGCTGGTCAATCTGCGCACGAGATGAGTCTGAGTGGATTAGATTATTGAGCTCACACGGGTCGGTTTTCAGATCGTAAAACTCCTCCGGCACCCTATACAGATAAAACTTACACCGTTCAGCAATTTTAGGATCCTTCTTGCCTGCTTGCACCATGGCATTCCAAATGAGTCCGCTCATGGGCTCATTCTTAAACTGGGTTTTCCCGTCAGACCAAGCGTTGAATATATAACTATGCGTAGCTGTTCGCACAGAACGCATTGGATAGAAGTTCCTTCCGGCAGTGCTTGTGATGAACGTGAACACCTTATCGCGTTCCCAAAGTCTTTTGCCATCCAAAACCGGTAAGAACGATTTTCCATCCATTCCCTCAACTGCTGGCAAACCAAGAGCGTCTATTAAAGTCGGCATTATATCAACTCCGCTGACGAAGTGCTCCCGATCGACGACTCCGGGTCTCACTTTTCCTGGCCAACTGATAATCAAAGGGGTTTTTGTGCTGTTTTCGTAGCAGTTGGTCTTTGCAAACGGCACAGAAATCCCGTTGTCGCTCAAAAAGATGACTATTGTGTTGTCTTCCAGTTCTGTTTCACGTAGGGCTCTAAGTATCTGACCGACCGTTTCATCCAATCTGTGAACGGCAGTGTAGTACTGTGCAATTTCCCTCTGTATGTCGGATATACCCTGTGGAAGAAACCCGGGAACCTCCACTTCCTCAGGCTTGTAAACGCGGCTAACTTTATCCGCAAATGAAGCTGCGCCAGTTCCCTCGCTAGTTGGGAAAGGTCGATGCGGATCCTGAGAATTCGCCATCAGGAAGAATGGCTTCCCTAAAGATTTCGCGCGTTTCAGGAATGCTTCGGTATATCGATAATAAAGCTCGGGATCTCGTCCATTACCAAGGTCAGAACCGCTGACCACGGAATCCCAACAAAACTTGGAAGGCGGAGTCATGTGTTCAACCTTGGCAAGAATACCCGTATAATAGCCCGCGGATTTGAAGCGCTCAACTATTGTCGGGACATCCTGTCGTATCGGATCAAAGCCCAAAGCCCCGCTTCGGTGAGGATATCTACCCGTTCCGATAGCCGATCTCGACGGTTGGCATATCGCACTCGTAACATGGGCGTGCTCAAAGCGCATTCCCTCAGCCGCAAGTCTGTCGATGTTTGGCGAAACGTCTGGGGTTTTGCTACCCGTACACCCAAACGAATCCCAGTTCGCGTCATCTGCCGTTATAAGTAGGACATTGGTCCGCTTTGGCTCAGCGGCGTAGAGTCCTCGCCCAAGAGCCATCACGGCAGCCGACATAGTGGCTACGTTCAAAAACTGTCGTCGAGTAAAAGGCTTTTTGGGCATGTTTGTCTCTCCCAATGTTGATCTCAGCCGCATTTACACTGCTAACCTTTCTTCGACGTCGGAAGGTATTCCTTCCCGGAAGGATATAGAACCGCTATGGTTGAACCAAAAAAGAGATAACCAAAAATGCCAAGTCGTGTTTGTTTAAAGGGTTTACGCAGGGAGGTTGATGCGCAGTGGTAACTGCGAAGGAGCTATATGAGTGGTGCAAGATACCATACACTGAATTGGAGAACCACCCCAATCTAAAGGTCCCATTCAGGCTAGTGAAGGACTCTAAGGAAATGGGTGAACTGATGGCAAGAGAGTTGGTAGATGAAATAAAGCTACGTGGCGAACTACGAGCCATAATTCCTTGTGGGCCGGCTTGTTGGTACAAGCCATTCACGGATCTTGTCAACCGCGAAAGAGTTAGCTTGAAGGGGCTAGTCGTCTTCCATATGGACGAGTGTCTAGACTGGCAGGGGCGCGAGCTGCCCCGGAAACACCCCTACTGTTTCAGGGGGTTCATGGAAGAGCATTTCTACGGACCGGTAGACCCCTCACTAGCTGTTCCCGAAGAGAACAGAGTCTGGCTCACGCCACGCAACATAGAAGAGGTACGAGAACGCATATGGGCTGCACCAATAGATATAACCTACGGAGGATGGGGTCAGGATGGTCACGTCGCGTACAACCAAGCTCGGCGAGAACCGTTTAGCCAGCTTACGCTGGACGATGTGCGTAACTCCACCATTCGCATACAATACAACAATGTGGACACCATCCTCGCGCTAGCCCACCGCACGTTCGGCGCTGCGTATCAGTTTGTTCCGCCTATGTCCGTAACTCTCGGTATGAGAGAGTGCTTGTCAGCTCGAAAAGTACGATTGTGGAGTGACACTGGAGCATGGAAGGCAACCGCACTGCGTGTCGCTTTGTTCGGGTACCCTACCCCTGAATATCCAATCACCCTGTTGCAAGAGCATCCCGACGCGCTGATAACTGCCACGATTGATACAGCGCGCCATCCGATAAGCGAACATCCTGAATGGGATCTCGGCATATGAGCACATCTCAAAAAAACCACCAGGCTAGTCTGCCCATCAGGTCGGCTGATCTACCCGCACGAAAATTCCGCGGAATGATCGGTGTCGGCGGAATTGGTGCCGGCGTCTTCTTTGCCGTTCGTGGCAACACAACAATAGGGCGAGAAGAAAGTCGTGGTGGAAGGTTTTTAGACCGTCGAGATTGTTGCAAACTCCATATTATCTCTCACTACGTGAAGGTACTTTCAGATCCCGAATTCGAAGTTATCCCTATAGGCAAGGTCGGCGACGATGACACCGGCAGAAAGCTCTTGCAAGAAATGGCGGAGGTCGGGCTTGATCTTAGGTATATTGAAGTATCACCCGGAGATTCAACGCTGTTCTCATTTTGCTTCATTTACCCCGATGGTTCTGGCGGAAACTTGACCACGGATGACTCGGCGTGCTCCAAAGTAAACTCAAGTTTCGTACGCAGGGCAGAGTCGGAATTCCAACGACTGAGTGGGCACGGCATAGCACTCGCGGCACCAGAAGTGCCGATGGAAGCACGTCAGACACTTCTGGACTTCGGTACGCAGTATGGCTTGTTTCGCGCGGCTTCTTTCACTTCGGAGGAAATAAGACTGGCGTTGGAATTAGGTATGCTAAACTACGTCGACCTGCTTGCAATAAACCGAGACGAGGCGCTGAGGCTTGCTGACATTCATAACAACACTGAAACGACACGAATAGTTCAGTTGGCCGTTGAACGTGTTAAATCCGTCAACCCGCGGATCTTAGTTACAGTAACCGCAGGAGCAGAAGGTAGCTGGTTGTGGACTGGGGAAAGCTATTTACACCTCCCCGCAATGAAAGTGCAACCAGTAAGCACAGCTGGTGCTGGCGACGCTCATTTGGCAGGTATGCTCGTCGGTATAGCAGAGGGAATGGGGCTAGCAGAAGCTCACAGGCTGGGCGTAGTAGTTGCTGGCTTGTCGGTAACCTCGCCGCACACGATAAACAAGAATATCAACCGCGAACTCGTATCGCGCACACTAGGACAGTTGGCCTAGACACTTAATCCAATTGTTGGTATACTTTGCCCAGGTTAATAGTTACCTGAGCTAATCTTGTTTCTTTTATCAATTGCCTTGCCAGGAGGATACTAAACATGAACATCTATGGAGTCGGGTTGAGCACTCTAATCCTAGCCACAGCTCTCGCGGTCCACGGTGCGGATATTCCGGAAGCTGTTCTCGGACAGAAAGGGGTGTACAGCGTTACCGATTTCGGTGCAAAAGGCGATGCGATTTCTGACGATACGGAAGCATTTCAAAAAGCGCTAAATCAAGCAGGTAAAACAGGTGGAATAGTCTTTGTTCCTGCTGGTGCTTACATGATCAAAGGTCACCTGGATATTCCTCCGCAGGTAACACTCCAAGGGGTTTTCCAAGCTCCGCCAAGCATGACTGGGGCACTGAGAGGAGTAGACGCGGCAAACTACAAAGGTTCTGTGTTGCTAGCGGTCGAGGGAAAAGGAAATGAGAACGGTACGCCTTTTATCTTTATGCATCACGATTCCGTTCTAAAGGGTCTTGCGATTTACTACCCTGAGCAAGACCGCAAGAATCCAGTTCCATATCCATGGTGCGTTGCAGGCGAGGGTGATAACTGCTCTATCGTCGACGTGCTGCTAGTCAACCCCTGGCAAGCGGTTGATTTCGGCACGCGACCTTGCGGCAGACATTATATCAAGGGACTATACGCTCAGCCTATCAAGACAGGTATCTTCATCGACAAATGCTTTGATGTAGGGCGTATAGAAGACGTGCATCTTTGGCCATTTTGGGACATCCCTCTGATGAAAGATTTCACCTACAAGAACGGCACGGGCTTCAAAATAGGGCGCACCGACTGGCAGTTTATTTCCAACGTTTTCACAATCTTTTTCAGGGTTGGATTCCACTTTCTAGCGGTCGGCAATGACGGACCGGGCAACGCTGTGATCACAAATTCAGGAGCTGATATTGGACCATGTGCAGTCCTGATTGAAAAGTCCCAACCACACGCCGGACTGCAATTCGTGAATTGTCAGTTCATGGCTGGCATAGACATCAGAGAAAGCAATAATGGCCCGGTAAAATTCACGAATTGTGGGTTTTGGGGGCTGCCTGACCAAACTATCAACCACGCCAAAGTTCTCGGCAACGGTCACGTCACATTCAACTCCTGCCATTTCATCACCTGGGACGCTGAGGGCAAGGGTGAACC
>Ga0123519_10006286_pt1 | contig 18735 bp, 19 predicted proteins | sample YelNatPaOPRAMG02_FD_87396 | JGI IMG/M metagenome (GOLD analysis project Ga0123519, IMG submission 87396) | Hot spring microbial communities from Yellowstone National Park - Yellowstone National Park OP-RAMG-02 (version 2) | ecosystem: Environmental > Aquatic > Thermal springs > Hot (42-90C) ... | reverse complement strand
CCTCCTCGAACAGGGAAATAAGGGCTTTCTCCTCGGCCCTCACGGCTCACCCTCCAGCTTCTTCCCCTTCCGAGTGATCTCCAAAGCAAGAACAACCTGAGCCGAAGAAAGCCGTAAAAGTCGGAATTTCCCTCGTTCCCCGCCTTCTAAACCCAGAGCTAGAGCGAGGTCTTTGGGGATGGTTACTCGGAACCGGCCGTCCTTTCCCCGCACCACCGCCACCTCTCCGCCCCGGAGCTTCATGAGTCCTCTATCGTTCTCTTTTATGGTACCATAAAAGGACCTTTAAGGTCAAGGATTTCGATGGGGAAAGGACTAGATGTAAAAAGACTGGGTTAAGGAGGATCGGGACGGGAAGAAGGAGGAACTTAACAAAAGGACCCCTTTGTTAAGCGCCGAGCACCAATAAACAGGTTCGAGAGCCTTTGCTGAAGGACCGGACAAGCAAGTCCTATTGCAAACAGGGGCAAAGAACAACCAGTGTAAAACTACCTTGGGGGTGAAATGGGCAAGCTACTAAGCGCAGAAATCCGCTCGCCTATTCCGCTTCCAATCCTTCGTTGTTTGCATGGATATCTTCGGGTTCTGGAATAGGAGATCTTGCGATCACGTTCAGCTTTATTGGCCGAATTGGAAACTGTGGCTTCATTAGCTTAATTTGACCAATAGGAATCCCTGTCCGTTCGCTGATAATCTTCGCCACGAGAGGACCACAAGTACGTCCTTGACAAATACCCATTCCAGCTCGTGTCATCCGCTTCACTTCATCGACTGTACGGCAACCTTGGTCAATCGCGTCGAGGATCTCACCAAGCGTTACCTCTTCACAACGGCAGATGATGAGATCCCTATTCACGCTGGACATCTTGCTCCTCCCCTTTGAGCCAGAAAAACCTTACTTTCATGCCTAAGCCCTTTGGCACTAAAAGCGTAACAACAGCAGTTCGGTCATTCCGTGGGTCATTATTTACCCGTTCTACTCGCGCATCACAAACCGGTTGCCCGTTGCGGTCCAGTGCAGTTACAATCTGCCCAGGCTTGGGGAGAGGAAGAAATTCGTACGGAATGGAGACTTTGTCTATATCTTTTCCACTCTGGTCTACAACAAAGATCGCCAAGCCAGGGCATTTCGGAATACACAAGCCGCACCCTACGCAAGATTGACTATCCAGCATTGGGAGATTCGTGATCTTTTTTCCAATACGTATCGCCCCCCGCGGACAGCTGACTTCGCAAACATTACAAGGGATTTCCTCCACGCATTCAATCACCGCTACTGGGCCTTGGTGTAAGCGTTTGGTATTTGGAACACCTGGGCAGCGCACTAATTCTTCGTCGCTTGGCACTCCACAGCGCCTAATCGTAACTTCGAATTTGTTATTGCTTAAGTTGGTCATAATGGTTCCAAATCCTGCGTTTTGCTTCTTTGCGTTCGTCGCCAAACGGTCCACTTCGGAGTTCCTCTAAGGCCTGAAGGTACGCATTGCGCCGCTCCTCAAACGCGGGCCGTGACACCTTGCCCAACGAATAGGCTGCTGCCAATCCTGCCAATTGTCCTTCCACAATCGCTGTAGACGCCTCCTCGACTCCTGCAACATCTCCGGCTACATAGACGCCCGAGACCGTCGTTTCCATAATCTCATTATGTACGGGAACTATCCCTCCCAATACAGGCTCATACACAAAGCTGCCACCAGCCATCTCTACGAGGTGAACTTGTGGTCTCATACCGACAGCGAGACAGACTGTATCAGCAATGAGTTCCTTTTCTGTACCAGGAATAGGGTGAAAATTACTGTCTATTTGGTGAATTACCACTGTTCTCACCCGGTCGTCGCCGCGAACCTCCTTCACAGTATGTGAAAGCCAGATAGGAATGCCCATGCGCCTAATTTTGCTTGCATGAACTCCCCATCCTCCAATCTGTGGCTTCGCCTCCACTATTCCAACAATTTCGCTTCCTGCTTGCCGAAGCTGGTAAGCAATGATCAAACCAACATTGCCGCTACCTACAACGACAACCCTATCCCCAACACGGACTCTGTGAATATTGACGAAGGTTTGAGCAGCTCCAGCAGTCATCACTCCCGGCAGAGTCCATCCTGGGAAGCAGATCGCGTTCTCAATTGCACCAGTGGCAATAATGAGTCGAGCTGGACGTATAGTTTCCAGTACCTTCTCCTCTTTAGCCATGACTACCACTCCCTCAAAGATGGCAACCACTGGCGTGTGAAGCTGGATACTGACGTGAAGATGAACGGCCCTCTCGACTAATTTGGTTGCAATGTTAATTCCTCGAATCCCAGCGTGGTGAAGCTCCGAACCGAAAAACTTGTGTGTTTGCTTGATAAGTTGTCCCCCTGCTCTGACATTCTCGTCCACCACCATAACCGATGCCTTATGCTCGGCAGCCTCAATGGCCGCGGCTAAGCCGGCCGGTCCCGCCCCTATTACCAGGACCTCTGGGCGTGCTATCCCCATTGTGCCGCCTCCGGAGCTTGTGTTTCGACCCGCATTCCATCTTCTACTAAAGTAACACAACTTCTCACGTTTCGCACTCCATTTACAGTTACCAGGCAGTCTGAGCACAGGCCGATTCCACAGAACAGCCCCCGAGGTTCATGCCTTTTCTCAGTTTGCCGTGCTACTACAATCCCTGCGGCAAGCATTGCGGCCAATATAGGCTCCCCTTCCCGTGCTTCGATAGGTTTTCCGTCTACTATGATTACACACTTTTTCCCATCTTTTAGAGGGCCAAGGATTGGATGTTCATATATCCTCCGGTCCGTGTCTTCGCTTTTCACTTTTGCCTCCTTTCCGCTGTCTTACATCATTATTCGCACTGACAATTTCTTAACTTAATCACAATTAAAATCTCATCTGGAGGTGCCGGCTGACTTTAACTTCCTGAACTCTCCCACTACTTGGGCAAGCAAATCCTCTTCCGTTAGTAACCAGTATCCGGTGACAGCCATTGCTTGACTTGCAACGCGAACAGCATGTTTGGCACGTTCTCCCTTGGCGGCCTCAACCCATTCATAAGAGTGACCGGGGCAGCCCGGGGGCACAAATGCCACTTTTAGCGTTGCGGCTGGGAGATGTTGACTTACATCACCGAAGTCTGTTGACCCACGTTCCTCTTCAGGCTCCATTACTTGATCCGCACCAGCCTTGATTGCCTCTTCGAGCAACAACGTGTTCAAGGTTGGAACGAGGAGTTTATTGTCGGGTCCCTTTTCATATAGAACCTCAACCTCTGCACCTGTCGCCAGAGCCCCTGCTCGAGCACAATTAATAATTCGTTCTCGGATTTGATTTAGATAAAATCGCTCTTCTGCCCTTATCATGTATTCAAGTATAGCCGTCTCGGGTACAATGTTAGGGCGAAGCCCACCCTCAATGATGATCCCGTGAATGCGCACGTCCGGGCGGACGTGCTCGCGGAGGAATTCTATCGCAATGAATGTAAGCACAGCGGCATCCAGTGCGCTCACGCCTAAATAAGGGTACTTGGAGGCGTGCGCTGGTTTTCCTTTGAACCGGAATAAGACTGAGTCCATGGCCAAACTGCGCCCCATCGTGGTTGTCCGGTCACTTGGGTGCATCATGAGAGCCACATCAATCTCGGCGAAGACCCCAGCTTCTAGCATCTTTCGCTTAGCGCAACGCTTCGGAGATTCCTCTGCCGGGGTCCCGACCACCGCAACCTGGCCGCGCAGTTTTGGAACGGTGTTTGTTAAAGCGCAAGCAGCGCCGACGGCGGAAGCTGCTATCAGATTATGGCCACAACCGTGCCCTAATCCTGGTAGGGCATCATATTCCGCAATGAATGCGACTGCTGGGCGACGAGGCGGACCCGACCAGGCTACGAAAGAAGTGGGGAGTTCCGCTACCCCAAGAGAACATGTGAAGCCTTGATCCTGTAAGAAATCGACAAGAAGTCGCTGAGCCTGGAATTCTTCGCCGCTTTGTTCAGGGTGCTCATGAAGATAGAGTGCTATATCCCAAAGGGTAGGCATCAGGCGGTGTACTTCGTCGGCGATAAGCTCCCGTGGATTCCGTTTTTGCATACGGTCGTACTTCATTAGTCCTTCCTTAGGCGACCTCTTCACCTAAGAGCCTCGGGGACGATTTCCCCGTCGCGTAGTACCTCGAGATCATCAACCCAAAGGCTGCAGTTCCGCAGGCAGAAATCGATGTGTGCTTGAGTTACATTAGAGCCACCCAAACCTATAAAGTAATTAGCACCGAAACCAATCAAAACATCCCCGTAGAAAGATTCTGCATCCATATTTCCACCCGGCCCAGGAAGCGCTAGTTCAAACCACAGGGCCCGATGCTCTGTTCCCCAGCCGACATGTGCAGGAATAAAAGCTTTCTCATCATGCCAGGAATTCATGTACTCTCGAATCAAATAGGCATCCAATCCCCCCGTAATTTTAACGACTCGACCGTTTTCAAATTCAAATCTGACAGGCTCGGCTATGTATCGCTCTAAACGGAGCACGATGTCTCCAACATCGAGTACTAAGATACCCTCTGCTGAACCCTCAATAGGCGCACAAGCTACTTGGCCAGCTGGCCAATGGTCCCAACGACCCGGGCTATCAGCCGCACCGTATTGATAGAACGCCTTCCTCCCCGTTTTATCGAATGTAAGGTCAGTACCAGCGGGCGAGGTGATCCGGATTCTTTTGCCTTCGCCGAGCACATTCGCCCCTGCCAAGGTGCGCTTCCGAACCTCTTTGCAAGGCAATAGACGCCGTAGGATCTCAGGGGGATTGTTAACCGTGAGAACTCGCGTTCCGCTGGCCAAAATATCGTTAAGCACATTAGTGTAGAGCCACCCAACAGTAGACATGTCAATCACCAAATCAGCCACCTTCATTGCTTCTAAAGGACCACGTGGCGGAATAACGTCATCACTTGCGGCTCGCACGATACGCCGCACTTTTTCTGTAAGAAAGGGGACAACTATTTCGAATACGTATGCCCCTAACTCTTTAGCGGCCCCCATGAATGCTGCCGGATAGTGAGGATTTGTACGTGAATCAGAAAGTAAGGCCACTGTTTCTCCTGGCTGCAACTTGCATTCGATCAACTCTTGTTTAAACAAAGGAACTAACTCCCCAGTCAAGTTGTATGAAACCGGAAACTCATTTCGCCCTACCATCCGTACCTCCTTTAAATTCCACTTTTGCCTTTGTCATCTTAACCACTTTTCCTCTCAGCAAAGATTATTATAACTCACGTTATTACCATCTGTTGCCTCTTTACTACAAAGGGTTTCTGTCTCAAAGAACCGCGAGGGGAGCAACTTTGCAGGGATAACGTTATGGTCTTCCAAGATCGTATGCGCAAGCAGCACAGCTGCAGCCGGCCCAAGGGAAAAACCCTTGTCCCCAAATGCAGCAGCTAAAAAATATCCCCTGGGCTCGCCTACAGGGCCCAAGATGGGAAAGCCGTCCAAGCTGTACACGCGAACTCCTGAAAATGTGCGCACAACCGTGACCCTAGCTAGTGGAGGCATAAACCGGCAGGCGCGGTACAAGATTGCTTTGACAGCCTCGAGCCGGCAACTCGCCGGCTCCCCTAATCGCTGTCCAGACCGCCCAATTAAACAGTTGCCGGACTTTGTCTGGGAAAAGACAAAATGGACATTCATACGTCGCTCAAGAGTATCGACATTCTGAGCCTCCGCGTCTTTCTCCGTACACTCTCCTTTAAGCCGGACCCCCAATCGAGGAAGCTTTTCGGTCACCACCACTGTCCCTAGCTCGCGAACCAGAGAAAGACGGACTCCAGCCATTTCGGCCACCTGATCAGCGTTTGATCCTGCAGCGTTTACTACCGCGTCACATAGAATTTTCCGCCTTCCTATCTTGACGCCGTGCACCCTTCCATGATGCACGATAACACTGGTAACTTCATTGTGAGTAAGCACATGGCCACCTAACTTTCGTATTAACTCACTAAAGGCTAAACATAACAAGAACGGATTTAGACGTGCACTAGTTCGACAGTACACACCCCCAGCAAGGTCTGGAGCAATTGTTTTGTCAAGCTGAACCAAGTCATCTGGGCCAACAAACTCGACATCCAGGCCGGCCTCTTTTTGTATACGCACTCGTCGCTTAACCCAATCGATAACACTGAGATCTTCGATGAGCATCAGACTCGGCGCGGTTTCGAATTCGAAATTAACCCTACTCTCTCTAGCTAGCTCTTCGTATTGTTGCCGCGAAGCCTTAGCTAGATCCAACGAAAGTCCAGGCATTCGATTGTGAAAGGAAAGATTACCCATAGTAGCCCCACTGGTGCCAGCTGCAACCATTCCCCTTTCTATAAGACAAACCTTGACCCCCCTCCGGGCTAAATGAAAGGCGGTGGCCAAGCCAATTACGCCACCACCTATCACTACTGCGTCATAATAACGGTCACGGCCCATAGCCTTAAAACCCTCTCTCAATATCCACCTGTCCACGAAGAGGTTCTCCCCGACGGAACCGAGATAAGTTCGCCAAGAAGAACTCGACCATCTCCTGGGGCAAACTGGGGCCAGCGTGATGTGGCGTGACGACTACATTTTCCATTTGCCAAAGAGGAGATTGAATTGGCAGTGGCTCCTGCTCAAACACATCGAGGACTGCCCCCCCGATCTTTCTAGTGCGAAGAGCTTCGATAAGCTCAGTTTCGCGAATGATGGGGCCTCGCGCAACATTAATAATAATGCTATCACGACGCATAGCTTCAAACGCTTCACGGCCAAATAAACCTTCCGTCTTACGGGTTAACGGGAGGCAGATTACCAGGTATTTAGGAAGGGTAACGAACTCTAAAAATTCGTTCCAACTGTACCAATGATCAATTTCAGGAAGGTTTTTGGGCTCCAGATCAAACCCCACCACTTTCATTCCGAAGCATCGCCCCCTACGCGCAACCTCCATACCTACGGCACCGACCCCAGCCACTCCTAATACTTCTCCTTTAAGCCACGTCAGATCTAACGGCTCCCATCGCTTGCGTCGTTGATTTTCAATCACTTCAGCTATGCGCTGGCTAAAAAACAAAATGTATGCCATGACGTACTCCGCAATCTTATCGCCGAATCCCACATCAACTCGGGTAAGCGTTACGCTTTTAGGTATATTTCCTTGAACAAAGCGTTCGACACCAGCGCCCATCACCTGGATCCATTTTGCCCTAGAGCACTTAGCAAGAAGACGTGTTGGAAAGCGCGTCGAAACAAACAAGATGTCAGCTTCGCCAATCCACTTGTCGATGTCTTGCTCCGTTGTACACACGAGAAGCTCGAGTTCCGGCGCCATTCGGCGAAGTAGCTTTACATAAGGCTCAACATTTTCGTGATGAAACACCAAAACTCTTAGTTTCTCCATCATCTCCCCCTTGCTTTCTCCCTAAGCTAGCCAAAGAAGTTCCTTAACTAAATCTTCTAACAGAAAACGCGTCTATGGACATCTCCGGCTTTTGCCCAATCATCATTTGGGCCATGAGCTTCCCAATGTATGGGCCCGCTACATATCCTCCGAAACAACCTGTTGCTAAAAAGACATTTCCCTTTTCAGGGACTGGTCCCAAAATAGGCAACTCATCATTAGTACGTCCATCAAACCCCGCCCACGTTCTAATTGCTTCGATGGGGGCGAGCTCCGGCACTACGCGGACCGCGACTGCAACATTCCCAACGATGCTTTCGTAACGAGGACGTTTGATGTCCTGGCTTAAATCCCCGGCCCCAGGCCAACCGCCCCCAATTAGGATGCTCCCGCAGTCAAGCTGTTTGAGGGTCAGGTGCCCACGAGCGTGAGTAATCATGTGTTCAATCAACCGAGGATAGCGTGAAGTAACAACCATCTGGTTAATCCTGAGATTAAGCGGCAAATCAAGGTCTAGAAATCGCCCTAATTGACGAGTCCATACACCGGCCGCGATCAATAATCGGTGACATCGGTACTGCTGTTTTTCTGTTATAACAAAAATACAAGAACGATTCTTCCACTTAATTTTAATCACCGCATTATTAGTGACGATTTCTACCCCCCGGGATCGGGCAGCTAAAGCTATGCGCTGAGTTGCTACTCGTGCATCTACATATCCATCCCATAAGCAATAATTGGCTCCTTTTAGGGAGTCCGAGACATACGGAGCAATCCGCCGTACTTCCTCAATTGGCATTTGCACAATGCCTAGACCATAGCGATTACGCTCTTTCAGATCTTTGGCAAGGAAGAAATATTCCTCCTCGGTCTCGGCCACACGAAATCCACCAGGTTGAACAAAGCCTAGCCCCCCGATTTCTTGGTCCAATTCTCGCCAGGTCCTGATACCCTCTCTACAAAGGGGAATAAGCTGGTACGGCTTATTCTGGAGAGATAAGCTTCCAGCGTTTCTACCCGACGCTTCCTCGCCCACCCCCTTTCGGTCAATAAGCAAGACCTCGCGCTTAGACTCGCTCAGGAAGAAAGCAGTGGCCACACCCATGATCCCGGCGCCTACAATTATGAATTCCACATCACGCACATGCATACTTAAGTTCCGTGAGATCCCGCATAAGGACAAAGTAACCTCTATTTGTACTTCCGATTTCGCTTCCTTTGCCCTTGCCACTCATTTGATTTTATAAGTGTCAATTCCTCCAACTCGCTACAAAAGGCCAATCTCCTTTAGTGCGACCTTGAGTTTATCTTCCTCTTTATCGGTCAAAGGCAGAATAGGAGGGCGCGGGTACCCGCCAGGCCGGCCCACCAAGTTCATTGCCGCCTTCAGAGCCGCTGGGAAGGTCCCTATACCGTGAACCGCGTTGTCCAAATGAATCAGACGATATTGTAATTCTCTCGCAGCAGAAAGATCCCCAGTCTGGGCCAGCTTAAACAGACGGATAGCGTCTTGTCCCATTATTTGAGATTCTACACTGCTTACGAAACCGTCCACGCCCATTATTGCGCAGGGCAAGCCTCGCGTAACTGAGTGCCCAGCAAAGACTTTAATCTTTTTGCGACACAATCGAACTGTTTCCACAACATCTTCAAATTTGTCCGAGCTTTGCTTCACAGCCACTATGTTTTCGATCTCGGCTAGCTTGTCAAGGAGCGTCGGGGAAAGGGATACTCCAACTCTCTTCGGAATGTTGTAGACGAGAATCGGAAGATCTACTTCGTCTGAAATACGGCGGAAGTGCAGTAAAATTTCTGCTTCGTTCGGCAGAATGTAGTAAGGAGCAGTTACCATGACCCCATCCACACCAACGGCCTTTGCCCGTTTGCTGAGCGCGATTACTTGCTCAGTTAGTATATCCATGGTCCCCGCTATCACAGGAACCCGCCCTCTCGCTGCTTCAACTACTAGCTGATGTACCTGGGTCCGCTCTTCATAAGTCAGCGACCAAAACTCACCCGTGCAGCCGGTGGCCACAATCCCATCGACCCCCTCACGGATAAGAAGATCAACGAGTTTCTGCAAAGCTTCTTTATTAATCCTTCCATCTTTGGTAAATGGTGTTACTATGGCTACAAAGTTCCCTCCCCAATCGATGTTCCGATTCATTTTCCCCTCCTCCTTCAGACGGGCTTTTCTACAAAGCTAGGCTTACCTAGCTCTTCCACATGAGTAAAAACATATGCAAGCCGGTCGCCTTCTGACACAGCGTGAGTCCCTCCGACGCCGCCAGTGAACGACCAGCAATAACCGTTAACTGGCATCCTAACCTGTTCAATAACATCGCCATATACATCAACGATCTCGATTACCACGTCACCTTGCTTGATGAATTGGCCTGGTTTCTTGCGAACCAGCATGAAACCCCCTCGCTGGGCGATGAGCCAGCCGAAAAACGTGAAATCCCCCTCAATGATGTCCACTTCTTGCTTCTCCATCGGACCCTCAAGCATCCCTAGGACACGCATCACGTTACGAATTCCACGTGCCCCAACCATGGCGACCTCATCCCACATGTAAATATTTCCAGCGAGTTCAACAGTGATAGACGGCCGGTTATTTTTGCAACAGATATCGCGAATACTTGTCGCCTCCTTACGTGGCCAGTTGATAATCGTAAGACCAAAAGCCTTGGCCATCTTTTTCACGTCTTGTTTAATCTCGTCCGTTTTACACATCTCAAGGCTTGTTAGAACGAAATGAATTGACGGTAGCGGGTTGGCATGAATATCAATAATATAATTTGCTTTTTCTAATGCCTCATTGATATAGAGTGCCAACCTTTGTGTAATAGTAGCGATTTCCTTTTGTACTGGCGGCAGATACCATGGACCAGATAGGTTCTTGCCGTCCAACGGTGTTGTGTACGCTCCTACACGAATTGCCAGTGGGTTGCCCCCAGGAATAGCTAGCAAGCTACCATGTAACTTCCGTGGGTCAAGACTCTGGACCACTTGGTGAATCGCCAGAATTCCACTGATTTCAGTCCCGTGGATTGCAGCAACCAATGCCAGCACTGGACCCTCATGAACGCCATTAATTACGATTAGGGGTACTTTAGATTTTGAGCCGTCTGCCAACTCCACTGAACCCAAGGAGCCCTTGGCTATCTCGCCTGGCTTCGCCACTACGTCCCCAATAGCTAATACTGGTTTCATTCTATCGCCCCCTTAATTATGCACACTTCTTCTCAAACTACGCTCTGCTGTCCCTCGCAAGATTTCTCGGTTCACCATCCTTTTGCTCCTACACGCTATTATTGGTACAAAGAGTACTTACTGCAAACTGTCTCATTGTCTCACGGTTAAGCTCAACACCGAGACCGGGTCCCTGGGGCGCCTGCACCATTCCATCTACGACGTTGATCGGCTCTGTAACCACCCTGCGACGCAAGGGAGTCTCCAGGACGCAAAATTCAACATATGGGATATCCGGTATGCATGACACCAGGTGCAACGTCGCGCTCAAGAGGATATCAGTGCTCCAGCAGTGAGGAATACACATGATCCCCCTCTTCCGCGCAAAATCTATGATCTTTTTACACTCGGTCAGGCCCCCAGCTCGAGAAACGTCGGGTTGAATAATGTCTACCCCACCCTGCTCAACAAGCTGGATAAACCCTTGCAGTGTGGTTTCTTTCTCACCTGCGGCAATGGGGATCTTGACCTTCCTGGTCAGCTTTGCGTACCCAGCTAAGTCATCGGGGCTTAGAGGTTCCTCAAGAAAGTATACTTCGAGCGCTTCTAATGCGCGTGCAAATTGGATTGCCTGGGTAACATTGTGGCCGAACCCGACGTCCACCATAATATCAATATTTTCCCCTGCCTCATCGCGTGCTGCTTCTACTAATTTTATACAAGCCTTCAGGTCGCCTTCAAGTGGTCCCCAACCAAGCTTGATGGCGGAAAATCCCTGTTCTACATACTTTCTCACCTCCCTTCGCACCTCGTCAGGGCTCGATGGCATCAACAGACTTGCGTATGCTCGTACCCGTTTACCATTTTCTCCACCGAGCAGTTGGGTAACAGACATTCTGGCTACCTTTCCCGCAATGTCCCATAACGCCATATCAATCCCGCTTATGGTATGTATGACTACTCCGCGCCGACCATAGACGGAAGTGAAGCGATACATATCTTCCCAGAGAATCTCCCGCTCAAGAGGGTTTCGCCCCACAAGGATTGACTTCAGTCCGCGACTAGCAACATGGGACACCGGCGATTCGATCACTGCCTTAGCAACGAACGGTGAGGTCTGAACCTCGCCGATTCCCGTAACCCCCTCGTCTGTCAACACCTCGATAATAAGGACATCTTGTATACCGTCAGCAATCGGTTTCACATCCGGTTGTCGAAGGACTGTTGTTCTCACATCCACGATCTTCATAGCTTTTACTCCTTTCTGTGTTTTGCAGACTTACAATTGATTGAGCGGGCCACCCTGGCTGCGGCCACACATTCGGCAACCTTAAGAGTAGTGATTACGGGGTCAAGCACGGGGACAGACACTGCATTAGCAACTGAGTCCAACATCCCTCCCCACAAAGTACAGGCGAAGAACACCACGTCCGCACCTTCCTCCTCCACAGCGAGACGCGCTTGCTTGATCCCAAAGTTATAAATAGAAGCTTGGTATCTGCGCAAAATTTCTTCCCGAAGCTTTGCGTAATCACCACGCGCTATGAGCTCCTCGACCACAAAAGGCTGAGGCTTTTCTACCTCCACCAAGCGAAAAACTACCTGGTTAGGTAAAAATCCTGACATGCGGATAGTGTCCTCATGCCAAGTAAGTGGGCGGTCCCTTTTCCCCTCCTTGGCGGGGCACAGGACCGCAAGACGCCTCCCAAGCAAACCGGCTACATGAAGAGCAGAAGTCAAGGGGGCAAGCACTGGAATGCTTGCCATCTGCCGCGCCTCCCGTAAGCCTGGGTCTGCAGCACAGCCAATGATAACCGCATCAAAGCCTTTTTCTTCCGCACGAGCAATGGTCTTGAAAAGATCAGCATAATAGTACGGCTTTGGGGGAAGGAATGGAGACAACGGCTCTTCACTTGTCTGAAGGTGAGTTACCTCTACATTAGTAGAAGGATTCTTATAGGCTTCTAGCAGCTCACGAAAGTACTCGTCCCAGAAATCAAAATTACACATATCAATATACAATATCTTTACAGAGGTCGCCATTTTTAACCACCTCTCTAGGAAAAGTTCTCGTCCTTCAACAACCAACATCTAACAAGGTGTCCGCTCTCAGTAACAATTGTAGGAGGATCTTCGGACGGGCAATCTTCCCTTTCAGGGCAGCGGGGCATAAACACGCACCCTTTGGGAGGGTTATACAAAGTAGGAACTGCCCCAGTAAGGTAATAAAATTTATGCTTATCTCCGTTAATAAAGCTCGACCGCAGCAGACCCCGCGTATAGGGATGAAGAGGGTTCCCCAATACTTCGTTAACAGAACCGAATTCAATTATCTGGCCTGCGTACATCACTGCCACATAGTCACACGTCTCGCTAACTACCCCAAGATCGTGTGTTATAATCATTGTTGTCAATCCTATTTCTTGCACAAGGTGTGTAAGCAGAGCCAAGATCTGGGCTTGAATGGTCACATCTAGCGCAGTGGTTGCTTCATCTGCTATAAGAAGGCTCGGTTTGCAACTAATTGCCATTCCGATCATCACTCGTTGGCACATTCCCGTGCTCAACTCGAATGGATAATTTTTCAGTCTTCTAACTGGGTCTCCGATCCCCACCATTTTTAGCAACTCCAGACAATATGCTCGCGCCTGCTTGCCTTTAAGTCCCAAATGACGACGGACAACAAAGCCCAATTGCTGCTCGATGGTGAACACAGGGTTCAATGACGCACGAGGGCTCTGGAATACCATCGCAATCTTTTCTCCTCTAATGCGCTCCATCTCCCGCTCCGTTTTTTGCAGCAAGTCTTCCCCCCTAAACCAAATTTGCCCACCAACAACCCGCGCATTTGGCGGCAATAAACGTAGAATAGCTTTTGCTGTAACCGATTTTCCACACCCGGTCTCTCCAACAAGCCCAGTGATTCTTTTTTCCAAAAGCGCAAGGTTGACCCCAGACAAAGCATAAACTTGGCCTTGATATGTGTCAAAAACAATGCGCAAGTTATCAATCTGCAACAATATTTCCTTCAGTCCCTTTTCTTGACCCAACATCATTTGTACCCCTTTAGGGAAAAGCTCATTTACTATCTCCTTCGGGACAGCAAATCCCTAAGGCCGTCACCGAAAAGGTTTGCAGCAAGCACGAAAAGAAAGATAAACAAACCGGGAAAGAAACTTGGCCACCATTTGCCAAAGATCATGTGGCGGGCCCCCTGGCTCACCATCAATCCCCACTCTGGAGTAGGTGCTGGAACCCCGAGTCCAACGAAGCTAAGACTTGAAGCCATAAGTACAGTCCAGCCAATGTTAAGAGATGCGGTTACGTAAATAGGCCCCAAAGCATTTGGGAGTAAATATTTGAATATGATTCTAAAATCATTGTTTCCTACTACGCGGGCTGCGTCTACGAACGTAGCCTGCTTAAGAGAGAGGGCCTGGCTACGTACCAATCGGGCATAGATCGGAAAGTTAACAACGATTAAGACAATAATGACATTACGCGCACTCGGACGCAAGGCAGCAGCGAGCGCCATACCAAGTAAGAGGCCGGGAAATGCCTGTAAGCTATCCAAAAAGCGCATCATTAGTTCGTCTAACCAACCTCCGTAAAATGCACTTATAACACCATAAATACATCCCACAATACTTGCACCAATAACAGCAAAAAAAGCAAATAAAAACTCAAGCCGCGCGCCATAAATAACACGCGTAAATATATCCATACCCAAGTCGTCGGTCCCCATCAAATGTCTAGTTGAAGGTGGTAGGAGTATCGCCCTAGCATCGGGTTGTGTAGGATCATATCGCGTTAAAACAGGAGCAAGGAGTCCGAGCAACATTATTAAGAAGAGGACAAAACCCCCGCCTAAGGCCACGGGGTTTTTTTTCAAAAGGAACCACCAAATCTTTAGGGTGGGCAAAACTGCTACGACTAACTGCCCAACCCCCTCGCGCACCTTCTTTAATAACATTCTGCACACCCCGCTCTTACATGAAACGGCCTAATACCTAATTCTCGGATCAATGACGGCATAAGCTATATCCGTTATAAGAAAGACTAAAACGCGAATAATAGCACAAATTACTGTAAAGGCTTGGATCGGGGCAAAATCTCCAGCCAGTGCACTTGAAATCGCCCACCTTCCTGCACCAGGCCAAGCAAATATAAGTTCTATAACTACCGTCCCTCCAATAAGAGTACCAAATTGCTCTCCGATTTGCGTGATAGGTGCGAGCAGAGCGTTCTTTAGAGCCAAACGATAATAAATAAGGCGCTTGCTAAGTCCTTGAGCCATTTCAGCTTGCACAAAGTCGCTCTCTAATACCTCGAGCATGCTTGTCCGAATTAGTCGTGTCAGGTGTGCTATTGAGCGAAAGCTAATCGCTGCTACTGGCAAGGCAAGATGAGCCCATACTTCACCGAAAGTTTTCCAATCTCTTTTGAGAAGTGTGTCTAACAGGTAAAAACCCGTTATTGGCTTAACCAATGTACGAACACCAATCCGCCCTGTTGGAGCAGGAGCCCAGCCCAACTGGTAGAAGAAAACGTAAATCAAAACCAAAGCAAGCCAAAACCCAGGAACAGCCACTCCCACAGTCGATATTATACGAACGAAATGGTCACCAATCGAGTCACGTTTGACTGCCGCGTACAGACCAAGGGGAAAGGCAAACATAATGCATAGTAACAAACTTATGAATACTAATTCGAAAGTCGCGGGTAAACGAGTCGCTAGATCCACCCTCACCGAGTTACGCGTGCTCCAACACATTCCAAAATTACCACGAAGGAAATTACGCACGTATATATAAAATTGAGTCCATATAGGTTGATCCAGTCCGAGTTCTGAGCGAACCCGCGCAACTAATTGAGGATCCGATTCTTGTCCTATAAATAAATATACAGGGTCTGCTGGAACAACATATGCAATAAGAAAAACAATGATCATTACGCCAATCGCCACCGCTGGGAGTAGAAATAGTCGACGCACAATAAAATATGCCAACCTCATTTCTTTGGCACCTCTACCTGTTTATTTCGTAGAAAGCACACATCCCATCAGCCGCCTCTAGCCCCCGCCTTCATAAAATTCGGTAGCGTTTGATCGCATCTGCGTCTAATTCGACCCCTAGTCCTGGTTTGTCCGGTATTGCCAACATACCATCCTTTGGTAACACAAAATCTTTGTACAACTTGTCTTCCACTCTAACTCCGATCTCTTTCATAAAAAACTCAACCCAAAGAGTATTTGGGAAGGCCCCCACTAGATGCATGTGAACCTCCTGTTCCCAGTGGGGCGAGATAGGGATGTGGAAAGCTTTCGCTAAACCAGCCACTTTTATCCACTCTGTGATTCCTCCCAGTACAGTGGCATCCGGCTGGATTATGTCTACGGCTTTAGAGATGATTAGATCTCGGAATCCATCAACTGTGTATTCCAATTCCCCAGATGCGATAGGAATGTCAAGCGTTTCCGCTACACGCTGACTACCAAGAAAGTCGTCCGGTTTAACCGGCTCCTCAAAAAAGAATACATCCAGCTCTTCAAGAGCCCGTCCTACGCGAATAGCAGTAGCTACATCGTAGGCATTGTTTGCATCCACCATAAGGACTACATCAGGCCCGAGTACGCTCCGAGCAATCTTCACCCTCTCAAGATCTTTTTTCAGCGGTAAGGCGCCAATTTTTATTTTCACCGCGGTGAACCCGTGTTCGAGGTAAAACTCCATTTCCTTCGCCAGATCTCGAAGCTCATCCCCTCCGCGGTAATAACCACCGCTCGCGTAGCAAGGCACTTGGTCTCGATATCCTCCAAGCAGCTTGTAGAGGGGTTTCTCAAAAGCCTTTCCCTTAATATCCCACAACGCAATGTCTACAGCACTGATAGCCCGAACAGCGGCTCCTTTACGATCACGGTACATCTCATGATACATTCGAGTCCAGAGGCGTTCTACGTCAAACGGATCTTGGCCAATTAGCAGCGGCTTAAATTTTCGTTCGATAATAGCAACCACCGAGCCAGGATCTCCAATCGGCACACAACTGATTCCAACAATACCCTCATCAGTAAAAATTCTAGTAACCGTGAATTCACGTTCTTTAACAGCACGTGTCGCGAAAAAGACTGGCTGCTCAAGTGGAACACTAAGACCAAGCGCCTCAACGTCAACAATTTTCATCTTGTGCCTCCTTTCCTTCGCATTCTACTCATATAGATGACAGGCCACTTCGTGCTCACCCTCTAGAAGCCGGAGTTGTGGCCGAACTCTTTGGCAGATTGACATTGCTCGCCGACACCTGCTATAAAAGAAGCACCCACTGGGCAAATCAATTGGGCTTGGAACTTCTCCCTCTAACAATGTCCTGTCCTTCTGTCTTTTGCCGTTTATGCATATCTTCGGGGCTGCGGCTAGCAAAGCCTGTGTATATGGATGACGTGGCTCCGCAAAAAGAATCTTAGTGGGGGCCTTTTCGACGAGCATCCCTAAATACATTACCCCCACATCATCGGACATCGGACGCACTACATGGAGATCATGAGAGATCAAAAGGTAGCTTATGCACATCTGTGTTTTAAGCCCAAGAAGGAGCTCCAGGATCATCCCCCGTACCGAAACATCAAGAGAAGCAGTGGGCTCATCGAGGATCACCAGCTCTGGATTGCATATAATCGCCCGCGCAATCGTTACTCGCTGCACTTGTCCACCACTGAGCTGGTAGGGGTAACGAGTTAGGTGTTCAGGGCCCAATCCCACACATTTAAGAATTTCTAAAACTTTTAATTCTTTCTCGCGACGGGTAAGCCTTGTATGAATATTCAAGGGCTCAAACAATGTGGTCCGTACGTCATACCTGGGATTGAGTGCATCCAATGGATCTTGAAAGACCATCTGAATTCGTCTTCGATAGGGCAAGAATTCCCGTGGACTGAGATTGGTAATCTCTTTATCTACAAAGCGGATGCTCCCTCCCGTGACTCGCTCAAGGCCCACGATACAACGAGCGGTTGTGCTCTTCCCACAACCGCTCTCGCCAACAAGTCCAAACACTTTTCCTTTTTGAAGAGAAAAACTAACATCAGTCACAGCGTGTATCTTGATTCGCCGAAAGAAAAAGCGCTTCTCAAAAATCTTAGAAAGTTTCTCTACCTCTAGAAGATTCATTTTAAGCTTCACTCATACATGTAACCCATCCAAGCAAAGGGGCGGGCAAACCAATTAGTTCGCCCACCCCCTTCCTGGAATGCTACACACTAGTCCCCAGTTCTCCGCAACAACCAAAAGTGGTGCAGTTCAGTGTTTTGGTAAACATAACCTTCCAAATCCCTACGCATCGCGAGAAGAAAGTTCGGTTGACAGATGTAGATCCACGTTGCATCTGCAAGGACCAGTTCTTGTATACGGGCATTCAATTCCGCACGTTTGACATCATCCATTTCTGTCAGAGCTAAGGATATAAGTGCATCGACCTCAGGGTTGCTATACCCATTGGAATTTGCCGATGATTGCGAGTTGAAGTTCATGTTAAAATAGTATTCAGGTGTATTAATCCACCCCAGTGCCTCTTGAATAAACATGCCTAGCGTCCTTTCTCTAAGGCCGGTCTGGAATTGCCCGGTGGGCAATGGACGAAGTTCCAGGTTGACCCCTATCTTCTCCAGGTTTTTCTTAAACAGGATACCAATTTGCTCGTGCTGGGAGTAGCTAGCGTCGTAATAAAGCTCAAGAGTGAGGCCTCTAGAATAGCCCGCCTTTTCCAAATATTGCCGCGCCAAGTCGAGATCTGTCTTAAATCGGCGCTCCGCTAATGCACCAGGAAACCCTGTAGGGATAGGGCCGTAATTGGGTTGGGCATGTCCTAAGAAAACCGTAGAGATGACCTCATCGTACGGAAACGCATAGGTGAGGGCCCAGCGAAGATTAATGTTATCAAACGGGGGGATCTTCGCATTCATCGGAATCGCAAGTTGGTTAGCACTAGGGGCAGAGATAATCTTAATGTTAGGATCCCCTAGAAGTCCTAATATTTCTCGAACGGGGAGGTCTAATGCCACATCAATTTCTCCTTTCTTTAGAAGGAGCACACGCGCTGAAACGTCAGGAATTATTCGCCAAATGATGTAGTCAAAATAGGGGGGGTT